>ENA-OQCB01000205-OQCB01000205.1-human-gut-metagenome-genome-assembly--contig:-NODE-205-length-29309-cov-4.899116_pt1 | contig 29309 bp, 34 predicted proteins | sample MGYA00242493_ERZ504568 | MGnify/ENA primary metagenome ERZ504568 (study PRJEB26092, sample SAMD00036229) | human gut metagenome | host: Homo sapiens | study: EMG produced TPA metagenomics assembly of...
ATGTTCTGGGAGAAACATGGTTTTTTTAAAGAAAAAGGATTAAAGTAAGGCCGGCTGGTAACAGCCTTACCATTATGGTATTGCAGATATAATTATGATTGTTAAATTGGTCTTTTATCTGCAATGTTATTATATAACTGTTAAACTAGTAAATTCTTGTTATCTTTAGCAATTATTTGCAGTTTCCTTTTATTTCCTATTTGTCGTCGAAGGAATTCTTATACATCTTCGGTGTTACACCGGTATACTTCTTAAATATTTTTGTGAAGTAATTCTGTCCCTGAAAGCCGACCTCATAAGCAATCTCCTTGATTCGCTTACCGCTTTTCAACAGCTCCTTACTCGCCTCCACCCGCCGCTCGCTGACAAGCTCGGTAAAGGTTTTATGCAGAGAATTATTCAACAGCTTACTCAGGTAAAACGGTGAAACCTGCAATGCATCCGCCATATCACTCAGGGTGATCTGTTTACGGTAGTTGGCATCAATATAGCGGACTGCCTGACGTACCAGCTGATTGGTGTTACGGAAGCGCTCCTCAACAATGGGATCATACAGTCGATGCATCTGCATATGTAGATACAGCGGCACCTCCTGATGAATATTCGTACTGATTTGCAGCGGTGCTATTTCTATCCTTTGCAGATCGATATCCGCATATTCCTTTTGCAATGTATCACGTAGCCTTTCAAACAAATCGGCCACCTCCTGAACGATTTGCCTGCGCTCATGAGGAATCAGTGTCAGACAGAGCTGATGGACTGCCCTTTTTTAGACCCTCCTCATCCATTTTCTGAAAGATGGACACAAAACGTGCAACAATTTTATCCAGATCGATATCCACCCTGCAATCATCACTGCTGTCCTGCAGAAGCTGAGAACAGATCGGCTCCTGAATGCCGATGCGATCTCTTGCTATTTGGAAGGAATGGTGAAACAGCGCAATGTCATTTACAATCGGTCCGATACCAAATTCAAGGCTATCCGACTGCAATGCAGTGATATAGCTCTCCAAATGCTGCAAATCCTCCTGCGGAATAGCCCGCTCTGCAAGGATATAAAAAATCTGCAGCTCATGAAAGAGCTCCTTCAGGCAGCGAAAACCCAGCTGTATGAAGCCTGCGGACACCTTTTCCATATAGGTTTGATCGTAATGAGAGGATCGGATGATGAAACAGAAACCGCTGCAGATGCGCGGACTGAGCAGTCTTAGATTCTTGCGCAGCACCAGCTCATCCTCATTCGACAATATGGCAAACAGACATTCATTTTCCACGACCGGAGTAATCCTTTCTATTTTTTCCAGCAGATCACTCTGATGCTTTTTTTCATTCTGCTTCTGCTGTAACTGCTCCATCGTTTTTCGCAGAGCATCCTTTAAATGATCAATCGTATACGGCTTTAAGATGAAATCCTCCACACCAAGACGAATCGCCTCCTGTGCATATTCGAAGTAATTATAGGAGGATAAAATCAGAAACTCCACTTCCCCCGCTGTCTGCCGAATGCGGCGAATCACCTCCAGACCATTGATACCCGGAATATTGATATCGGCTAATATGATATCCGGATGATGCTCTTCAAACAGGGTCAGTGCTTCTTTACCATTTTTCGCAGCATACAGCTCCTGACATTCCGGAAAACCCTCCTGAATGATCTTATACAGCGTTTCCCGCTCAATCTGTTCATCCTCAATGATCATGATTTTATACATATCCGTTCTCCTTCAAATCAATCTGTATATTGATTTCAAATCCGCATTCCTCCAGACTGTTGACAATGATACGTACCCCATCGCCATAGAAGGCCTTCAGGCGCCTTGTAACATTATAAAGCCCAAGATGAGAGCGTTCATCACTGCTCATGCGGAAATCGTTCAGAATAAGCTTCTCCAGCTCATCCGCAGGCATACCGGTACCGTTGTCACTGACAGATATCATGATTTCATCATTGAGACGGCTTACCTCAATCACAACCTCTCCATCCTCGATAATATCCTGTAAGCCGTGTGACACCGCATTTTCCACAAGCGGCTGCAGCACCATGGAGGGCATCGGGATATCCGGTAAATCCTCCTCGATATCCATCAGAAAGCGGATTCTGTCACCGTATCGTTTTTCCTGTATGTAATTGTAGTTGTAAATTGCCTTGATTTCCTTTTTCAGAGAACTGATTTTACTTGCATTATCAAGACCGTAGCGAAGCAGCTGGCTCGTCTTTTCCATCAGCTCACTTGTTTCATAGGCTCCCTCACTGTACGCCTTTTTATAAATCATATTCAGTGTATTGAACAGGAAATGCGGATTGATCTGATTCTGTAAAAATACGCAGCTCACTTTTGGGGCAAAGCAGCTCATCCTTTTCGCAGATTGTCATTCTGCTGTTCCAGAACCCTGCGTTCCAGCCTTGCCTTTTCATTTTCATACTGGATGTTTTTTTCGATACTGTCCGCCATATCCTCCAGGGCAAGACAAAGCACATTCATCTCCTTATTCGTATTGGAAATCTGCGTAAGGTCATATGCTCCCTTCTTGATACGGTTCATATTATTGATTACCTTTTCCAGAGGATCGGTGATGGATTTGATAGTGGATATGGAAAAAATAGATCATCCATACAATCAGATAGAGGATAAAGAACAGCGACACCAGCTGCATGGTCTTCTGATTGCTGTTGACTGCCGCCTTTTGCAGCTGCATATCCTGCGTCGCCAGGCCATAATATTCACTAGCTGTCTTATTGATCAGATCATATTCATACAGCAGCTCCTGATACTTCACACTGAACTCCTTTTCCTGCTGAAGATCGGAAGCGATGACCAGCTCTGCCTGCGCCATATAGCCATCCACCATATTGTTCAGCAGCTCGAAACGCCAGACATGATCCTGATTTTTTCAGACTCGCCTTTACCTTTTCCACATTCCCCTGCAGAACTGTACGATATCTGTGAAAATCCTTATAATTCTGATCATCTTGAGAATACAGGTACACCTGTAACGCATCGTTGAGATTCTTCAAATTGTCATAAAACTGATTCAGCTCATTGTAGGTGGTATAGGTGGAATTGAATTTCTTTATCGTTCGATCATTGATAAGTACATAGGTCGTGCAGACAAGTACCATCACCACGATCAGCATGAGATTGTAGTTCATGATTTTACTGCGAAAGCTTTTCGATCTATTCCACATGCATTTTCTCCTTTTGCAAAGCGGATGCATAGGTATTCAGATTCTTCCTGTTAACGAGCACAAGATAGGAAGGAATCCGCTCCTTTTCCGGCCGTACTCCCCTGGTAACATAATCATATAATATATGTACCGATTCATATCCGTACTGATAAAAGGATGTCACAATACTGCCTTCCACCTTCCCCTCCCGTATCAGCTCCAGTGTTTCCTTCATATCATCAACGCCGTACACAAGAATCGTATCGCGATTGTCCATATATTCGCTTGCATCCACAAAGCCGATTGCATTCTCCCCTGCAAGGTTGATGGAAACATTCATACCGGTATCCTTCTGCAGCACCTTGATCCACTCGTTGCGGGAGGTGAGCTGGTCACTGCGTGATTCACTTTTTGCGACAATCTCAAAGCCGCCGGGATGCTGTGCAAATACAGCTTCAATGGATGCAATCTGATCCCTTGCAAGGTCAAAGCTCAAATCACTGACCTGAATGCCGATGTGAAGCATTTTATTCTTACCCAGCTTTTCTTCGATATCGGCTAACAGAAGTCTGGCCTGCTCATCAAAGTCCTTGCTGATCGTCGTTAGCGGACTGCTGCCCTCAACAGGAGAATCCACCAGGACAAAGGGGATACCCTTGTCATTTCCTTTTTGGATCAGCTCCTTGCTTATGACCCCCTGTGTGATTATGCCATCTGCTTTTTTTAAAAGACCTGTATTGATGACATCCACCATATCATCGGTGGAAATTTTAATAGGTCCCTTCCAGTCACAATGCACCTCCAGCTCCGTACAGGCATCCTGCATCCCTTCTCTGGCCTTTTGCCATAGCGTATGCGTAGATAAAGGTGTGGCAAATAGAAAATACTGTGAGGTTTTTTTCTCCTCCTTTGGCTCAGCTGCACTGCATCCGCCACTCAGCACCAGACACAGGCACACGATTCCGCATAGTCTTTTTTTTCTCATTCTCATCCCCGCTCTCATGGAATCATTCTATCACATCACAGACAAATTGAAAACGCGTGAAAAATAAAAAAAATGATTCTTGAAAGGGATCGTAAGAATCATTTCTTTATACAAGATTATCAGCAATAGAGACGATCCTCATATCGCTCCATCATTGAAGAACCGCTGAACTGCATTCATGTCCGGGGTTTACCGCGGCTGTTTTCCTCTCTGATAACTTTGTGATTAAGCGGCATATCTGCCGACTACAGTACATAGTATACAGTATCAAATATAAAATATCTTGTCATTTTTAGCAATATCTTGTCATGTACTCAATTCTGTAATATCATAACAGTTTCCACCGGCGTGCTTTGCGTGATACATCGCTTCATCCGCCTTTTGGAATATCTCGTCATACCTGCAGATATGATTGCTCATACATACACCGATACTGGCACTCAGGACCTGTCTGTCCTCGATTCTTGTATTTACCAGACGATCTAAAATCTCATCCAGACGCTCATACAGATAGGGCAGAGAAAGGATATTCTTCATAAACACACAGAACTCATCACCGCCGATGCGACCGATGAAATCGCTGCTGCGAAGAACCTCCTTCAACACCTTAACGACATGCAGAAGCACCTGGTCACCGACAAGATGACCGAAGGTGTCGTTGATGCTTTTAAATTTATCAATATCAATGACCAGCAAGCAGACATACTGATCCTGATGCATGGTTTCAAGCACTGCACTCACATGTGTCCGAAACGCCGTTTTATTCATGACATTTGTGAATTCCTCTATTTCAGAACGACGCTCCAGCTCCCTGTTTTCCTTTAAAATCTGATAACGTTCATACAGCAGCTGTTCCATGTCTATCTTTAACAGCAGCGTATTCTTCATGTTGTTGTGTGCAGCCGAAAGCTCCAGCTGCCGAATATCATAATACTCCTCCAGCGCCTGTAGACGCTCCTGTTCAGCTTTAAAAGTGTTCGCATAAATGACCTGACATTCCTTAAGCTCGGAATGATTCTGATAATTCGGATAATCCTGAAGAATCAGCTGAAGCTCATAAAAATCTGTGAGGAAAGCTTCTGTTCCTGAAACTGCATGCAGACCTTAAATACCTTAAGAAGATTTTTAAACGTATGCAAACGATCCTCTTCTCTGCCGGCAATTTCCAGAAAGCGGACCACTTCAGCACGCAGCCTTGCTATATCCTGCGTATGGGCACACAAGAGAACCTGATACATCTGATAGTCATTATCTACTGTAACGATCTGAAATCGTTTTTGAAATTCTCGGTACCAGATCAGCCAGCGCTCATATTCAAGATCATCCTTCAGATAAATGCTTGTTCCCATCAGATTGATGATATTGAAGCCATCATTGATTTTAAGATCATCATAGCTACCGATTCCGCGCTCTTCAAAGGCATTGGTGAAATATTCCTTTTGCGATTTCATAATAACCAAGGTTAAAAAAGAGTACACCCAGATTGTTTAAAATGATATACAGATACCCGAGCTCCTGATGATCCAAAGCGATATAATAGGACTTCAGCATATATTCAACCGACATGATATCATCGCCAAGCGTTCCACTCACCATCCCTACCAGATTATAGCACATCATCTGAAAAAATGGATAGGGCGCATGTTCTCCGATGCGAATTCCCTCCTGCAGATATTTCATCGCTTTATCATAAACACCTGTGTTGAAATAGGAACTGCCAAGAAAATAACAGCTGATTATCATATAATGATCATTGTTTTGTTCCCTGCTGGCTGTATATAACAGGGAGGCATAATGAAAATGCCTTCAAAATCACGAAGGACTCTTTTTTCTTCAATGTGTGTATACAAGCTCTCTAACTTATCTGTTTTCATGGTATTATCATATCACAATCATATATGTTTTTAAACACTCTGTCGATACAAGTGTCTATAAATGCAGTTTTTTACATACTATTTAGCGATTTCATACGCTGTCTGAATGATTGATACAGCAAAAGCTGCAGTACCGTTCGTATTTTTCACTGGAATTTCAGTCTGTTTCACTATAAAAAAGACCGGACAGTCAGTCTGCCATCCGGTTCCATTTATAAATATTATTCCACTGCTTTTTTCACAAGTGCAAGAACATCTTCAGCAGTCGCCTGCTTCAGTGCTTCCTCAACAAGACCTTCCATTTCCTTCTTGCTCAGGTTGGTAACCATCTTGCGAGCCTTCAGAATCTGTGTAGCTGACATGGAGAATTCATCGAGTCCAAGACCGAGAAGTACAGGTACCGCATATTCTTCTCCAGCCATTGCTCCACACATACCAGCCCATTTGCCTTCCTTGTGTGCTCCGTCAATCGTCATTTTAATGAGACGCAGGATAGATGGATTGTATGGCTGATACAGGTAGGATACCTTCTCATTCATACGGTCAGCTGCCATAGAGTACTGAATCAAATCGTTTGTACCAATGGAGAAGAAATCTGCTTCCTTCGCAAAATTATCTGCATTTACTGCAGCAGCAGGAATTTCCACCATCATACCTACTTCGATTTTATCTGCAACCTTAACACCTTCTGCAATCAGTTTTTCTCTTTCTTCTTCAAAGATTGCCTTACCCTGACGGAATTCATCAACCGTCGCAATCATCGGGAACATGATGCACAGTCTTCCATAAACAGAAGCACGGATCAGTGCACGCAGCTGTGTGCGGAAAATTTCTGTTCTGTCCAGACACAGACGAATTGCACGATATCCCAAAAACGGGTTCATTTCCGGATCGAACGTGAAGTAAGGAAGCTTTTTGTCACCACCGATATCCAGTGTACGTACGACAACACGGCGTCCTCCCATACCTTCCAGAACTGCTTTATAAGCTTCAAACTGCTCATCCTCAGTAGGGAAGTGATCAGAGTGCATATACAGGAATTCTGTACGGTACAGACCGATACCTTCACCACCATTGTTCAACACACCCTCTACATCATCCGGTGTACCGATATTTCCGGCAAGCTCAACCTCATGTCCGTCTGTTGTAATGGATTTTGCATCCTTTAATACCTTCAGTGCTTCTTTTTCTTCCATATAAGCAGCACGTTTTCCTTCATATTCCTTGATTTCCTCAGCAGTTGGATTCAGAATAACAACGCCGTCCAATGCATCCAGAATTACCGTATCGCCATTGCTTGCGGCATCCAGAACACCACTGCAGCCTACAACAGCAGGAATCTCCAGAGAGTTTGCCATGATAGCAGAGTGGCTTGTCTTACCACCGATATTCGTCGCAAAGCCCTTTGCGTATTCATTCAGCTGCGCTGTGTCGGAAGGTGTCAAATCATGTGCGATAATAACGGAATCCTCGTTGATTGCACTCAGATCAGGAATCGTCAGTCCCAGCAGATTACATTTCAAACGGAATGTAACATCCTTAACATCAGCTGCTCTCTCTTTAAAGTATTCGTTATCCATGGATTCAAACATGGCAACCATCATATTCGCAACTTCATTGGTCGCAAATTCTGCGTTTACCTTGTCGTTTTCAATCATTGAGATAATCTGGCTTGCCAGCTCAGGATCCCCTGCCATCATCAGGTGAGCATCAAAAACTGCCAGCTCTTCCGGTGCCAGACGTTTTGCGGCACGTTCCTTGATACCTTCGATATCAGATTTCGTTTTTTCCAAAGCAGCGTTGAATTTCGCTACCTCTTCTGCAGGTGTTGCTTCTGTCTTAACAATTTCGAAGCTCGGTGTTTCCAGCTTGTAAACCTTTGCAATCGCAATCCCTGCGGATGCTGCAATACCTTTTAACATAAGTATGTCCTCCTCTTACTTCATGTAATACTTATTAAAAGTAGTCCTTATCTGATAGAATCACAACGCTTCCATGAGTCTATCTCTACCTAAAATAATAACATTTTTTGAGCCTATAAGCAATGGAAGAATGTATTACAAAGCGCTTTTTTCGACAAAGGAAAAGCTGTACCACCGCACGTCCTGCAGCTGAAAGCTTCAAGGAAAATACCAATTGTAGTCATTTCCGTCTGGATACAGTCATAAAAAGCCAATACAAAAAAAGCACAGAGCTCTACAAATATTTGCAGACACCTGTGCCTTCGTCTTTAACGACTTAGTGAATATACAGAAGAAAGAGCCAGATAAATATACCGAGTACGGCACAGAACAGCAGAATTACCGGTACAAACACCGAGAATGCAGCCATAATGAGAGCCAGAAAGTCACCCTTTTCAAGATTTGCTTCCTTCCCTTCCCGCACTTCCTTCTTTTTCAACAGATCCTTAAATTTCGGTTTATTGATGAACACTAGAACTCACCGCCAAAATGGCAGAGAACAACGTGACCCGGTTTGATTTCCTTCGCTGCCGGCTCCTGTGTTTTACAGATATCCTTCGCGTATGGACAACGCGGGTGGAATTTACATCCGCTTGGTACGTTGACATTGCTTGGAATCTCTCCATGAATTGCTTCCATGCTGGAACGCTGTGTAGGATCCGGCTTTGGAATCGCAGCCATCAGCGCCTTTGTATAAGGGTGCTGCGGATTCTCATAAATTTCATCCTTATCCGCAAGCTCTACCAGTGAACCAAGGTACATAACACCGACACGGTTACTGATATGCTTCACAACACTGAGGTCATGAGAAATAAAGATGTAAGAAATCTTTCGTTCTTCCTGCATATCCATCATCAGGTTGATGATCTGTGACTGAATGGAAACATCCAGTGCGGATACCGGCTCATCACATACGATGAAGCTTGGATCCAGTGCCAGAGAACGGGCGATACCGATACGCTGACGCTGACCTCCGGAGAACTGATGCGGGTAACGGTAGCAGTAGTATGGCGGCAACCCGCATTTTTCCATCAGATTCAGAATATACTGTTTCAGCTCGTCACCTTTTTTATAATAGCCATGCGCAACCAGCGGTTCACTCAAAATGTTGTATACATTCATCCGGGGATTCAAAGAGCTGTATGGATCCTGGAAAATAATCTGCATTTCCTCACGCAGCTTTCGCATTTCCTTACGGTTCTTTTTCAGAATATCTTCACCATTGAAGTGCACTTCTCCGCTTGTCGGTTCATGCAGACGAAGAATTGCACGTCCTAGTGTGGATTTTCCACAGCCGGATTCTCCAACAAGACCAAGCGTCTCCCCTTCATACAGCTTGAAGGATACACCATCAACAGCCTTTACATATTTTTATTTTTATCCAGCTTACCTTTTCCAAGAGGGAAATATTTTTCAGGTCTTTGACTTCGAGAATTACTTTCTTGTCTTCCATTTTTTATTCCTCCCCTTTCGCATCATCAAACAGGAAGCAGCTAACGTGATGTCTGGATCCGACCTTCACGTCATGCGGCTGGGACTCCCTGCATTTTGGCATCGCCTTCGGACAACGGTCTGCGAAATAGCAGCCCTTTGGCAGATTGATCGGGTTTGGTACATTCCCTTCAATCGTACTCAGACGTTTGCTTCCGCTGTTCAGGGAAGGCATACTGCTCATTAAGCCAACGGTATACGGATGCTTCGGGTTTTTGAAGATTTCAAATACCGGAGCACTTTCCACTACCTTACCGGCATACATGACATTTACATGATCCGCCATCTGTGCAACAACACCAAGGTCATGCGTAATCAGCATGATGGAGGTTCCTGTTTTTTCCTTCAGGTCATTCATCAGCTTCAGAATCTGTGCCTGAATGGTAACATCCAGTGCTGTTGTCGGTTCATCGGCAATCAGCAGCTTTGGATTACATGCAAGCGCCATAGCGATCATAACACGCTGACGCATACCACCGGATAGCTGATGCGGGTAGTTGTCCACAACCTTTTCCGGACGGGAAATTCCAACCATGTCCAGAAGCTTGACAGCGCGTTCGTGTGCCTCTTCCTTTTTTACATCCTCATGCAACAGGATATTTTCCATAATCTGATTTCCTACTGTGAATACCGGGTTGAGTGAAGTCATCGGCTCCTGAAAAATCATAGAGATATCGTTACCACGAATCTTACGGATTTCATCATCCTTTAATGTCGCAAGGTTTTTGTCACCGTACATGATCTTGCTGTCTTCCCCGATTTTACCGGGTTCATCCACCAGACCAAGGATACTCATGGCCGTAACACTCTTTCCACAGCCGGATTCCCCAACGATTGCCAGTGTTTCATTTTCGTACATTTTGAAGTTGTTTCCGTCTACAGCCTTGGAAACACCCTTTTTTGTATAGAAATATACTTTCAGATTTTCAACATCCAATATTTTCTTGTTCTTTACTTGTTCCATACTCACCAGCTCCTATCGTATATCTTTCGGGTCAAACGCATCACGCAGTCCCTCTCCAATCAGATTGATGGAGATAACGGTCAGCAGACACATGATACCGGCAGGCAGCCAGTTCCATGGAAAGTCCTGGAAGACTTCGGTATTTCTTGCCAGTTCCATCAGATTTCCCCAGGAAGGCGTAGGTGCGGTAACACCCATACCAAGGAAAGATAATCCGGCCTCTGTCAGAATAGCACTCGCCATGGACAATGTCGCATTAACAATGATCATGGATAAAACATTCGGTATCAGATGCTTGAATATTTTTGAAAAATCACTCAGACCAAGTGCCTCGCAGGCCTGCATGAATTCCTGTTCGCGAAGTGACAGAATCTGCCCGCGCACAAGACGCGCCAGTCCCGGCCACGAGAGCACACCGATCAGAAACGATACGATATACATTTTCACATTTGACGGTGTCCATAACATATTATATGCCAGTACAAGAATCAGTGGTGTAAATGGCAGAGAGTACACAATTTCCGCAAAACGCATAAGAAGATTGTCAATCCATCCACCATAATAACCGGATATACCACCGATCACACAGCCAAGGAACACCGTAATCAGGGCAGCGATGATACCTACCATGATAGAAATACGTCCACCCAGGAACAAACGGAAGAATACATCACGCCCCTGCTGGTCAGTACCCAGCCAGTGCTCAGCATTCGGTCCAATATTTTTTGTATCAAAGCTATAATCATTTACATTAACACCGCTTATGATCGGTACGAAAATCACGGCAAGAACGATCAGTATAAAAATGATCAGACCAGCCATAGCGATTTTGTTTTGTCTGAATTTATTCCATGCAATTTGCCAAGGGCCCATGGTATCGCTTTTATCCAGCTTTATTTCCGTTTGATTTACATTTTCTTTCGCCATTCTAATCACCTCTATTCTACTTTAACACGTGGATCGACAACGGAATACAGAATATCCGACAGCAGATTTCCCAGCACCATCAAAATGGCAGAGAACATCAGACACGCCGTGATAATACTCTGATCCTGTCCACTGATTGCCTCGATCAAAATCTTACCCAGACCAGGCCACAGGAATACGGATTCCAGAATCATTGCCCCACTGAACAGGGAAGGAATGTACAGACCCAGCAGTGTAACAAGAGGTATCAGCGCATTTTTAAATGCATGACGGTAAATCACTGTTTTCTCTTTCAAGCCCTTTGCACGCGCGGTTCGCACATAGTCCTGATTGATAACATCAATCATGGAGCTTCGAACATAACGGGAGAAGGTCGCAAAGTTACCGAACGCAAGAACAATTATCGGCAGCAGCATATGCAATGCAACATCTCCGATTTCCTGGAATATATTATCATATCCGAAGACTGCAAGATCCGGGGTACGCATACCGTTGACCGGTATCACGCCGGAAGGCAGCGCTACGAAGAAAATCAGAATCAGCGCAAAGAAGAACGTTGGCACAGATACACCCAATAAGGAGAATACTGTCCAGAAATTGTCGAATTTAGAGAATTTTTTTGTTGCCTGCTTAATTCCAATCGGAATAGAAAGCCCGATACCGATAACGAGGGAAACCAGATTCAGCAGGAATGTATTCCATACGTAGTCTCCAATGATTTCAGAAACTGGAAGTTTGAACTTGGTAGATGTCCCCAGTTCTCCTTTAGCAAGATTTCCAACCCAGATTACATACTGTTCTGGCAGAGATTTATCAAGTCCCAATTCCTCACGAATCTGCTGTTTCTGTTCCGGGGTAGCCTTGCTTCCCATTCCCAGATAAGCATCAACTGGATCTCCTGGCATTCCCTTTACGGTCCCAAAAATGACGATTGAAATAATAAATATGACAGGAATTAGATTTAGCAAACGTTTAACTATATATTTCAGCATGAGATCACCTCCAAAAAAACTTAATTTTGAAACATAGAAGTTGAATTAAAACATAAATAAGAGCAAGTGTATCCTTGCTCTTATTTGAACACTTTACAGTTTACTACTTAAATTTACTCGATTGTAGCATCCCTCAGACCATGTGTCCACTGGTACAGTGCACTTGTCTTCAGATTCTTGATCTTCTTGTTGTAGAAGTCAAAGTAAGTGTTACCATATACAGGCAGTGCAGAAACGTCTTCATTTACCTGTTTCTGAGCCTCTACCCATTTGTCTTTTGCTTTATCCATATCCATTTCTGTCAATGCAGCATCCATCAGACTATCCAGCTTCTCGTCTTTCAGACGGCTTGTGTTGTCCAGACCATCACCAACATATTTGGAATCAAAGTTCGTTACAGCACCTGACATTGTATCATCTGTGAAAGAAGTAGCCATGAAGTAAACGTTCCATTCTTCAATATTCTTGTCATAGTATACTTTATCCATCAGTGTGTTGAAGTCAACAGTTGCAACCTTAACATCAGCTTTCAGCTCTTCACCCCAAGCCTTTTTCCACATAGGGATCAGGTTGTTCAGGATATCATGATCTTTGATTGCCATGATTTTGATTTCCAGCTTCTGTCCGTCTTTTTCGCGGAATCCGCTAGCTCCGACTTTCCATCCTGCATCATCCAGAAGCTTTTTAGCCTTTTCGATGTCATAGCTGTAGTTTGTTAAGCCGTCAACCTTTTCCTCGCCTGTGATAACTTTACCAAGCTTAGAGATTGGGTTGTTCCAAGTTGTTGGTACATAACCGATTTCTACACCATCAAGATCCTTGCAGTCCTTGCACTCATAGTAAGAATTAACGAAAGACTGACGGTCGAATGCGTAAGACAGTGCCTGACGTACTTCTTTTTCACTTGTTGCACCATTTACTGTGTTGTAAGTGATGTAACCCATACCACCACGTGGGTAGTGGTTGATTGTCAGATCCTCGTTGTTGGAAGCAGGTCCGATTTTCTTAGGCTCAATCTGTCCTGCCAGCAGGTCGATATTGCCGGATTTCAGTTCCTGATATTCCGTTTCCATCTTTACCGGTTTGATAATGACATTTGCAATACCCTTGTAATCATCGCCCCAGTATTTCTCATTCTTTTTCAGAGAAGCACCTGTACCGGCTTCCCATTTGTCCAATACGTATGGTCCAGTTCCGATTGGTTTACCTACAGCATCCTGAATTGGTTTTGTTTTCTTGTAAGCATAGGAATCCTTAAACTGGTTAGAGCTGATAACACTGATGTTCATCAGACTCTGCAGATTATCGTTTCTTGCTTCTGTGAAGTGGAATACGACAGTATAATCGTCCTTCACTTCGATACCAGGATAATCTGGTTCTTCCTTGTTCTTTTTGTTGTTGTACTGCTTGTATCCTTCCAGATACTGGCAAGTAGAGATGAAACGTCCTGTATAGCTTGGATCTGAAACTACCTTGTATGAGAATTCAACATCCTTTGCTGTGAAGTCGCTTCCGTCTGAGAATTTAACACCCTTTCTCAGATTGAATGTAATTGTTTTACCATCCTTGGCAACGTCCGTTTTTTCTGCCAGAGAAGGCTGTAAATTACCATCCACGTCATACTCCATCAATTTGTTGTACACCAGATCGATTACGTATCCGTCGTAAGCACCAGTGTAGTACAATGGTGAAAATGTTCCTGTAAGTTCCTCAGCTCCTACAACTAATGTATCACTTTTTTTAGAAGATCCTCCACAGGCTGTCAGTGAAAGCGCACATGCTGCTGCGGCCATCACTTTGAATAGCTTTTTCATCTAATTCCCTCCTATCATTCCTGATAATGACCTTATTATATCGTAATTCACATAGAAATACAATATTTTAACTCTCACTTTCACACGAAAATGTCATTTTTGTTTACATTTTCATGAAAGAAAACCATCATTTTTATGAAACTAAATGCATTAGCATGCTATGTATCACTTTATTTTCAGACAAAATGATAAATTTGTGCATTATATATGGACACCCTTTCGCCCCCATGCTGCTGCAGAAAAAAAGGATGCCCTCAATATGAGAACACATCCTTTTTGCTGTTCATGTATAATCTTATCGTTTGTTGAAAGGAACGATTGTCTTAGGAATTCCGTTTTCCATGATCAGTGTAGGCTCACCCTGAATCAGTGGTGTGATGTAGTCATAGAATTCCTGTGTCAGACCCTGGTAATCCGGCAGAATCCATTCAACCGGTACATGTTTTACATGGTTAGCGAAGTTTTCAGCAGGTCCGGAGATGAATTTTGCATTATATCTTCCATCCACATATTCTCTCTGTACGGCAACTACGTGTCCTGTAAATTTGCCATCAGCACTTCTGCTGTGTGCTGACATACCCAGCTCAAATGCTTCTGTAACGTCAACCAGTGACTGTGCGAAGTTGGAGCTTCTTGCTGCAGTGCTCAGATCCTGCACCTTAGCACGAGGAGCGATACCAGCTTCCAGAATCATGTTTTTCAGGTTTTCACCGGCACCACCTAATACAGCGTGTCCGAAACCGTCATTTATAGCTTCACCGGCTGCAATGTATGTACCGTCTGCATAGTGAGCACCCTCACTTGTAACGATGTAGCATTTTCCTTTTTCATCCATGCATTTCTTAACCTGTGCAAGGAATTTTTCCTTATCGAAATCAACCTCAGGCAGAACAATCAGGTCAACTCTTCCGGTAACAACTGTAGAACCTGCAAGCCATCCTGCATCTCTACCCATTGTTTCCAGAATAAATACTTCTTCACGTGTATATACGTTGTAGTCCAGCCAAGTAGCGTTTACAACTTCATTAGCAAATTTAGCTCCTGAAGCGAATCCCGGACAGTGGTCAGTAACCATCAGGTCATTGTCTACTGTTTTTGGAATACCAACAAAACGCTTGTCGATATTGTTTGCCTTCGCCCACTGGCTCAGTGCATCAACAGTATCCATGGAATCATTTCCGCCGATATAGAACAGAATTTCGATATCATGCTTGTCCATGATTTCAACCAGCTTGCGGTAATCTGTTTCATCGTTTCTCTTCAGCTTGTAGCGGCAGCTTCCAAGTGCAGAAGACGGCGTCTGACGCAGAAGTCTGTTTTCGTAGTCGCTCATGTTTGTCAGATCGTATAAACGGTCTTCCAGAATTCCTTCAATACCATTTAATCCACCATATACGTGGTCATATACAGGGTTCAACTGGTTTGCGCGTACCACACCTGCCAAAGAAGCGTTAATAACGGTAGTTGGTCCACCAGACTGTGCAACTAAACAATTTGCCATGTTATAATTCCTCCTATTAACATTTAACATTACGGCATTATTTTAGCACATAATCCGCTATTTTTAAAGTTCCTATTTGTTTTTCTTTGTATTATACTGTCCAAATATACCGATAAAATCAAGAATCAGGTCATTCACAAGCAGAATCGCGGAAACCTGCCAGTTTTTAAAGGCGATGATCACAATACCTGCCAGCATACAGCCCTCCAGAATCAGCAGCAGACGGATATCCTTTTTATAGCGTGCATCCCCCACAGCGGCAGCAGTCCCTTCACATCCTGATGCCTCAATATATAGTCATCCATCAAAATCAATACGATCCAGTACAGAACACCGCCGTCGCGATAGCTGTACAGCAAAGCAGGCATCAGCGCCAGCTCCATACAATGTGCCAGTATATTATCCTGTATTGTTTTTTCCATATGCAAATCACATCCTCATGCATATGGTAACACGTTTCGCAGATTATGGAAGCTAAAGTTTCAGGAACGGCTGCTGCTTTTCCCTCGCAGCTTTTTCCGTGCGAATATCATTTTGAAATCATGTGGATTGAACGGGAACAGCGGATAGAAATAGGAGGTATTTGTCACGGTGCGGTTGCTTGCCATGATAATCAGCATAAGTGCGATACCGAGCCAGAAGCCCCAAACCGGTGAAATCGCCGTAAGCACCAGCAGCATCACACGCATGAATTTGATCGCATAGCCCAGCTCATAGCTTGGCTGCGTGAAGTTCGCAAGTGCCACAAATGCCATATACAGGATAATTTCCGGTGCCAGCCAGCCTGCATTCACTGCAAAATCCCCCAGGATCAGTGCACCGATGATACTGAAGGAGCTGTTCAGGGAGCTTGGGGTGTTGAGAGATGCCATCTTCAGAGCATCAATACCGAATTCCAGCACCAGAAACTGCACGATGATCGGCAGATTCATATGGTCCTGTATCATCGCAAAGCTTAGCCAGTCCGGTGTCAGCTGCGGATTGCAGTTGAGATAGTACCAGATGGGTGTGACAAGCAGTGTCAGGAAAAACACCAGAATGCGTACGATGCGCAGATAGCTTCCGGTAATCGGTGGCAGATAATAGTCCTGTGCCTCCTGTATGAAGTCAAAAAAGCTGGTCGGCAGGATGAGCACGCTGGGCGAGTTGTCAATCATCAAAATGACCTTTCCCTCCAGAATATTACTGCTGGCCGCATCCGGACGCTCTGTATAGCGGACCTTGGGAAACGGATTCAGCCATTTGTGCGGTACCAGTGCCTCGGCAAGACTCTCCTGCGCCATAGTCAGCGCCTCCACATGGATTTCCGACAGCTTTCTGCGGATATCATCCAGCAAATCCTGATCCGCCAGTCCATCCATATAGCACAGCACAATATCACTTTTGCTCATGGAACCCAGCGTATGGTATTCCATTCGCAGATGCGTATCGCGGATTCTTCGCCGTATTAAGGCTGTATTGAAAATCAGTGTTTCCACAAAGCCGTCCCGACTGCCGCGCAGCACCTTATCATCCTCCGGCTCCTGCATACTGCGTGTAGGATACGTTCTGGCATCAATCACGATACCTTCTTCATAGCCCTCCACAATCATCAGGACACTGCCGCTTAAAACAGATGTAATCATCGCCGCAAAATCCGGCTGCACATCCACCTCGAGATAGGAGAGCCAGGAGTCGCAGAAGGTTTGAATATCCTGTGTTTCCACGCATTCCTTTACGTCTGCTTTCAACAGAAACTCCATCATCTTTTCCAGTATTTCATCCTTCGCAAAGCCATCCACGAAATACAGGCTCATATGGATTCCCTGTACGAGTAGCGGTTTAACGACGATATCAAAGTTTAAATCCGTCTGCATTTGTTCTTTCAGGCGGGTGTTCAGTTTCTCATATTCCTTTTTCATTTGCATCACCTGCTGTTATCGTGTGCAGAATGAAAGGAATTATGCAGGAATTCATGAATGTATACATAGAATATATAGATTTTCTTCTAGCTGCTTTTATTGCTATACTTCCTGTAAATATTTTTTAAGAGGCTCATCCTGCCGCAAGAATCGTTACAATGACCTCGTCCTTTAAACTATCATTGATTGCCATGCCGAATATGATATCCAGTGCACCACCAGCCTCCGTATGTATGAAATTGACAATTTGCTGAACCTCCTCCAATGTCAGCTCACTGTTACCGCATATGTGAACAATCGCATGATGCAGTCCCCTGATATCATGTTCTAAAAGACTTGCGGATAAAGCCTCCTTGACTGCATCTTCCCCTTTCCGATTCCCGATTCCATATCCGACGCCGATAAACCCGTGCTTCTGTTTTTCCATCGTTGTACAGATATCCGCGTAATCAACATTGATGTAAACAGGAATGGTAATCAGCTCGTACAGTGCCTGTATTCCCTGCTGAATGATGCTGTTTGCTGTGGAAAATGCACTGGTGATCGGAGCATTGCCAAGATGCTGAAGGATATGACGGTTAGAGAGCGTAATGCAGGTATCCGTGTACGAATATATTTCTTCCATGGATGCCATAGCAGTGCGCATGCGTTTTTTTCCTTCAAAGGGAAAGGGCAGCGTTACAAACGCAATGGTCAGCGCATGCAGCTCTCTGGCAAGCTGTGCAAATACCGGAAGTGCTCCGCTCCCTGTACCGCCCCCAAGACCGGCACATAACAGTATCATATCCGCACCCTTCATTCTTTTACAGATTTCCTCCTTCGCCTCGATTGCTGCACGCTTGCCCAATAACGAATCTGCTCCTGTCCCATATCCTTTCGTCTGCTTTTCTCCAATCAATAGTTTATGCTCCTGTGAAAGCTGCAGCAAAGCAAGCCGATTGGTATTGACCGCAATATATTCCACACCGTGCAGTCTATGCTGCAGCATATGGCGGATGATAGTATTCCCGCCATCACCGATACCAAAAATTTTAATTGTGACCTTTCCCATAGAATCTCCTTTATCTTTCAGACAGATATCATAACACATGATGTAAATAAAACGCACACCTTTCATTATGTAGTAAGACGATACTGCTGTATCCCCTGCAACCTCATTCTTCAGCACCTGTACAAAAATACGTTTATCATTGCATTCCATTACAAGACATTCTGTAATAAATACCCACCATCTGCACAGCTGATTTTGTATTCAAACCTGTTCCTTCCCCTATATAATTGTTAAAAAGTAGGGCATCTGTAAATTCGCACAGTTTTATCAAATACATACCATCACCTGCCTGTATATTACAATATCCGCTGTTTCAAATTTGACACATGCCGCCAGTTTTCCAGAAAAAAACAGTCCGAAGACTGTTTCTACATTATTTCATATGGATTCCACGATACAGACACTGACCGATTTCTTCCTCACGAAGCAATCCCAGCTCATCCTGCCATTTCAACAGAAAAAACGGATCACGCAGTAATTTCCGCCCGAGAAGCACATAATCACAGCGCTCCTCCTGCAGGATCTGACTGATTTCTGATTCTTTGGTAATACAGCCAACCCCCATGACCGGTAACGTCGTCATGGTACGGATCGTTTCCGCATAGGGTATCTGATACAGCGGGTACGCATGTACAGCTCCTGTATTCAACCCGCCGCTGGATACGGAAATCGCAGCAGCTCCGGCTTCCTCAATCACCTGTACCGTTGACTTCATATCTTCCGGATGCAGACCACCGGCTTCATATTCCTCGGCAGAGATACGAACCACGATATCTCCCTCAAAATTATCCCGGCAGCCCTCCACGATACGGCGAAGCAGAAGGGTACGGTCCTGCCCATATGCATCGCTGCGCTGATTGGTGAGCGGAGATAAAAACTGGTTAATCAGATACCCGTGGGCGGCATGCACCTCCACAAAATCATATCCAAGCTCCCGTGCCCAGCGGCTTGCGAATTCAAAATTCACAATCAGCTCATTGATACCATCCTCATCCAGAGAGATGACATCCCCCTGCTCCATCGGTCCATACTTCTGATTACCAAAGGTATTTTTCATTCCGGCGTGATTTAACTGAATACCGATGTTCACACCATAGGCATGAACACAATCCACAATTTCCTTCAGAATCTGCCGCTGCCTCGGTGTAAAGATCCCCAGACATTCATCATTGATATAGCCGTGGGCATTTACTGCCGTAGCTTCCTGCACGATAAAGGCCGGCCGCCCCTTGGCAAGCGTATCATAATGCGCAACATGATGCAGATTTCCCACACCATCCTTTGTTTTCACCATATAGGTACACATGGCAGGTACTCCGATGCGATTGCTCAGCTCCATATGCCCCAGCTTGTTTTTTTCAAAAACCTTCAAGTGAATCCCTTCTTTCTTAGTTTTCTACTTTCTCACTGTATTCTTCCCACTTTTGCATCAGATTTTCAATTTCATTGTGAATAAGATCAATTTTTTCATCCAGCTCCTGCATTTTATGATAATCGTGGTAATACTCCGGTTCAAAGCGTAGCTCACGAAGAGCCTCCAGCTCCTCCTCCTTCACCGCAATCTTTTTTTCCAGCTTACTGATTTCCTTGCCGTAATTGATGTAGCGCTCCGGCTTTGCACTTTCTTTTTTCTCCGGCTGCTGCTTCTTTTCCACCGGCTGCGCCTTATCCCTGTTCATATATTCCTCATAGGTCAGCGGATAATAGCTTGCCTTACCATCATCAATGACCAGAATCGCGGTTGCCAGCTTGCTGATAAAGTAACGGTCATGGGAAACAAACAGCATCGTGCCCTCATAATCCTTCAGGGATTCCTCCAGCGCCTCTTTTCCGATGAGATCCAGATGGTTGGTCGGCTCATCCATTAAAAGGAAATTGGGGTGTGACAGCATCAGCTTCACAAAGCTCAGGCGTACCTTCTCTCCTCCGGACAGACAGTCCACGGTTTTGAAAACCTCTTCCCCGGTAAAGAGAAAGCATCCCAATGCAGTACGCACCTCAGTGCGATTCAAATCCGGAAAGTCGTTCCACACCTCTTCCAGCACGGTATTTGCACTGTTGAACTGCGCAAGCTCCTGATCAAAATATCCAACCTCGATCTGATGCCCGAGCAGAAAGCTGCCGGACAGCGGCTCCACCTGCTTCATCAGCGTTTTCATGAAGGTTGATTTTCCTTTTCCGTTTGGCCCGATCACGGCAATCTTGGCAGACTGCATAACCTCCAGATTCACCGTACATAGCGGCTGGTCATAGCCAATTGTCAAATCCTGTACCTCCAGGACCCGTTTTCCACCCTTTACATTGGGTACAAAGCGGGCATTGAAGCTTTTCTCGTTGCTTTTGGGATCCTCGATGCGCTCCATACGGTCCAGATATTTGATTTTTGACTGTGCAAAGGCAGCCTTGTTTTTCTTATACCGGAACTTCTCAATCATCTCCTCCATTCGCTGAATTTCCTTCTGCTGGCGAATATAAGCGCTTTTCTGCTGTTCCAGATCACTTTTTTTTCACATTCACGTAATTGCTGTAATTTCCCGGATACCGCTGCATGACACCGTATTCGATTTCATAGACAACATCCACGACATCATCCAGAAACATACGGTCATGGGATACGAGGACAACTGCCTTGGGATAGCGTTTCACATACCCCTCCAGCCACTCGATCGTATCGATATCCAGATGGTTCGTCGGCTCATCCAGCAACAGGACATCCGGCTTGCTCAGCAGCAGTTTTACAAATGCCAGCCGTGTTTTCTGACCACCGGAAAACGTGGAAATCGGGCGTTTCAGGTCTTCCTCCTGAAATCCGAATTTTGTAAAAATCGTCATCATTTCACTGCGATACGTATAGCCGCCCATTTCTTCAAAGCGCTGCTGTACATCCGCATAGGCATTCAGCACAGCTTCACTGTGGTCGCTGCACAATTTTTTCACTCAGCTCCTCCAGCCGTTTACCAACCGCCTTCACCTGTTCAAAGGCCTGCTCCATCTCTTCTTCCACAATGACATTCTCATCCGTGAAGGTCGTCTGTGCCAGATAGCCGATCCGCAGTTTATTTTCCTTATGAATTTCTCCGGCATCCAGTACTTCCGTTTCCGCAATCACCCGCAGCAGCGTTGTCTTTCCGCAGCCGTTTCTTCCGACAATGGCGATTTTCTCAGTATTTCTTATTTCAAACTGTATGTTTTCAAATACGGTTGTTGCACCGTAATATTTGCTTCCTTTATGAATCTGATATTTCATCATCTCCACCTTCTTTTATTAGATTCGTAATATTTATTTGGACGCATTGATGCCGCTGGCAAAGGAGGCGGCTGCCTGTTTGGAAATCTTCTCCCCGTTCTTTAACCAGTATGCGGCATCCTCTTTATTTGATACATAGGCAAAATCTATTTCCAGCCCCTGCATGCCGTCCGCATCCACAAAGGTCTGGTTTTCCTTACGGGCATTCTCACTGCCCTTTCCTGCCATGGTTGCACGTCCGCCCGCTTCCCGAATATTGGAATACATATCGTAGCCGCCACTGATCAGCGGACTTGCACCGACACCGGGATTGTTCGCATCCGTATACGCACTGCCGCCCATCTTCAGCTTCTTTTCCAGACCGTACATAATATTTTTTCCAAGCGTCGGACTGCTATAGGCACTGTGCCAGATTTCCACACCGCTCACATTCTCATCCGGGTTCGTATTAAACCGCAGATAAATATAATAGCGTGCATGCTTCTGATAGCCGTCTGCCAGTCTGCCGTCTTTTCCATAGGCAGGCTTCGGCTGCTCTGACGCATCGCTTTTCGTTATTTCCACCCGCAGACCATGTTGTTCAAGCTCTTCCTTCATCCATACGGCTGCCTTGTAGGTTTCCTTATATTCTGTGATACCATTCCCTTTATTTCCCTCATCCGGGACATAGGTAAGATCCATATTCATTCCATAGGGATCCAGCAGAACATCAATATCTCCCTCTTTGGGCTTGGCTTTTTCCACGGATAAAAACAGATAGTTCTGATCCAGCTTACTGTCGTAATCCTTCAGCAGATCCTGATCCGCAATCAGCTTTATCGCATTGACATTTCCCTTGCGCTGTACGGTGGTAAAGGTATCCGAATGCAGCGTCCGATCAAAGATAACCCGCTTCTTCACCAGATTATCAATAACCGTTATCTCATAATAGCCGGGATTGAGATCCTCCAGCGTGATTTTCTGATCCGCTGTGGAATCCATGGTCATCGGAATGGTTTCATCCGTACACAGGTTATGCAGCTCTACGGTTTTTCCTGCAAGCTCATCCTTGTCGCCTTTTGCATCATATGTCTGAGTATATAAACCCAGAGATTCTCCGTAAAAGACATAATCCCGAACCGTAAGGGTATCGGCAGCCTTTTTGTTTAACAGATGTATCGTTTCTTCGCTGTTCAAGCCGCAGACAGTGAATTTTTTTGCTGTTTCCTTCTTCTGCGGAAACAGCAGTCCTGCGACCGCATACAAAACAAGAGCAACCAGCAGAATCAGCGGTACTGCGATTTTCCAGCGTACCTTGTATTTTCGTTGTCGAGGTGCGTATGCCATGAGTATCCCTCCGTTTTCTAACGTATATCATCAATCAGTGAAGCCTGCAGTTCGATATCCTTGATATGCTTGGGTGCCTGGTCCTTTAACGGCGGATAGCTCATATGCTGCGTGGATACTTCAACATCCAGCATATCCTTCGGTCTCTTCGGTACCGGCAGCATGGTATCCTCAAACTCCACGTACTGTATAGGAAAAACACTTTCCAAGCTGTATACAACCGGATGAAAAAAGGAATTAAAGGTCCAGGTCAGATCATAGCCAATCCATGCGGTGTTCTTATTGATCTGCCCGTATTTTTTTGCATTGCGTACAAATCGGCGCTTTAAAAGCAGCGGATTGCAGTGCAGATTCTCAAAGAAGACGATCAAAACCATCAGAATACCGTTGCGCACACGCCATATAAAATCCTTTGCTTTGTTTTCGCTTACATGATCCAGCACAAAAATATCAATGAACAAGCCGTCACTATCTCTGCATTTATTTTTTAACAGCGCGTTGTATTCCACACAATAGGTACCTTTTTTTCGTACCTTCATCGGCGGAACCAGCACATTATACTCGCTGTGGGTTTCAAAGCACTGTGTGATATAGGCATCGCCCAGTTCATGAACCACCCTTTGGAATTTTTCATAATCCTCGCGCAGCATTCCGATATCCGCATCATCATCCCATGGAATAAAGCCTTTGTGCCGGACAGCGCCAAGGGCACTTCCGCCGGTCAGCCAGTATCGAATGTTGTGCTTTTTACACAATGCATCTATATCCTTCAGCATTTCCAGCAGTACGAGCTGTACATCCCGTACGGTAATGCTGGTACCATCTTTTCTTGTCTTTAATATGTACTCTTTCATCACAAATCACCATGTTATATTATAGAAGATAAAGATAGCGAACACAACGGTTTTCAAAAAATATCACAAAAAGGTAAGAAACCATAATGCGAAATCACTAAAATAACAGAGTCACCGGTAATATTTGAAAGTACCGGGCTTTTTTGCGGTCCAATCGCGTCATGGAGAGCAGGACAACGACAAAGCATGTAAAATAAATACTACGGATACGGAAATCTATCCTAAACCGTCTTGAGGAGCGCATTGTTTATCGATCTGCTATGAAATCCCCTTTTACATAAAAATATAACAAAAAAATCAAACATTTGTGGATTTTTTAGGAATATGACAGATTCCATACGTATAGAAGGGGGTAAGGAGCCCTTACAGAATGGAGGACATAAAAATGTCAAATGCAATGAATCAACTCAACTACAGTAACGATCTATTTTTTAAGTACACCCTTTCCCGTGAGGATGAAGGCTCTGTGTACGCCCGCAACACCATCATTGAGCGTGTTACCGGAATCAGGGTAAAGGAAAGCACCGTACTCAATCCCAACCTGGATCCGGGCATCATCGGAAAGAAGCGCATCATTCTGGATGTGCATGTAAAGGATGAACAAAATCGTCATTTCAATATCGAGATGCAGACGACCTGTAGGGGAATAGCGGAAATGATGCGCTTTGAATTTTACGGCGCCAGAGCGTTGAACAATCAGCTGAAAAGCGGTGAGTTTTATGATCAATTAAAGCCGGTTTATCAAATCATATTCATTGATGAGTATGCATGGAACAACAGAAATCTGATCAATCAGTATCAGATGCGTAATGAGCAGGGAGAAGATGAAAGCGGCTATCCGCTCATCCTTCGCACCTTTGTTCATATGCCGGCAATCAATGACATCGTAAAGGAGAAGGAAATGCAGAGGCTGAATGACTTTGAACAGTTGGTGTATCTGTTTGAAAATAATGAAAAAAATGATATACTGAAGTCAAAGGAAAGGCTGGTGAGGGTATTCATGAACAAGTATGAGGAAATGCAGAAGGATGATGAGCTGTGGTCAACGGCTATGGCGATTCAAATGGGAGAGGCACGTTACCGCAACGGCTTGCGTGACAGCTTTGACGAGGGAAAAGCTGCCGGAAAAATGGAAGGAGAGAGGCAGCTCTTACACAGACAGATGCAAATCAAGTTTCATGAGGATTGCGCAACGTGGCTGCAGGCATTAACTGAGGAGCAAATACAGATTGTGTCCACTTTACTACTGGAATGTGATACCTTTGAGTCACTCAGAAAACGATTACATAAATCTGACAAGAAATAAGCTGTCTGTAATTCCAGAATAAAATACTTAGAACACAACAGAAAAGCCATCCTGTATAGAAAAGGGATGACTTTTCTTTTCAGGTTCTTCGGTAATCAGCGTTATCTCTGTATACAGGGCTGTAGGTAATGTTTTACCATTTGCTATGCCTTTTCCTGCATGAAGGTGTGCTGATGAATGGCAATACTGTTTAAGATACACTGTAGTGATCGCTATTTGTATTTTTAAGTTGATAAGTACTTCATGGAAGCTGTACGGAATGGTTGTGAACTACCGCCAGCTAAAGAGCAAGCGGCTTCTGATAAAGTATGGTAAAATAAAAGATGACAGGATACAATTTGGATACAAAAATTATGTATCATACAGAAAAGAGGTGATTGCATGCGGCTTCTGATTGTTGAGGATGAACGGGCCATCGCAGAGGTGATGATGCTGAATCTGAAAAGAGTCGGCTATGAATGCGAGTATGCGCAGGATGGGGAAATGGGGGCAGCAATGGTGGAGAAACAAAGCTATGATCTGGTTCTGCTGGATATCATGCTTCCGAAAATCAATGGCTATGAACTGATGGAATATCTTGCACAGCTGCAGATTCCGGTAATTTTTATCACGGCAAAGGGCAGTGTGCAGGACCGCGTAAAGGGTCTGCATATGGGAGCGGATGATTATCTGGTGAAACCGTTTGCGGTGGATGAGCTTACGGCAAGAGTGGAAAGTGTGCTGCGCCGTTATCATAAAAGTATGCAGGATATCCATGTACTGGATGTCACGATTCATACAGCGACCCGTTTGGTGGAAAAGGAGAACCGCACCATCGCTTTGACAAAAAAAGAATATGAGCTGCTGCTGTATCTGGTTCAAAATAAAAATATCGCACTGTATCGCGATACGATGTATGAAAAGGTCTGGCATGAGGAGGAGTTTGAACAGACACGCACCCTGGATTTGCATATACAGCGTCTGCGCAAGAAGCTGGACTGGCACAGGGTGATTCAGACCGTGTATAAAATCGGTTATATGCTGGAGGTGAAGGATGAAGTTCAGCGATAAGCTCACACTGAGCAGCACTGCAGTTATCGCGATTCTGTTTTCCACCGGCGCAACCTTTATGATGGTACAGAATCATGACCACCTTTTGCAATCCTATATATCCCGCAATATGCAGACGCACGATCTGGAATCCTTTTCTCTGGAATCCAAGCTGACACAGGATGCCACATCCAATCTGACCTCCTTTGGGAGTGATGAAAAGGCAATAAGAAGCCGCTCAATGTATTATCTTCAGCAGGTTGCCAGTCATATGAACCAGCCGCAAACCCAGTATGCTTTGCTGGATACAAAGCATACCGTGCTGTATGCGACAGGGGAGAAAAAGCTGTTTGAAGAGCATTCGCTGAATGATCCGCAGACCTATCGCATTGTCTCCTATAACAATTCCCGTATCATGCTGGTCAGCAGTCAGATCACCGTTGGGAAATTCACCTATCTTTTGGAAAGCGGTTATGATATCACATCCTGCTTTCAGGAGCGAAACCGGCAGTTTCAAACCTTTTTTCTCACACTGCTGTGCGTCCTGCTGTTCTCCTTTCTGCTGCTGAAGCGGCTGTCCGTCTATCTCAGCAAACCGATTCTGAAGCTGCATGAGGCAAGCCGCCGCATCGCATCCGGAAATTATGAGAAACGCACCAGTATCCAGAGTGATGATGAAATCGGAGAGCTGAGCCGCAGCTTTGATGAGATGGCAAAAGCGACCCAGCAGACCATTCAACAGCTGGAGGTAAACCTTGCACAGCGGGAGGATTTTATGAGCAATTTTGCCCATGAAATCAAGACACCGATGACGGCGATTCTCGGGTTTGCGGACACCTTGCGCACGTATGACTGTGATGTGGACACAAGGAAAAAATGTGCGGATTATATTTATACAGAGGGCAAGCGTCTGGAAAAACTGTCCTATACCCTAATGGATCTTCTATCCCTGAGCGGGAAGGACATACAGCTGCAGCCCGTTTCTATTGCCAGTGTGGTGAAGCAGCTGCGCCAATATTACGATGCTGTTTCCATTACGGATCGGCTTTGCTTCCATTGTGCTTCCTGTACGGTGTATGCGTTGGAGGAGCTGCTCTTCAGTGCCCTGCGCAATCTGATCGATAATGCCATCAAGGCATCCGACGCCGCTCAGGAAATACTCGTAAAGGGAGAGCTGTGCGGGAAGAGCTATCGCATATCGGTAACGGATCATGGAATCGGTATGCGGGAAGAGGATATCCAGCAGGCATCCCAGCCGTTTTATATGGCGGATAAGTCAAGAGCCCGGCAACAGGGCGGTGCAGGTCTTGGCCTGAGTATCGTCAAGCGAATCTGCGATCTGCATGGCAGTCCCCTGCTGATTACCAGTAAACTGCATGAGGGAACGGTTGTTGCGATGCTGCTGGAGGTGGTCGATCATGAAAACTAGAATTGCATTTGCCTTGTGTCTGGGCGTTTGCAGTCTGTCTGTATTGCTGCCGCTGGGTATCTTTTACATCCAGGACAGCGTTGCAGTGGATAAGGATATCGTGTGGCAGTCATCCACGGAGGATATCGCCAAAAACTATCCGGTTGTCTCCAGAGTATATGCCAATTTCTATCAGGGTAATGAAACCATGATGGATAATGAAAGCTTTCATCTGTCCGATATGAGTGCCTATACAGAGAAGCAGCAGAGTCAGCTTACAGAGGTAAAAAAGAAATATAGCAGGGAGCTGAATCAGCTGCTTGCACAGGGAATCTTTCCCTATGAGCTGCTGGATTTGAAGAAGGGGGAGCCCTTTTCCGTCGAATTCGGCACTTTGTCCCATATGAGTGAAAAAAGCGGTGTCTGGCAGCTGAATCAGGTATACCGCCTAAATACAGCGAATGATAATATCGGGGATTTCACACTGGACAAGCAGACCGAAAAGATTTTGAATCTTGAATTTTACAGGCATGAGGTAAAGCAGTACAGCGAACAGGAGCGTAAGGAATTCGCCTGGAATATGATTCAGTATCTGGGTCTTGATTCCCTAAAGGACTGGACCTATACCAGATATGGCTATGAATCCTATCAGGCGAAGGTACAGGTGTATTGCGAGGTGGAGGATTTAGGGGATTCCTCACGATTTACGATGGGAATCACACCATTGGGGCAGCATACCTCTACGACATTGTATAATTATATACAGCCTTGAGAACGCTGAATATCGGCGTTTTTTTCTATTGTTTTTTGTCAACGCTGCATCTTATTAACGGTGAACAGAAGATACTCGCAGATTATACAACTGTGATACAACCGGATGCTAAAGTAGCAGCAAGGAGATGATATAATGAAAAAACTATGCATGCTGCTTTGCTGTATTACACTGCTTGCAGGCTGTGTAAGCAGGGAACAAGCCATATCGGATAAAGCTGGCGGTAAACCACAGAAGCAGAGTGCCTCCAATGAAGCGCTGCAGCTAAAGAGATGGTCGTTTCGCTCCCTCAATCAGGGGGATGGAAATGAACAGGGCTTTTACCGTATAAAAACCATCGATAACGGTGGAGGGAACCTGTATTCCAATATCTTATATACCGATTATGAGAATAAGAAAGAAATCTTTTTATGTGATAAGCCGGAGTGCAGACACAATGACACTTCCTGCACCTCATATTATGCAGGTCTGGATATGATTACGCAGCTGATCGTTCACAGGACCATGTATATCTGATAGCAAATGAGGATAGTGTTGTCAATGAAAAAAATGAGACTGTAACCGTACCTGCTAGAATTTTACAAATGGATCTGGATGGTAAGAACCGCAAAGATTCCGTTTATCATTCTCACTTCACCAATGCCCTGGAATTCAAAGTATCCTTCAGTGTATTCAGCCACAATAAAAAGCTGATATACAGCGCATAAGGCTGACAGTAGCTCCTTCAGTACGCTGTCAGC
>ENA-OQCB01000207-OQCB01000207.1-human-gut-metagenome-genome-assembly--contig:-NODE-207-length-29043-cov-3.893761_pt1 | contig 29043 bp, 32 predicted proteins | sample MGYA00242493_ERZ504568 | MGnify/ENA primary metagenome ERZ504568 (study PRJEB26092, sample SAMD00036229) | human gut metagenome | host: Homo sapiens | study: EMG produced TPA metagenomics assembly of...
GAATATAACGGTCCACATTCCGGAGGACGCTGTGGGGTTGGTGGAGGCCCTTGAAAAGCGCCTGGAACCCTTAAGGGATAAAATGGGCGGCGTGCTGCGCATTAAGACAGAAAGCAGGCCACCGGGATTTGTCCAGGTAGAGACAGAAGAAGGCATTGTGGACGCATCGCTGGATGTACAGCTGGATAACCTGAAAAAACAGCTGATGGCTTAAACAGCCGGGAGTAAGGCGGTAAATATATGGAACTGGATCAGATAGAACGGGTAATAGAGAACGCGGGTCTGTATACATACCTTGGCAAGATAGACAAAATTGTGGGAACCACGGTGGAATCCACGGGGCCTGCCTGCAGGCTGGGTGACGTATGCACCATTGATGTGGTGGAGGGCGGTTCTCCTGTCATGGCCGAGGTGGTGGGATTCCGGGAAAATAAGGTGCTGCTGATGCCCTATGGGGAGACAGAGGGAATCGGTTACGGCAGCGCGGTCCGCAATACAGGGGAACGCCTGCACATAGCGGTGTCCAACCATCTCATCGGCAGGACCGTGGACGCCATGGGTAATCCCATAGATGATTTGGGACCTGTGGAGGATGTGTCATACTATTCCATTACAGGCAGACCTTCCAACCCCATGACCCGTCCCAGAATCGACACAATCATACAGATGGGGGTAAAGGCCATAGACGGCCTTATGACGGTTGGCAAAGGCCAGAGAATGGGAATCTTCGCAGGAAGCGGCGTTGGAAAAAGTACGCTGATGGGCATGATTGCCAAGAACGTAAAGGCAGACGTCAACGTCATTGCCCTGGTTGGGGAGAGAAGCAGGGAGGTTGTGGAGTTCATTCACAGGGATTTGGGGGAGGAAGGGCTCAGACGCTCGGTCCTGGTGGTGGCCACCTCCAACCAGTCCGCCATGATGCGTTCCAAGTGTACCATGACAGCTACCACCATCGCAGAGTATTTCAAGGACCAGGGCATGGATGTGCTTCTTATGATGGACTCCCTTACCAGGTTTGCCATGGCCCAGAGGGAGGTGGGGCTGAGTATCGGAGAGCCGCCGGTGGCCAGAGGGTATACCCCATCCATTTATTCAGAGCTTCCTAAACTGCTGGAGCGTTCCGGCAATTTTGAGGAAGGATCCATTACCGGTATCTATACGGTGCTGGTAGAAGGAGATGATGCCAATGAGCCCATATCAGATACGGTGCGCGGAATCATAGACGGGCACATCATGCTGTCCCGGAAGGTGGCAGCCAGGAACCATTATCCAGCTATTGACATATTATCCAGTGTCAGCCGTCTTATGAATGATATTGTGACGCCGGAGCATAAAGCGGCTGCCGGAAAGCTCCGAAGGCTTTTATCCGTATATGAGAGCAACCGTGATTTGGTCTCCATCGGAGCTTATAAGAAGGGAACAAATCCGGAACTGGATGATGCATTGGAACGAATCGACCGTATTTATGGGTTTCTTCAGCAGAAGACAGATGAGAGTTTTTCACTGGACGAGTCAGTGATTCAGATGATTCAGGCAACAGATTAAGGGGCGGGTCATGAAAAAGTTTGTATTTACGCTGGAGCGCATGCTGGCATACCAGGAACAGAACCTGGAAAAGGAAAAGGGCATTCTTGCAAGGATTATGGCTGAGCGGGATAAGCTGGAGGAGGACAGACGTGATAAGGAGTTAAGAATCCGTCATATCCAGGAGGATATCGGACAGCGCCAGATTCAGGGGACAACTGTTTTTATCCTGAAAGGCTGTTACTCTGTGCTGGAGGGAGTCAGAATCCGGCTGGAAGAGATCGAGACAGAGCTGACCCGGACACAGGCCAGGGCGGAGAAGCAGAGGCGTGTTGTGACGGAGGCTTCCCAGGAAGTAAAGAAGCTGGAGAAGCTGAAGGAAAAACAGATGGAGGAATACCGCCATGAGGAGGCAAAGGAGCAGCAGGATCTTATTATCGAGCATGTTGCAGGAACATTTGTCAGGAATGGCGTTTCCTAAATAGATATTATCTGCGAAAGGAGGTGAAAAAGATGAATGCAGGAACATTAACACAGGCCCTGACAGCCAGCCGTTATAAGGCAAATCCAACGGCCGGATCCAGGGAAAAGCAGGATGATACCGTCAGTTTTATGGACATGTTTGCGCAGAATTTAAAGGATGCCCGCAAGACCGGGACCAAAGCAGCAGACAAGAAAAGAGACGGGGCGGCTGATTCAAAGGCGCAGGAAATGGGAGATACAGGCAGAAACCAGGCGTCTGTTGACCAGGGAAAAAAATCCGAACCTATTGAAGACGGAACATGCCGGGATGACAGTAAAAAGGCAGAGTCAGGGGTGGAAAATACGGATAAGGACAGCGATTCCGGAAAGCACCATAATGAGGGCGCGGCGGCGGAGGCCATAAACCTCCAGGCTATGTCGTTTCTGATGCAGGAGGTGCCGGTTCCCGCGCAGGCAGGGGAAGCGCAGGACAAACAGGCCGCACAGGACGCTGCCATGCTGACGGAATATGTTCCGGAACCAGGAAAGACGGAACAGACCCTTTTATCCAACACAGCTTTAGCGGGTTATGAGCAGACGGCAGCCCTTCAGACTCAGGAGCTGGTTCAGCCGCCATACGCAGAAGCAGTCCGGGAGCAGATGGCTCAGGAAACAGCTGCCAGATCTGCGGCTGGACAGGAACCATCAGGAAAGACTTCAGATACGGTCCGACCGGTACAATCAGATACCATGGAAGCAGATATGACGGCCGTGGTTCAGGGACACAAGGAAACCCGGCAGTCCGGTGAGGATATGTTTTTCAGTGCGGACAGCAGGCAGAACAAGACTCTGAATCAGCTGCGGGAACAGACCGGGACAGCGGATGAGGAACCAAAGGATGCCAACCAGGTGCTGGAGGAACTGAAACGGAACGCAGATGCCAGGGGGATTGACCTGACCGGCAAGGCAGTACAGAACAGAATGAATTACGGCTTAAGGCCGGTGTCTGACGCCAGGGAACAGCAGATAGATACTCCGGTGCTGGAACAGCTTAAGACAGGAGTGGAACGGGCCGCCCAGACAGGAAACAGGGAGCTGACCATCCACTTAAAACCCGAAGGTCTGGGAGATATTGTGGTCCACCTGACAAGCTCCCGGGGACAAGACGACGGTGCGAATCGGAGTGACCAATCCTGAGACTGAGAAGCTGGTCACCAGCCAGATGGAAAGTCTTAAGGATATGCTGAGGCCTTTGAATACAGAAGTCCAGGAGGTTTACCACAGCAGCCAGAATGCCATGGATTTTTCAGGATTCAGCCAACATATGCAGGAGCGCCGGGGACAGCAGTCCCATACCGGATACAGTTTCCATGCAGCAGAGGACAGCGGGTCAGAGGAGGAACTTCTGATGGAAGCAAAACGGATGATGGCAGAGAGCCGCATGAGCAGGCTTTACGCCTACATTTAGCTGTATTCAAAAGAAAGAATAGGAGAGAACAATGCCCATACAGTCAAATTACAGCTCGCCGTACACAACGGGCGCAGGCACTGCATCCGGGCCGGGAGCCGGTTCCAGATCCGCACTTTCGGGAACCGCTTCGTCAAAAGCCAGGGCGCTTTCCGATGACAATGGCGGAGATACAGAGAAGTCGAACAGCTCGGATAAGACAAACAGCTCAGATAAGACAAACGGTTCAGAAAAAACAAACAGCAAAGAGGGAACAAACAGTACGGACAGTACAGGCAGCTCCGGTAATGTGATTGACGCTGTCTTTGGAGACGGGGATGACAAGAAAGTCAGCATGGATGATTTTCTTACCCTGATGGTGGCGCAGCTGAAAAACCAGGATTTCATGAATCCGGTGGATGACACCCAGTATGTGACCCAGCTGGCCCAGATATCCACCATGCAGCAGATGGAGGAAATGGCCTACAATGCCAAGAGCTCCTATGTGGCTTCCCTGGTAGGAAAGAATGTGTCCGCTGCTAAGTTTACGGTATCGGGAGAACTGAAAAAGGCAGACGGAGTGGTGGAAAAAATATCCCTGCTGGACGGAAAATTCGTAATTTACGTGGACGGCGAAGCCTTTTCCATGGATGAAATCATGGAGATCAAGGACAAACCGGCAGCAGAAGGTTCCGGCGAAAACAATGAAACCCCGCCCGATGAAACCCCGCCTGATGGAACCCCGCCCGATAAGACTCCTCCGGATAAGTAAAACCCGTCCGGCGGTAACGTGTGATGGCTGTTTTTATGAGCAGCTGGTTAATGAACCAGAATAAGGGACTGGAGGATGAACAATGGATTCAATGATTTATAATAAAATGCTTCATACCCCCATCTATACGGGGACTCCGGGTGAGCCGCCCAAGAGCAGGCCCCGGGAAAAAACAAACGACAATGCATTTAAGGAACTGCTGGAGCAGAGACTGAAGGAAGAAAGCCAGGTATCCTTTTCCAAACATGCCATGGAGCGTGTGGTGGAACGGGGCGTGGATGTTTCCTCTGAAAAGCTGGACCGTCTGAACGAGGGCGTCCGCATGGCGGAGGAAAAGGGACTGAGGGAGCCGCTGATTCTGTTGGGGACCACTGCCTTTGTCGTAAATGTAAAAAATAATAAAGTTGTCACTGTTGTGAATGAAGACAGCCTGAAAGGCACTGTTTTCACGAATATTGACGGAACCGTAATGATATAGCCGGTCCTTTTGGAGGCTATCCTTACCCCGAATGACGGACGGGTAAGCGGTTAGAAAAGGAGAATTTAATATGTTAAGATCACTATTTTCAGCTGTGTCCGGTATGCAGGCCCACCAGACAAAGCTGGATGTCATCGGCAATAATATTGCCAACGTTAATACATACGGCTTTAAGTCAAGCCGGGCACGTTTCCAGGATGTATATTACCAGACACTGCAGAGCGCTACAGGCGGTGATAACAATAAGGGCGGTACCAATGCCAGCCAGGTAGGCTACGGCGCACAGCTGGCAGGCGTTGACCTTAATATGGGACGGTCAGCCCTCCAGTCCACAGGCAGACCCATGGATGTTGCCATTACAGGAGAAGGTTTTTTCCAGGTAATGGATTCTGACGGAAATATATTCTATACAAGGGCAGGAAATCTGCAGCTGGACAACAACAGCGGCAATCTGGTGGACGCTAACGGGTATACGGTGCTTGGCGTAACAGGCGATCCCCTTGGAAAGGCTGCAGGAGCTGATAAAATACATTTAAGCATACCGGGAAAGAACAATGCCCAGTCCGCTAACTCCCAGACCATCAACGGAATCGAGTATACCATAACATCCCAGAACACTACTTCCGCAGCCAATGTCACCATTTCATTCCGGCTGGACGACACACTTCCCGACGGGGCGGATATAGTGGTGAAATCAGGGGAGTTAAAGGATTCCAGTATTACGGTGAGCGTGAATAAAAACGCAATCTTTACAAGTTTATCTGATTTTAACAGCAAAATGAACGCCGCCATCACACGGGCCAATAACGGAAAGGCCCACCCGGCAGGGGATTTCACAATAACAGCGGTTCCGGCTGACAAGATATTTAAGACCAGCCTTACGGGGGAGGAACTGTTAGGCGAGAACTTCGGAATCAAGGCAGGCGTCCAGAAATTTACGGATGCTACGGACATCAAGGACGGCATATTTGGAGGGCTAAAACCTTCCAGCACCAGTACAGAGCCTAAATTCACGGCTTCGGGCAAGGTGAGCTATAAAATGACGCTCCAGGCAGCCACGGATACGGAACCTGCCGCATGGATTATCACAGCTACGGTTACGGACGATGACGGAAATGACAGAATTTTTAAGGGCCAGGTCAGCGAAAACAGCACCTCAGCCAACAGTGTATGGCTGAAAGAGGACGGAACTACGCCGTTAAACGACCAGCCCGGCCAGTACATCGAACTGAAGCATCCGGGCTATGCTGCCATTAACGATGCGTGTAAAGACCTTGCACCTGATAAACTGACAAAGACAAATGTAGGCACCATCACTGCCGCAACCAATTCCAATGACCTAGGGCTCAAGAGCAAGAACTTTACCCTGACAAACGGCAGCGAGGGCGGGGATGTGGCCCTGTCAGGCGTGGGTGTGACCATTCTTTCCAACGGTATCATCGAGGCAACCCACCCGGACCTTGGCAAGATTCAGATAGGGCGTATTGATCTGGTTACGTTTGATAACCCCTATGGTCTGGAGGGCGTGGGCAATTCCTACTTCAAGACAACGGCCAACTCCGGCGATCCCAAGCTGTGCCAGGCAGGAGAGAACGGCACAGGCGCATTAAAGACCTCGTCCCTGGAAATGTCCAATGTGGATATCTCCACGGAATTTGCGGATATGATAGTCACACAGAGAGGATTCCAGGCCAACTCCAGAATCATCACGGTATCGGATTCCATCCTGGAAGAGCTTGTAAACCTTAAGAGATAAGATAACGGGAGGGTGGTATCATGATTATCCTTAAAAAGCTGAACGGCGAAGAGTTTGTGTTAAACAGCGAATTGATCGAAACCATTATGGAGACGCCTGACACCACCATACTCCTGACCAACGGAAAGCATCTGATTGTCAGGGAGTCCAAGGAAGAAGTGGTAAAGAAGGTAGTGGAATTCCGCAGAGATGCTTTCCGCGGCATTCTGGAACAGATTAAAGGCTGATGCAGTAAGATAAAAGTTGAGGAAAAGGATGTAAGGGTATGGATGTCTTGTCAATTTTAGGTTTTATATTAGCAGTTGGACTGGTGATGTTTGGTATGACATTTGACCAGGAGTCTATGAGGATTGTGTACCATAACCTTAAGGCTTTTCTGGATATTCCCAGTATGGCCATTACCATTGGAGGTACTCTTGGGGTTATGATGATTTCATTCCCGGCAGGAGCCTTTAAAAAGATTGGAAGCCATCTGAAAATCATTGTCAAACCATATCAGTACAGCCCCACGGATTCAGTGGACCAGATAGTGAATCTGGCCACAGAGGCCCGCATGAAGGGGCTTCTGTCCCTGGAGGATAAGCTGAACGAGATTGACGAGCCCTTTCTGCACAACAGCCTGATGCTGGTGGTGGATTCCGTGGATTCGGAGAAGGTGCGAAAGGCCATGGAGACTGAGCTGGAACAGCTGGATGAACGCCATGCCCTGGACCGGCGCTTCTATGAGAAGGCGGCCAGCTTTGCGCCTGCCTTTGGTATGATTGGTACACTGGTAGGACTGATTCTCATGCTGGGAAATATGTCGGATGTGGACGCTCTGGCAAAGGGCATGGCAGTGGCGCTTATAACCACTTTATACGGTTCACTGCTGGCCAACGTGGTCTGCCTGCCCATGGCAAGCAAGCTGAAAGCGCGGCACGACGAGGAATTTCTGTGCAAACAGCTGGTCATGGAGGGAGTCCTGGCGATTCAGGAGGGGGAAAATCCCAAGTTCATTGAAGAAAAGCTGTACAAGCTTCTTCCGGCCAGCTATAAAAAACCGGCGGATAAGGGCGAAAAGCAGGACGGAAATAACGACGGCAAAAAGAACAGCAAAAAGAAGGGCATAGGAAAACGCCGCAGGTGGAACAAGAAAGAGATTGAGGAATAGAAGGAGTAAACCATGGCAAAGGCAGAGGGAGGCCAGGATGTCACCGCAATGACAGACGGGCAGATGTTTGAAGAACTTATAAAGATTCACGCACAGTCGGCAGGGGAGGCCATATCCTCCATCCTGAGGGCAGACATAGAGATAGGCGCACCCAGACTTCAGGAGATGACAATAAAGGATGTGGAGTACGGCATCCTGGAACCTGCCATCTTTGTAAAGAGCTGCCTGACCTCCCAGGTGGCAGGCAACATTGTCCTGGTTCTTCGCCAGAGGGATATGCAGGTGTTCTTAAATGAGCTCATGGGTGTGGATGACCTTCCGGATCCGGACTTTGTCTTTGACGATGTGGCCATGAGTGCGGCAGGGGAGCTGATGAACCAGATGTCCCATGCCTCCGCCTCGTCCATGGCTGAGTATCTGGGCGACACCATGGATTTGTCAGACTGCCAGCTGGTGCTCTCTGACGGAAGCCAGGACCTGGCTCTTGTCATCGGGGAGCCAAAGGACGCAAAGGTTATGGTTGTCAGCTACACCATGAAGATTAAGGATATGGTGGAGTCAGAGTTTATAGAATGCATCTCGTCCACTGCCATGGACAGCCTGACAGAGGAGATACAGGCCAGAAGAGCGGCCTGTGAAAAAGCCCGCCAGGAAGAGGAGGAGGCCCAAAAGCGCGCCCTTATCATGGAGCAGAATTCCGTCATAGGGCAGGACAGGCCCTCCGGCACAGGCGGGGGACAGAGCCCCGCAGATGCAGGGACGCAGAAATCCGCATATTCAGGCGCTGTCCGGGGCACCACTGCTTCCGGCGGCAGATTTATGGGAATGCCGGGATCCATGCTGCAAAACCAGTCCATGAACGGAAACCTGAGCCTTATCATGGATGTGCCCTTAAACGTGTCCGTGGAGATCGGCAAGACAAGGCGCCGGTTAAAGGATGTGCTGAATTTCAGCAACGGCACCGTGGTGGAGCTGGATAAGCAGTCAGACGCCCCTGTGGACATCATTGTCAACGGACAGCTCATTGCCCGGGGAGAAGTGGTTGTGATTGATGATAACTTTGGTGTGCGTATCAGCGAAATAGTAAATACGAGAAGCATTATTGGAAATGGTGAATAAATTTGAAACGGTTTAATATCCTTGTAACAGCGGGAATCATCGGTATCATATTCCTGATACTGATACCCCTTCCCACGCCCATACTGGACTTTTTATTTATACTGAACATATCATTGTCTTTATTGATTCTTGTGATGTCCATGTATATCAGAGAGACGCTGGAATTTTCCGTGTTTCCTTCCCTGCTGCTGATCACAACCCTTTTCAGGCTGGGACTTAACATATCATCCACAAGAAAAATCCTGTTTGACAATGGATACGCGGGACAGGTGGTCAAGACCTTCGGACAGTTTGTTATCCGCGGAAACGCGGTTATCGGTTTTATTATATTCCTGATTATTGTGCTGGTTCAGTTTATCGTTATCACAAAGGGTTCCGAGCGTGTGGCTGAGGTTGCCGCAAGGTTTACCCTGGATGCCATGCCCGGCAAACAGATGGCCATTGACGCTGATTTAAACAGCGGCCTTATCGACGAACAGCAGGCAAGGGAACGCCGGTCTAAAATCCAGAGGGAAGCTGACTTCTTCGGCTCCATGGACGGTGCCACCAAGTTTGTAAAGGGCGATGCCATTATCTCCATTATCATCACCTTTATCAACTTTGTGGGCGGCCTTATTGTGGGAATCATGAACAGCCAGGGAAGCATACAGGATATCATGCAGATTTACACCACATCCACCATTGGCGACGGCCTGGTGTCCCAGATACCGGCCCTGCTCATATCGGTTGCCACCGGTATGGTGGTGACCAGGTCCGCTTCGGAGAACAGCCTCAGCGAGGACCTGACAAAGCAGTTCCTGGCCCAGCCAAGGGTGCTTATGACGGCGGGAGGCGCGGCCGCGTGCCTGTGCCTTATACCAGGCTTCCCTGTTCTTCAGATACTGATTATATCCGCGGGCATGGTTGGGGGCGGTTATTATCTGTACCGGCACCAGAAGAGCATGGTGGAGGAGACTGCGGAAGAACTGGTGGAGACAGAGGTTACCAGCGAGGCGTCCTATTATAAGAATATTGAAAATGTATACGGTCTGCTGAACGTGGAGCAGATTGAAATGGAGTTTGGCTACAGCCTGATTCCCCTGGCCGATGAAGGCAACGGCGGGAATTTTATTGACAGGGTGGTTATGTTCCGCAAACAGATGGCCCTGGATATGGGATTTGTAATTCCCTCTGTCCGTATCAAGGACAGCGGACAGCTCAATCCCAACCAGTACAGCATCCTCCTTAAAGGGGAGGAAGTGGCCAGGGGAGATATACTCATGGACCATTATCTGGCCCTGCCTCCCGGCACGGATGCAGACGATGTGCCTGGAATAGATACCATTGACCCGGCTTTCCATATACCGGCAAAATGGATAAGCGGGGACAGGAAGATACAGGCCGAGCTGGCCGGTTATACCCTGATAGACCCCACTTCCGTGGTAATCACCCACCTGTCCGAGGTGGTAAAGGAACACCTCCATGAGCTGTTAAACAGGCAGGAGGTCAACAACCTGCTGGAGGCCCTTAAAAAGACCAACAGCAGTATTGTGGAGGACACCATTCCGTCGGTTATATCGGTGGGAGGCCTTCAGAAGGTCCTGGCCAATCTTTTGCGTGAGGAGATTCCCATTCGGGATATGGAGACCATTGTAGAGACATTAGGTGATTACGGCAGCCAGGTAAAGGATACGGATATGCTTACCGAGTATGTGCGCCAGGCATTAAAGCGCACCATATCCCGGCGGTTCTCAGAGGCGGGGCAGATGAAGGTCATCAGCCTGGACGACCGGATTGAGAACATGATTATGTCGTCCGTGAAGAAGATGGATACAGGCTCCTATCTGGCCTTAGAGCCCACGGCCATCCAGAGCATAGTGGCGTCAGCCACGGCTGAGATCAATAAGATAAAGGATCTGGTCAATGTACCCATTGTACTGACCTCGCCTGTGGTGCGGATTTACTTTAAAAAGCTCATTGACCAGTTTTACCCCAATGTAGCGGTGGTATCCTTCAGTGAGATTGACAACAATATACAGATACAGGCATTGGGAAATATTTCCCTTAGCCAGAGGTAACAGGATATGCTGATGGAACAGACAGACAGTGAGGATATGGTTCGGGTTCTGGAGGAGTACAGAAAAAACGGCAGCCAGGAATTGAGAAACAGGCTGATTATGCACTATCTTCCCATTGTGCGTTCCGCGGCAGTGCAGCTGCGGTCCATGGCCGGATCCCTTCTGGAGCAGGAAGAGCTTATAGACCAGGGGGTGCTGGCGCTGATTGAATGTCTGGAACGGTATGACCCGGACAGGGGCGCCAGGTTTGAGACATTTGCGTTCATGCGGGTAAGAGGTGCCATGATTGACTATATACGCAGCCAGGACTGGGTGCCTCACAGAGCGAGAAATTTCCAGAAAAAAAGTAGAAGAAGCATGTTCCATTTTGTCCCATAAGCAGATGAGGGAGCCGGATGTAAACGAAGTGGCGGATTATCTGGACCTGCCCGTGGAAAAGGTGGAAAACCACATTAAATATATGAACCACGCCAACCTTCTTTCCTTTGAGTCCGTGCTGCAGGATATGACGGCCATAGTGGCAAAAGGGGAGCTGGAGTCCGGTGATATAGAGGGCAAACCAGAGGAAAACCTGTTTTACAAGGAACTGATGGGAACACTTACATCGGCCATAGACGGGCTGGGGGGAAAAGGAACGGCTGGTCATTACCTTATATTACTATGAAGAGCTGAAGTATTCGGAGATTGCCCAGGTTATGGGCATAGGACAGTCCCGGGTATGCCAGATACATACCAGGGCAATCCAAAAGCTGAAAGCCAGCCTGGAAGATTATATGAGAGGATAAAACTATGTTTTCAGGATTTTATACAGCCGCTTCCGGCATGCTGATGAATCAGAGATCATTAAACATGGCTGCCAATAATATAGCCAATGTCAAGACCAGCGGTTACAAACCGAAACGGCTGGTTAAGACAACCTTTGACCAGCAGCTGGTGCGGGAAATGAACGGAAGGACAGAAGGACTGGGCCAGGGGTCCACCATATCGGTGGGAACCAGGGAGATGACAACCCATGGACAGGGGCCTATTGAGGATACCGGAAAGACCTATGATTTGGCTATCAATGGAGACGGGTTCTTTGTCATACAGGGAGAAAACGGCCAGTATCTGACGCGCAACGGCCATTTTACCAGGGATGACGAGGGAAATCTCATGCTTCCGGGAGTGGGCCAGCTTATGGGAGACGGCGGTCCGGTATATGTGGATGAGGAGGGATTCCGCGTTGGCGCGGATGGAATTATCTACGACAATGAGGACGGCGCCCTGGACCAGATTCAGATAGTGGTGCCGGACAATTACGACAACCTGGAGTTCTATGACAACGGAACCTACGGCGCGGGGGCGGGCGTGGAGCTCAGCCAGGTTTATCCCACGGTGTATCAGGGAAAGTTAGAACAGTCAGGAGTAAATCTGAACAATGAGATGACCAGGGCCATGGAGGTGCAGAGGGCGTTTCAGTCCTGCGGAAAGGCCCTGACCATCATAGACCAGATGAATCAGAAAACAGCCAACGAGATTGGAAAGCTGTAGGGGGGAACTATAGATGAATATATCGTACTATACAGCAGTATCGGCCATGAACGCATTCCAGAAGGACCTGGATGTGACTTCTAACAACATGGCCAATATAAGCACCAACGGCTACAAGTCCATGCGCAGCAGCTTTAATGATTTATTGTACACCCAGATGGACATGCGGCCTCAGGCCCAGGTGGGACACGGAGTCCGCAATGACGGGCCGGGAACCACGTTCCAGCAGGGGATTTTCCGCAAGACGGACCGGGAACTGGATTTTGCCATATCGGGCAATGCGTTTTTCGCCATCCAGACCAGCGAGGACGAGGAAGAACCGGCTTATACCAGGGACGGCGCATTCCAGATATCCTCCACGGATGACGGCAATTACCTGACCACCAGCGACGGAAGCTATGTCCTGGACCAGGACGGGGAGCCCATAGAGCTGGAATACAAGACATCAGAGGACGGCGGAGACAATGATGCAGGGGAGCTGGACTTAGACGGGCTGGCAGAACGGATCGGGCTGTTTGTGTGTGAGAATCCGGAAGGGCTGCAGCATGTGGGCATGAACCTGTTCCGCACAGGAGAAACCTCCGGTGAATGGCTGTCCATGGATGATTTGGACGATGAACAGGAGAAAAGCAAGGCTATGAGCCATGCCCTGGAGATGTCCAACTGCAACATGTCCACAGAGATGGTCAATCTGATGCAGACGCAGCGTGCGTTTCAGCTTAACAGCCGGATCGTCACAACCGCGGATCAGATGGAAGAGATGATAAATAACTTAAGGTAATGACATACAAGGCAATGACATGCGCTGAACTTACTGAAAGGGGAGATGCCCATGAACGAAAAGAGTCTGATTTACAGCTTGTTTCCAAGTTCCTGGATGAGGGGGCAGGATGAGATACCCCCGGGAAGAGGACGGCAAAGAAAGCCCGGAACGGGAACAGGATAAAAAATCACGGCCCCAGGGGCAGCCCTATGACAGAGCGGACGAGACGGAACATGCGGACAGAAACCATGACAACAGGGTGGAAACAGTGGAGGACTGGAATGAAACCGAACAGAGGCGGCGCCAGCAGATGGAGCGCGAGCTTCTGGGGCAGGAGCATCCGGAAAGCGCCACGCAGGAGTCGGAGTCATATGATGAGGACCGGCCCGGTTCCGGGGACGGCGGCGATTATGAAGGCAGCGGCGCACAGAAGGACGGCATAAAGAAAGAAGAAGTTACCCGGGACGCCTGGGTGGAGGTTCTGGTCTCGGATGACAGGATGTCGGTGTCCATGATGGTTTACGGACCATCCGGAGGCGGAAGTGATATAACGGAGGAAATGGTGTATGATGTGCTGGGGCAGAAGGGGATCTGTTTTGGCATAGACCAGAAGAAGATAAGCTGGGTTGTCAGCGGGCAGCAGTATATGCAGATGGTTATGATAGCTGCGGGCGAGCCTGCCAGGAACGGGGAGGACGGCCATATTAAAGATTATTACCCCAGGAAGGCCCAGATTAAGTACGCCTCCAAGGGCAACGGCGGAATCGACTTTAAAAGCACCAATCTGATACATAATGTAAAAAAAGGTGATGTTGTCTGCGATATTACACTTCCCACGGAACCCGGAGACGGTATGGACGTGTTTGGCCAGCCTGTGCGGGGGAAGAAGGGAACCATGCCGCCCGTTCCCCAGGGCAGGAACATCGTTTATTCTGAAGACAGGGATAGGCTGCTGGCAGCCTGCGAGGGCAATCTGACCTTCCGGTCCGGCCGTTTCCATGTGGAGAATGTATTTACCGTGTCCGGCAATGTGGACAATTCCGTGGGGAATATCAACTTCACAGGCAGCGTGGTGATTCACGGGGATGTTCTGGAGGGATACAGCGTCAAAGCAAAGGGCGATATTACGGTTATGGGAATCGTGGAGGGCGCCCGGCTCAGCGCGGGGGGAGATATTCTGCTGCACAAGGGCATGCGGGGCATGAGAACCGGCGTGCTTGAGGCGGAGGGCGATATCACGGCCAAGTTTCTGGAGGACTGCAATATCTTTTCCAGAAAATAATATCCAGGCAGAATATATCATTAACTCGGAGGTGTCCTGTGGGCCACCGATTTTGACATTAATTGGAAAAAGAGGGGCGTTTATCGGCGGAAGCTGTTCTGTATATAACTGCATGAATGTGAAGGCAGTGGGAGCACCCAGCCATATCGCCACCTCTGTGACCTGGGCCTGACGCCCCAGCTCATGGATGAGATGGAGGCAGTGGGCAAGGAGATGATACTGCTCTCCAGAAAGCTGACGGAGCTGAACAAAGATATTTCTTATCTGAGCGGTAAACTGAAGGAAGGGACCATCACTCCATCCCAGCGGGAACGGTTATCCAAGTTAAAGCTGGAAGCCCCCATTAATTCGCTGAAGGAAAAGAAACTGAAGCAGCAGGGAGCTGAGCTTTCCAGGAAACTGAGGGAGGTAGGCAAGTCCAGGCTTACGGCCAGGGAGGTATACCCCGGAACCGTTATTAATATCGGGGATTGTAAGATGAGCATTTCCAAGAAGGAGGATAGTTGCACCTTCTATTATCTTGACGGGGAAATCAAGAAAGGAATTCGGTAATGGCAGATATCCTGCGGGTGACCTCTCCGGTTATCAACAAAAACATCATACAGCCGGATAAGGCGTTAAAGGACCCGTCGGTTCCCTTTGATATGCAGGAGATCAGGCATATTACAAAGAACCCGTCGGGCAGCGGTCTTTTGGGCCATCACAATGTGCTGGAGGGAGAGGCCGGGGCAGCCACCCTTATGAACCTGTTAAAGGACCCGGCCGTGACCGTCAACTATCTGAAAAATATTTATATGCTGGAGGAAATCATCAATCTGCTTCCTGTGAACAACAATACGGTGACCCAGGAAATCCGCCAGCTCTTTGACGCCCTTCTCATTGACCCGGACCATATCGTGGACGAACTGGTAGACCAGGAGTACGCGTCCACCCTGTTCAAAGGGGAGCTCTTTGATTTGCTGAGGGGAATTCTGGAAAAAACGCCGGATTTGCGTATGGAGACAGCTGAGCTTTTAAAGGCGGTTAACGCCAGCATATCCAGGCAGGATGTGCTGGACTCTGTGGCCAACAGCCTGGAATACCTGTCTGAGCAGCTGACAGGCAGCAGGAATCTGTCAGGTATGTTTTCACAGCTTGCGGCCCGTGTTAGGGAGAGCCGGGGGAGCCTGGAATTCGAGGAACTGAAGCCCCAGGTGCAGCAGGCCCTAAAGGAGCTGGAGGAGAGCGTGCTCTATACGCCCCAGGCTGCCAGGGTCATTCCCAACATACTGTACAATATGTCCCGCTATCAGGACAATGACGCCTTTCTCCAGGAAGCCCTTATGAATCTTCTGATCCATGTAAACGACAGGGAGGAAAAGGCACATATCAGGGAACTGGTGAAGGAATACATCGCCGGTTTCAGGGAGCCGGAGCGCCAGATGAACCGTTCCCGCATCATGGACACCCTGGCTAAAATCATTGCCAAACAGGACAGGGAGACTCCCATGAACAGCCTGAACGGGGAAAAGATAGAGAAAATTATCACAAGTCTTTGTCATCCCATGTAACTACACGCCCCTCCTGCACTTGTGATACCTGTGGATTACCAGGGAATGAAGGCATTTTCCGAACTGTGGATAGATCCCAAGGACGAAGGCCGGAATGGGGAGCCGGGAAGCAGGGAGGGCGGTCATGTCCATGTGCTCATAACCTTTGATGTGCCGGGGTGGGTCAGATGGAAGCGGAGTTTATGATGGCGGGAAAGGAACTGGGATTCCATCTGTATTGTCCGGAATCCTATATAGGAATATTTGAAAGCCTGATTCCGGAGTTCCGCAATATCATGGAGGAACACGGATACAAGGCGTCAGGCATAGAGGTGGAGCGCATGGACCATGTGCGTTCCCTGATGGAAGTATTCAAAAATCTGCCGTTTAAAAGGACGGGTGTAGATGTCAAAATATAAGAAAAATAAAGCGGTTGCTTTAAGATACAATGTAGATGAGGACACATCCCCGGTGGTGATTGCCTCGGGGTATGGAACGGTTGCGGAACACATCATTGATATTGCGGAAAAAAAGGGGATTCCGGTGTTCAAGGACGACAGCGCGGCATCCCTGCTGTGTATGCTGGATGTGGGTAGCAATATACCGGTGGAGCTGTACGAGGTGGTTGCAGCCATTTACTGCAAGCTCATTGAAACCTCCGCCCAGATACGGGGAGTGGAAAAAAGCCGTTCAGAATCCGCATCTGCCGGACATAAAGAGGAAGCCAGCCAGCCCGGCCGCCTACGCCGGAACCTGGTATCCAGACACAGCAAGGATGACAGTCAACAGACAGTATGATAACAGGGGGTGTGGAAGATGGTTGATTTGCTGGACGGGTATGTAGGTTCGTCCTGCGTCATAAAGGCTAAGAACAACGACCTGATCAGTATGGGGGTACTGCATCGTATAGGCAAAAACTTCATAGATGTGGGCAGTTCCCGCAATGAGCTGCCGGGAATTCCGTACAATTTGCTTATTAAGCTGGAGATATACAACACACAGCTTGGATTTAAGGTGCTCATGGGCCGGGTATACCTGTCCTCTCCCAAGCTGGTCCGGATCGTGGAATTAAGCGAGGCCACCAATGACGAGCGCCGGGAGTATTTCCGGATCAGTACCAGGGACGAGGGAATCATTTATAACTGCATACGTGGAAATGATACCCTGGACATGGGGGAGGAGTCAGAGGACTACAACGGCCTGAAGGTGCGTCTGGTGGATATCAGCCTGGGAGGCCTGATGTTCTGCACCAGGGAGGAATTCAAGGTCAATGACCGTTTCAACATCGTCATACCGGCCATGGGGGATTCCATGCTGTTCATATGTGAGGTGCGCCGGAGGGTGGAGCGTCCGGAAGGCGGGTACGGCTACGGATGCGAATTCATGGAAATGGCCACAAAGCAGGAGGACCTGCTGTACCGGTATATCCTCAGACGGCAGGGGGACCAGCTTCGGCGGATACGGTAGGTTTGAGGGATAAGAAAAGGCATTATTAGGAGGAAGCGCGTATTATGGCTCAGAAGAAGCCCAGGGACCAGCGTGTGGTCAGGAACCGGCGGGTGGCGGTTTATACATTCCTGCTGATCCTGACCCTGTTTTATATATCGGCCCACAGGACGGTCCAGAAGGAGCGGGAAATGGAGGCGCTGCGGGCGGAGACGGCGGCGGAAGGGCCGGGGGAGCAGGTGAAGGAACTGGCAGAAGGACGGTCGGTAGGACTGCCGGAGGAAGTGGTGGGAGGTCAGACAGGGGGACAGCTGAAGGAAGCGGTACAGGAACAGCCGGAAGGGTTGCCGGGAGCGCGGGTTTACAAAGAACGTGGTGAGATGGACGCAGATGGGGGACTTAAAATTCTGCCGGAGGATATGTGGTGTCTGATACTTACCAACGCAGAGTATCCTGTGCTGGAAGACTATGAGGTGGAACTGGAAGCCATTCCCGGTACGGAGCAGTCAGTGGATAAGAGAATCTATGAGCCGCTGATGGCTATGATTGGCGATATGAGGGACCAGGGATTGTCTCCGATAGTGTGCTCCGGCTACAGGACGCTGGACAAGCAGGAAAAACTGTTTAACAGGAAGGTCCTGTCCTTTGTGAAGGCCGGACATACCAAGGAGGAGTCCTACAATCTGGCCAGACAGACTATATCCATTCCCGGTTCAGGGGAGCACTGTCTGGGGTTGGCAGTGGACTTCTATACCAGGAGATACCACAAGCTGGAAAGGGCTTTTGAGGATACACCGGAGAGTAAATGGCTGGTTGAACATGCCCAGGATTACGGTTTTGTCATGCGGTATGGGGAGAATAAGACGCATATTACCGGAATCCAGTATGAGCCCTGGCATTACCGCTATGTGGGGGTGGAAGCGGCAAAATATATGAAGGATAACGATCTGTCCCTGGAAGAGTTTTATATTGAACAGAGTTTATATGGTTAAAGTGCATGAAAATCAATTGTGATTTTGTGCACTTTTTGGTGAACAAAACAGGAGGGGCGTACGATAAATATTACAGAGCGGAAGAAATGGAATGTTTCAGAAACTCGGTCCAGTGTCCGACAGGGCCCGTCGTTCATTGGAAGAACAAGAAAATAAGAGGGACAGGGAAGTCCCGGTATAAAACAATTACATGGAGGTAATTAGTATGAGGATTCAGCACAATATTATGGCACTTAATTCCAACAGGCAGTTGGGCGTAAACAACAGCGCAGTATCAAAGTCTCTGGAGAAGTTATCATCGGGTTTTAGAATCAACCGAGCAGGTGATGACGCCGCAGGACTGGCTATTTCTGAGAAGATGAGAGCACAGATTAAAGGCCTGGAAGCAGCTACCGACAACTCCCAGGACGCTATCTCCCTGGTACAGACAGCAGAGGGCGGATTACAGGAAGTTCATTCCATGTTAAACCGTATGACTGAGCTGGCTACCAAGTCCGCCAATGGCACTTATACGGATGATGTTGACCGTAAGGCATTGCAGGATGAAGTTTCTGCTTTGAAGGATGAGATTAACCGTATTGCTGATGGTACTGATTTTAATGGGATAAAGTTATTGGATGGCACAATGGGTGTGGGAACGACTGGTGTGAGTGCCGAAGTGGATTTAACCGCAGGTAATGTGGGTAAATTTAATGCTACTATTTCTGGTGCTGGAGAAAATACCACAGTAGATTTTAAAACAGCAGCTGGTGCAGCTGGTGTTAAGGCTAATTGGGCAGGAGGAAAGTTAACAGTTACCATTTCTGGTGACACAGGTGATAAAATTACCCAGGAACAGCTTAATCAAGCATTAGCCGCTGCTACTGGCACTCCAGAAACAGCAAAGAATATTAAAATTGAATTAAATGGAGACATCAGCATTACCGGTACTACTGACGCATCGGGGACTGATACATTAATAACAGCTAAAGCCGTGCAGGCGACTGGAGAAGATGCGGTAAAAGGCATTACTGTATCAGCAAATAAGGCAGGGGCTGATGCCAGAAAGCTGATAACTGATAATTCAAAGGGTGTCGGTGTTAGTACTGTGGCCGCAAATGGCGATGTCACGATTGGATTTGAAACTAGTAAAGATTATACTGCTGCAGATGTTAACAAGATGTTATCGGATGCAGGTGTAGATATGACAGTGAGCTTTGAGGGGAAAAAGTCAGGAGCTACATTAACTGGCTCAACTATTACTTTAGGCTCTAAAACTGTTGGTACTGGTCTCTCCGCTGGCGGTGGCATGAAGCTCCAGATTGGCGATACCAGTGATTCCTACAACCAGCTGGAATTAAGCATTGCCGATATGCACGTAAACGCTCTCGATTTAAACAGCGTTGACATCAGCACCAGAGAAGGCGCTTCCGCAGCCATGAGCAAAATCAAAACCGCCATCAACACCGTATCCACCAGCCGCGGCAAACTGGGCGCTATCCAGAACCGTCTGGAGCATACCATCAATAACCTGGGTGTTACCACTGAGAACATCACTTCCGCAGAATCCCGTATCCGCGACGTAGATATGGCTAAGGAAATGATGAACTACACCAAGAACAGCGTTCTGGTTCAGTCTGCACAGGCCATGCTTGCACAGGCGAATCAGCAGCCACAGTCCGTATTACAGTTATTACAGTAATTACAGTAATCGGGCAGGTTAACAGTGTAATATCTTCAAACAATAAACAGATAATATAAAAAAGGCGCTGCAAAAAGGCTGTGGCAGCACAGTCATGAAGCAGCGCCTTTTTGAGCCCTGCTATGGGGGTATACAATAAAATACAATTGTCTGTTTCGGCATTTCTTGCTATAATATATCATAATGTGAGAGAAATATTAGGTCCCTGGGGGAGTAGCCATGTCGTTAACAATTGTGTTGTCCAATCAGAAGGGCGGTGTTGGGAAAACCACGTCAGCCTATGTGCTGTCAACAGCGCTGAAGGAAAAGGGTTATAAAGTCCTTGCGGTGGATATGGATCCGCAGGGTAATCTGAGCTTCGCCATGGGGGCGGACACTGAGAGCGCCACCATATACGATGTGTTAAAGGGGGAGTTAAAGCCCAGGTATGCGGTTCAGAAATCAGCCCTGGTGGATATCATTCCCTCAAATATCCTTCTAAGCGGCATTGAGCTGGAGTTTACCGGCGCACGCAGGGAGTTTCTTTTGAAGGAGGCGCTGGAATCACTTAAAAGTTCCTATGACTATATTCTCATTGATTCTCCGCCGGCCCTGGGAGTGCTGACCGTGAACGCATTTACTGCGTCTGATTACGTCCTGGTGCCCATGCTTTCCGATATATTCAGTCTTCAGGGGATAACCCAGTTGGATGAAACCATATGCCGTGTCAGGAATTACTGTAATCCCCGGATCCAGATACTGGGGGTATTTCTCACCAAGCACAACCCCAGGACAAATTTCAGCAAAGAAGTGGAAGGCGCCCTGCGCATGGTGGCAGAGGATTTGGATGTTCCGGTTCTGGACACATTTATCCGGGACAGCGTTGCGCTTCGGGAAGCCCAGTCCCTTCAGCGCTCCGTGCTGGAGTATGCGCCTGAGTGCAATGCGGTGCAGGATTATAAGAAGCTGATACAGGAATTGATTCAAAGGGGGCTTAAGGCAGATGTCTAAGAGCAGGACAGAGATTGACAAGGAAATAATGTACCGCAAGATTATGCCGTCTGCCTCAAAAAGAGATGCAAAGACGGCGCAGGCAGATACAGGAAATTCAGGCGCAGGGCAATCAGATACCGCGCTTTATGACCGTGTAAATGGAGGCGAAGGCGCCATGGGTATGCCGGCCTTATCAGCGCCTTCGGCTGCTGCCATGGCAAAGACCCTTAAGCGCAGCCCGGTAACATTTCCTTTTAAGGAAGAAAATAATATGGTATTGGTAAACCTTATGGAGGAACTGGTGATTAATAAGCTGGATTCCACCCTGGACCGGTTTAACTGCTGTAAATGTGATAAGTGTAAGAAGGACATAGCGGCGCTGGCCCTGAACCGTCTGAAACCGCGGTATGTGGTGATGAAGGAAGGAGAACAGGAAAAGCGCAGGAAGGCGGAGCTGGAAAATGGTTCCGAGGTAACCGGGGCTCTGGTGCAGGCTATCCTGGTTGTGAAAAAGGCACCCTGGCACTGATAGGGATTGGATCGTACACATTGGATGGTGCCAATTATAGGAAGCCAATTAAATAAATACCATCGGCCGTTAACAGGCAAAATCCCAGGATTCTGCTTGTTAGCGGTTTTTATTAACCCTGAAATTATTTCTCCCATCTGTCACCCTGCCTGCTGTCACCCCACCTGTCTCTTGACCGGTCACTGGATAATCCGGACCCGTCCAAGTCCTTCCCCCTTCCGTCCACACCCCTGTCTAACCCGGCAAAACTGCCGCAATCATATTAAAAAAATGAAAAAAATTCCCTAGGCACACTATAAAGTTTTATCCGCCATGTACGATAAGTACTATAGAAATATCACAACCACTTATCAGGACCACCATACAAAGAGCATGTAAGGAAAGGAAGCTGGACATATGGATATAAAAGTATCAAGAAATTACGCAGCCTATCAGAAGGCAGTAAGCAATGCAAAACATACGGAAAAAAGCCTTTCCGCTCCCGTACAGGCAGCCGGTAAGGCAAGGGGAGACGCTATCTGTATCAGCAGCGAGGGTGTGAAAAAGAGCGGTGCATCCTCATTTTCAGCCGCACTGTCAAGGTCCATGGAAGAAGGGGCTCCGGCTGACCGGATTGCCGCCATAAAGCAGCAGGTGCAGGAGGGGACATACCAGGTGCCGGCAGAGCAGATTGCCAGGCGCCTTATGAGCGGTTTGTAGGAGGGGAAAATATTGGAAGAAATCATTGATTTTTTGGGAGAATATGCAGAAACACTGGAGGCCATGGAACAAAAGCAGATTGAAAAGCTGGGACTTCTGATGACCAGGGAACTGGATAAGGTTGAGCAGACCATCATGATGCAGGAGGCCATGGATAAGAAGCTGGAGAACATGGAGCAGAGACGCCGGAAGCTGTTTGTCTCCTATGGGATTGAGGGCAGGACCTTAAAGCAGATTGCTGAGGATGCAGGCCCGGAGCAGAGAAAGGAACTTATGGACCTGTACCGCAGAATGGACGGAGCCATTGGCAATATACAGTATTACAACCAGAAGGCGGAGGCGTTAGCCAAGTCGGAGCTGGAACAGATGGGAATTGACTCCCGGTATGTGGGAAATCCCACCGGCATCTACGGGCGTCCCGCGTTCAGCAAGGGCAGTAAACTGGAGAAAAAGGCCTGACAGAGGCTGACATAGGAGAGTGGTAAAGTGAGACCGACATTTATGGGGCTGGAGACAGCCAAAAGAGGAATTCAGGTTAATCAGAAGGCCATTGATATTGTAGGCAATAATATAAGCAATTCCAAAACAAAAGGGTATACCAGGCAGCGTCTGGATACAGTGAGTGTCCATACCTATGGAAGCAGCCAGTATAACTACAGTTCCATCCCCCTGGCCGGACAGGGTGTGGATGCCAGGGGAGTGGCGCAGATCCGCAATCCGTACCTGGATGCCAAGTTCAGGCAGCAGTACGGCGATGTGGGGTATTACGACCAGAAGGCAGCCATTATGGACCAGATAGAGGGAATCATCAGCGATCCGGAGGTAGAGGGAACCGGTATCAAGGCAGCATTGACCACCTTATCCCAGGCACTGGCGGATTTCAGCCAGTCCCCTTATCAGGAGACCAATGCCAATATAGTCATGAACGCATTTAAGGGTGTGACCCAGGTCCTCAATGAGTATGACGCCAATTTAAAGACCCTGATGGAACAGACTAAAAATGACCTGTCGGTGGCTGTTGAGGATATCAACACGAAATTGGACCAGCTGTCTGAACTGAACAGCTCCATTGCCCATGAGATATTCAGCAACAACGATTATGATGGAGTCAACTATGGGCCCAATGACCTTCTGGACCAGAGAAATGTTATACTGGATGATTTGTCGCGGTACGGCGATGTGCAGGTGACGGACCTGGAGGACGGAAAGATTCAGGTTAAAATCAATGGGAAAGTGGTGGTGGACGCTTCGGGGGCTTCCTACACCAATGATAAGCTTAACATAGGCAGCGACGGCGTTACTCTGACGTGGAACAGCAACAACCAGAATGCCAATCTGGGAGCAGGGGCCATCAGAGGATTTACGGATATGCTGACTGGTGCTGACCCAATCAATGCGGGAATACCTTACTACCAGAATAAGATGGACAATTTTGCCCAGACCCTGGCAGATGTGTTTAACAATAAAATTCATGCGGATGACCCTGATTTCCCTGATAAGTACAAGTTTCTTCTCCAGGGCGGTGTTGACGGCAAGGTTACAGCGGGAAATATCAGCATCAGTGACCAGTGGGCCGATGACGTGTCCTATATAATCCGCAAACAGAATCCGGACGGAGAGCTGGACAATCAGGATATTCTGGATATGAAGGCGGCGTTTGAGCAGGATTTTAATTTTGGAGGGGAGTACACGGGTACATTCAGCGAATTTATCACCAGCGTCACCAATACACTGGGAAGCGGAATCAAGACAAACAGCGCCAGGATGAGTGCTTCCCTGGCCATTGCGGAAAGCGCTGATTCGGAGCGTATGGGCGTGTCCGGCGTTTCCCTGAATGAAGAAGGAATCAGCATGATGACATACAACAAGGCCTATCAGGCTCTGGGAAGGCTTATGACCACCATGGACGAGCAGCTGGATATGATTATCAACAAGATGGGCATAGTAGGGCGTTAAGGAGGAGCATATGAGAATCACGGAAAATATGATGACATCTACCTATAACAGGAATCTCCAGAGGAATATATCTGATTTGGCGTCCTCCAACCTGAAGCTGTCGTCCAAGCGTCAGTATAATCATGTATCGGAGGACCCGGCAACAGCGTCAAAGGCCTTTGCCATCAGGGACCAGATTGCCAGGTCTGAGGAACATATCAGCGTGGTGAAGAACGCAAGGGGAGAGCTGGATACAGCGGATTCCAACATTGTTACCCTGAACTCCATACTTGAAACAGTATACGAAAAGGCCACCAAGGCAGGCGGCGCCAGCAGCCAGGATTCCATGGATGCCATTGCGGAGGAGCTGGGCGGTCTTAAGGAGGAGATTCTGCAGACCATGAACGCCAAGTATGGGGACAAATTCCTGTTTTCCGGTTCGTCCAATAGCGAAGCTCCGTTCACCGTGGATGGGGACGGAAATCTGCTGTTTAACGGCAAGCCGGTGGATGCCTATGATAAGAACGATCCGGACACGTATTTTGACGAGAATAAGCCGGTTTATCTGGATATCGGATTCGGTACATACGCGTCGGGAACCAACACGGCAAAGACAGGAATTAAGATTTCCACATCAGGCGTGGATGTGCTGGGATACGGAAAGGACGAGAACGGGCTTCCCAACAATCTCTACAGCCTCATAGGCAAGGTGGAGGAGCAGTTAAGGGGCGGCGATAAGGAGGGGGCAATGGATACCCTGTCGCAGCTTAAGAAGAAGCAGAGCAATATTTCCATTGCCACATCTGAGCTAGGAACAAGAGAAAAACTTCTGGACCGCACAGAGGACCGTTTGGAGACAGGACTTATAAATTTACAGAAGAGCCAGACAGACCTGGAGTCGGTTAAGATTGAGACGGAGGCTATTAACAACAAATCATGTGAGACAGCCTGGATGATTACCCTTCAGCTGGGATCCAGCATCATACCGCCGTCCATATTTGACTTTATGAAATAAGTTGAAAAGAGGTGTCTGAGGATGAACGTCCTAAAAATCACATCTACCCCCATTAAGCTGTCCATGACCTCCCAGCGCGCCAGGCTTGAGAGCAGGCTGCCGGACCCTGAGGTGGGAATCATCCGCAATCCGGGGAAGCTGAACATGAAATCAGATCATATCAAGGTGGATATTGATACGTCCCGTTCCAGGGACAGTCTGGGGTTCAAGACCGCCAGAGGGCTTATGAAGGATGCTGCCAGCGCAGGCCTTAAGGCTGCATCGGATGCCACTGCCCAGTATTCCAGGGTGGGCAACCAGATGATGCAGATTCAGGACGGGGTGACGGTATCCGGCATTATAAAGAATCAGATGATGGCCCAGACCAATGTGGTCACGGGGATTGCCTTTATTCCGTCAGTAGGTCCGGATATTTCCTGGGAGCCCGCTGATCTGTCCATTGACTTTGCGCCTGCCCAGCTTGCGTTTGATCCTCAGGTGCAGGAGCCGGCGGCCAGGTATGTGCCGGGCGAGCTCAGCGTAAATGTGGAACAGTATCCCAAAGTAGAAATAGAATATATGGGAGATCCCATATACGTACCGCCCAGCGCCAATCCGGCCGGAAATGAAGGGCCGCAGTAACAGGCGGTATGAATGACACCAGGGCCAGGGATGAGATAGGGGGATATGCTTGAAGATAGAGACGCGGGATTTTGGAATCCTTGAGATAGAAGAAAGAAATATTATAACATTTAAACAGCCCATATTCGGATTTGAAGAATATACGCAGTTTGTACTTGTAAATGATTCCAACATGGGAAATGGAATCTGCTGGCTGCAATCCATTGAGCAGAAGGACATATGCTTTATCATGCTGAATCCTCTGGAAGTAAAACGTGATTATGCTCCAGTTGTGATGCAGGATATATTAATCCTGCTGCAGGCGGTTCCTGAGGATGATTTGGACTGCTGGGTTCTCATGGTCATCGGAGAGACGTTCCGCAATTCCACAGTAAACCTGAAAAGCCCTGTCATCATTAATCATAAGACGAATCTGGCTGTCCAGGTAATACTGGACCAGGATTATCCCATACGGCAGTCCATATTCAGCCAGGGAGAGAGGGACGGCCTATGCTGATTTTATCCAGGAAAAAAGGCGAATCAATTAAAATTGGCGATGATATTGAGATATTTGTGTCCGAGATTAAAGGCGACAAGGTGCGTCTGGGCATTTCAGCGCCCGGCGATATGAAGATATGCCGCACGGAGCTGTATCTTACCATGGAGAATAACAAGGAAGCATCGGATAAGGTGGATCTGCTTAAGGTGTTCCAGCTCTCCAGAAACCTGAAAGCTCTTGCCCAGGAGGATGAAAAGGAAGTTAGGGAGGAGAAAAATGGAAGTGCTTGAGCAGATGAGGATGCTGCTCAGGGAAAAGGCCATTCTGTTCGGACAGTATGAGCAGGAGACCCTGAGACTGGATACGGATGACCTGGACGCGGTGGACGATATCGTGGATGCAGTACAGGCACGGCAGGCCCTTATAGATAAGATAAACGGACTGGACCGGAGGATTGCCGCTATCGGGGAAGCATCGGCTTACGGCGCGCGCTGTTTTCATATTGGGAAAAATCAGTGCGATTATGCCGGCCTTACTGAGGCTGAGCAGGCAGTATTCCGGGTCGGGCAGGAGGTATTTGCCATCATGACCAGAATCCGGGAGCTGGAAGACGGAATACCGGGAAAGATGGCAGTGATTCAGGAACAGCTCCAGGAAAAGATAAAAAAGAATAATGTAAACGGTAAATTTACCGGATATCTGAAACAGATGGGACAGGGGAGCAAAGGGGTGCTCTATGATAAACGCAGATAGGGGGACAAACAATGTCATCAATCAATACAGTCAGCGGCAACGGCAATAAGAATTACGTATCAGGTCTTGCTTCCGGCATGGATACGGAGAGTATTGTCAAGAGTCTTCTGATGGGTACCCAGACCAAAATAGATAAGCAGTCAGGATTAAAGCAGCAGCTTGAATGGAAACAGGATATTTACAGGGACCTGATAACAAAAATCAATACCTTTAGTGATAAATATTTTTCTTATTATGGTTCGGGCGATACCAATCTCATGAGCCAGAGCCTGTTTAAGACAATGACCGGAATCAGCAGTTCCGGTGCCATTAAGATAAGCTCTGTCTCATCCAATGCGGTCAGCTCCATGAATATAAGCGAGATACAGCAGCTGGCAACAGCTTGTTCGGTAAAATCATCAGGCAACGTGACCGGTGAGCCAAAGGGACAGGAGGCAAAGCTGTCCGAGTTGGAACCGGGAGAGCACTCTTTTTCCCTAACACTGGATGGGGTAAACAGGACCATAACGTTTACAAAGGGAGCAACGGAGCAGGATACGATTAATAATATTAACCAGGTGTTATACCGTAATTTTGGTACATCGGTGGGGATGGACCTGGTTAAAGTTGGTGAAGATGATAGCGGCAGTGACATAAATGTCGTGAAGCTTGTAAAGCTGAATGAAGAAAGGAAATCTGCTGGCGAACCCGTGGACTCATCCAGAAGAGTTATCATAGAGTCAGCCGGCAACAATGATACGATTTCCAAGCTGGGATTTTCCGGCGGATTTTCCAACAAGCTGGATTATGGTACATCTTTAAAAGATATGAACTTTGCCACACCTCTTGAGGGAAACAGGTATGAATTCCAGATTAACGGCGTGACCATAAAAGGACTGACCGGGGATTCCACGCTCAGTGATGTAATCAGCGCTATTAACAGCAGCGATGCAGGGGTCAGGGTGTCCTATTCCTCAGCGGCTGATAAATTTATCATGGAATCATCTTCAACCGGAGAGATATCCGATATAAAGATGTCCCAGACCTACGGGAATCTGCTGACCACCATGTTCGGCGTGGAGGCAACGGGTGTGCAGTCATCGCTGTTTTCTAAGGATATTACCAGTGACAGTTCCGTGGATTTTAATGCCATTGTAGAGAATCTTAATAACGGAAGGGACCAGTCCCTTACATTCCAGGTTGATGGAGAAGACTACACGGTAAAACTGGAAGGAAAAAATGGCGTAGGGAATTATAAGAACGCGCAGGCTGTTATTGACGCCATTAATTCCAAGCTCTCCAGGGAGTTTGGCAGCGGGAAGGTGAACTTTTCGCTGAAGGAAGATACTGGCACCGGACCTGACCATGAAGGGAAGAATTATGTGGTGGTGCAGTCTTCTGAGCACAGTATTAATTTTACATCTGATAATATAAATGGGGGCGGGGCGGATGCGTTTGGGTTTAAAGTAGGGGATACTCCAGAAAAAATCGCAGAACTCGCTGAAAAGCACACGAATGTGTATAAAGAAAGCACCAAATGGAATGAGGCAGGTCTGGTTGGGGAAATAAATATTTATAAAAATGATTCTGATACTCCTATGGTTATTAAGATTACTGGGGACATGTCACTTGGAGCTATTGCTGCATCGTTGCAGTCGGCTATAAAGGATAAAGGTAATAGCGAAGCAAAGGTAGAATATAAGGATGGCCGGTTTAATATAACCGGGCTTACTAATGATGTAATAATTAAGGGTGTTGATGGTAATGTGACAAATTCAGATGGAAGTAACGTAACTAATCCGGATGGAAGTGTCGTAAAGAAGAATCCTGTCAATATGATGTTTGGTAAGAATACCATAGAAATATCTCATAAATCCTATAGGCCTTTGAAATCAAATCAGGTTGAGGCAGATGATGCAAACAATATATTAAAAGGGGAATTAAAGATAACTGTTGGAAACAGAAGCGAAACAGTTGATGTTAGTACTAAACTTACTTCTATAAGTTTTAATGATTTGGCATCATACCTTCAGGATTTTACCGGGGGAACTGTAACGTACGCAGATAACAAAAT
>ENA-OQCB01000209-OQCB01000209.1-human-gut-metagenome-genome-assembly--contig:-NODE-209-length-28836-cov-3.258072_pt1 | contig 28836 bp, 23 predicted proteins | sample MGYA00242493_ERZ504568 | MGnify/ENA primary metagenome ERZ504568 (study PRJEB26092, sample SAMD00036229) | human gut metagenome | host: Homo sapiens | study: EMG produced TPA metagenomics assembly of...
CGCTAACATGGGCGGAAGTATCCGTGTGGAGAGCGAACCGGGGATGGGAAGTATCTTTACTGTGGAGCTGGATTTTCTGTCGGGCGGAGCCTGAAATGGATTCTGAATCGGAGGAAATAGCGATATCTTCGGTAAAGTGCCTTCTGGTAGAAGCAGACCCGGAGATATGTGAATGTGTATGTGAATTTATGAATGGACTGGGACTGGTACCCAGTACAGCCGGCAGTGGTTTGGAAGCAGTAGAACTGATGAGGACGGCCCGTGAGAAAGGGGAGGATTACCAGCTTGTCATTCTGGATAGGGGGCTTGCGGTTTATGATGCCTGTGAGGCTGTGCGCAGACTCAAAGAGCTTGCTGGGGAAAGGCAGCTGACTATCCTTCTGGCCGCCTATGACTGGGCTGATATGGAAACGAAAGCCTCGGAAGCCGGAAGTGGACGGTTTTGTGCGCAAACCAATCTTTAAGTCCACACTGGAGCAGATTGTCAGGCAGTATGTGCTTCATACGGAAGCTGTCCGGAGACCGGAGTGTGCAGAAACGCCCATTCTGGCAGGAAAACGGATTCTTCTGGTGGAAGACAATCTGATTAATCAGGAGATTGTAAAAGAACTGCTGGAACAAACGGGGGCTGCGGTTGATGCGGCGTATAATGGAAGGGAAGGTGCAGACCGGTATGTCAGTATGGAAGATGGATATTATGACCTGATTCTGATGGACATTCAGATGCCGGTTATGAATGGATATGAAGCGACACGGCTGATTCGCGGCATGAATCGCCGGGATGCGGGAAGTATCCCGATTTTTGCCATGACGGCAGATGCATTCGCAGAGGACATTGCCATGGCCAGACAGGCCGGAATGGACAGACATCTTTCCAAGCCGATTGATGCTGTTTCGCTGATGCAGGAGATAACCCGCGTCTTAATATAAAATAAAGGAAGAGGGACCTTGAAGATGAAGCTTGGAAATTATCTTTGTATATCTGCGCTGGTTCTGACTGTACTGACATTATCATCGTGCGGGAAAAAGCACAATGAAGAAATTGACGGTTTTGCTGCTCCGGGGACAGAAAATGACAGAGTGACCGTTACCCTGTACGGTATCCAGCCGCTGCCTCACTTTGAGGAGGCAGTGGAGAATAAATTTCCGAATATTGACCTGGTGCAGTATCTGTATACAGGAGATTACGCTGAGTGTGAATTCACAGCCAGAATTAAGAGCGGGGATACCTGCGATATTATGATGGCCAAGGCCGGACGTATCGCTCTTCTGGACACCACGGAGAGCCTGATGGATTTGTCGACCATGTCTTTTCCTGCTAACTATACAAAAAATGCGCTGCCGCAGAATGAGAGGGGGGAGATTTATTTTGTTCCGGGGCCCCTGAGTTTTAATGCATATATTTATAACAAAACACTGTTTGAGGAGCATGGATGGGAGGTGCCGGAAAGTTTTGAAGAATATCTGGCGCTGTGCAGGCAGATCGATGATTCCGGGATCCGGGGATGTGAGTTCCCGTTGGGTCATGCCAATATGCCCATGTATGTGTTCTGTGTAAGACTCGCAATGGACTATATGACTACGGTGGAGGGGCAGACATGGTATGAGGACTTTCTGGCAGGCAGGGCATCTTCCCAGGAACCCCTGGAAGACACTCTGGATGTATACAGCCGGATGATGGATGAGGGAATTATCCGCGTGGAGGATTTATCGCTGAGTTCTGAAGAAAGGCTTGAACTGCTCCGGAACCGGCAGCTGGCTATGACAACTGCTGAAATCAATACAATCAAAGCATTAAATGAAGAGGGAACGGATGAGTTTGCCTTTTATCCCCAGTATGGGGTGGCGGACAACCAGAGCTGGCTCCTGAGCCTTGGATATTATTTTGGCGCTGGAAAATATCTGGAGCAGCCTGAGAATATGGCTAAGCGGGAAGCGGTCATGGATATTCTGGAGTTTATCTCGACAGATGAAGGACAGAATTTATTGATTGAGGACAATATCGGAATGGTATCCACTGTGAAAGGCGCGGTTATCCCTGCCGACAAGGTGTTTGACGGAATCAGGAGGGCGGTAATGCAGGGAAACTATGTGATGCGCCCTGTCCTGGGCAGTCTGATTCCTGTCCTTCAGCCGGAGTTGACCTCTTATATCAGAGGTGATATTTCTAAGAAAGAAATCATGCAGCATTGCAGGGAAGTTATGGAAGGAAAGGTAAAAGAGGAAGTTTCTATTGGAATAGCTGCAGAGAATTTTGACATTCTGGAAACTGCGCAGCTGAAGGCTGATACCATGCGGGAAGTGCTTGGAACGGATGTGGCTCTTATGGGTGTGTCGGAAGCAGGAGGCTTTGATCCAGTGCAGGGTGTCCTGTCGAAGCTTTATGCAGGAACAATTGGAGAGCAGGATGTGAAGCGGATTGCACAAAGGAATGATACGGTACCGGTTTACTGCTGGACTGCACAGGTCAAAGGTGAGAAACTGCTGGAAATTCTTGATTACGGCGCTTATTCAGAAAAAGAGCGTGAGGCGGAAGAGACAGAGCATTTTCATCCATATGCCGTGGCAGGCATGAAGGTACGTTATGAGCGGAATGCCAGAATAGGAGCGCGGATTGCGGAAGCGGCCATGGTGGACGGAAGCGCGATAGAACCGGATAAAAGCTATTCAGTGGCCTATCTGGAAGGCGTGTTGGAACCGGAACAGGTATCGGAACCGAAAAGAACGGGCCGGCTTCTGACCGAGGTCCTGACTGAAAAAATAAAGGCGGAGGGATGCGTCAAACCGGGCAGTGTCAGCATTTACTACACGTTTGATATAAAAGAATAATTTTGTCCAGAGGTTCCGGGGAATCACTGCTGATCCATTTGGATGGCAACCTGCACGGAAACAATGGAGTGGGGGTTGGCTGCAACTATAAACTATAATTGAAGAGCATGGGAATATATCTGATATAAGCATTGGATATAAACAAAGAAAAGACCGGCTGATGCAGCTGGTCCTTTTTGCTATTCATATGATTTTTAATAAAGATAAAAAAGAAACCAAAATGTAACCTTTAAGATGTATAATCCCAGATATTTCAGTATTGCAGAAGGAGGATATCACCGGACGTAAACTCTGCCGTCAGGGAGGTGTGATTCAAGCGGGCCACACCTTCTCTTATGAGTATTCCGGGAGTTTACACAGAAGAGAAAATGAATTCATCGAAGAAGAAACCATATGAAATACAAGAAAATGCCCGGGGAATATAATCAAATAGGGGGGAAAGAGCCCAATGAAAAAAATAGATAGCTTATTATGTTTTGAAATTACTAAGGATAGGAGCATAAACCTGTGAATCAGAAAAAAGTGAAGATTCTCCCGCTGAGTATATTAATTATTTCTGTTCTCTGTTTTCTTTCTGTGGGTTATTGGATTTATTAGAAAAGGGTCCGTAATGTCATCCTGCAAAAAACAGTTGCTTCGACCACCTTTTTTTAAAAGGATATCATCAATGACGTCCTGGATATGTCCAAAATTGAAAGCGGGCAATTGGAGCTTATATGCCGTAATATAGATTTGAACGGGCATTTATCTGAAGTCGAAACGCTTCTGGAGACCCAGGCACGCCATAAGCAAATTGATTTTACCGTGAATACACAAGGAATCAAACAAAAGTGGATTGCAGGCGATCCAATCCGCATCAAACAAATTTTGATGAATATTCTGGGAAATGCGATTAAGTTTACACCAGAGGGCGGAGGGCAGAACAGGGGGGCTTGTTCCTCTGGACGATATCATTGATGATAGAGGAAGCGGGCCTGGATGAATTCATTCCGGAACAGGACACCATCGTCCACTGGTCTACCGAGGACTTTAATACGGTGTTTGCAGGCTTGAAGGAGTCTATTACCGATGAGACAACCTATGTTTTTATGATGTATGCCCTGAATAGTCAGGGAGACAGCCATATTATGACACTGCTTCAGGCGATGGGCGGAAGCCTGTATGATGAAAATGGGAATTTGCATGTCTAACCTGACCAATTTGTGGGGATTACCGCGACCGAGGCATGGAGGTGTTCCCGGTCAATTTCCCCAGCCTGGACGGCAGAGGCTATGCTGTTGTCCGCCTGGACAACCTGAACTGGCAGGGGGTCCGGGATGTTTTCTATCTCAATATCCAGGATCTGCTCAAAGGGACAAAAAGTCCGGAAGAGGTTGCGAAAGCAATTGATGAGACCTGTAATGCCGCCCTGGAACAGGGGCGTCCGAAGTAAACAGGAACAGAGAAAACGCAGGGTGTTATATGCAGCCTGAAATCCAAGGCCGGGATGCAGAAGCGCTGCCCCGGGATATGCTGGTCACATGCGGACTCAGCACACATAATTTCCGGCAAAATGAATTGTCTTAAAAGATTGATATATTTGTCAATCTTTGTTATACTTGATTCAATTAATTGGCATATGAACAAAGAATATACCTGGGTAATCGGTGAGAATGAAAGAGCCACGGCATGGTTCAGGGGAGGATGAAGTAAATGTTAAAGAATCTGGAGCTGTCGAAAAAATTAATCCTGGGGCTGGGAATTATGGTGGCAATATCCGCGGCTATGATGATTATTGCAATTGTAAGCCTGCATGACATTGGAGGACTTGTTAACAGGCTTTATCAAAGCCCTTTTACTGTATCCACCCAGAGTATTATGCTGCAGAAAGAAATACAAAATATGGGACGGGAAATACGTGGCATGGTGCTGTATGAGGACCCTTCTTATTTTGATTCCGTATTAGCCTCCAGCGGCAGGGCCAAAGCAAATCTTGCCCTTGTGGAGAAACGATTTCTTGGTGACCAGCAGTTGATTCTGGATATGTACCAAAGCCTGGACGAAATTGAGGCGGCGGGGAAGGAAATTAACCGGCTTGTTGCCGGTGGAAAAATAGAGGAAGCCAAGAACAGCGCAGATATTGATTTCAGAACGGCTATGAAATCAGGAATAGAAACATCTCAGGAAATTGTGGATTTTGCATTAGATAAAGCTTTGGAGTTTAATGAGGATGCAGGAATAGCGTTAGAAAATGCCACGGTGATGCTGATCGTTCTGCTGGTGGTTATGGTGGTCCTGTGTATGGGAGTTACCACCGTGCTGTCTAGAGCTGTCAGCCGGCCGATTTCGCAGCTCACAGATGCAGCAAAAAAACTTGCAGCGGGAGCTTTGAATATTGAGATTGACTATTATTCAAAAGATGAGGTGGGGACGTTGGCTGAGATGTTCCGGGAGATGAGCGGCAGTATGAAAGCGGTTATCAAGGATATTGGCCAACAGCTGGGAGCCATGAGCAATGGCGACTTTACGGTTGCCCCTCGGGCGGAATATACGGGCGATTATGTTTCTATAAAAAATGCGCTCATAAATATCAGAGAAAGTCTGTCAAATACACTTAATGAAATTAACCTGTCTGCCGATCAGGTATTCAGCGGGTCTGCCCAGGTGTCTGACAGCGCCCAGACCTTTTCAGAGGGAGCTGCGGATCAGGCCGGTTCTATTGAGGAACTTGCGGCTGCCATAAACGAGATATCATTCCAGGTGCGAGAGACAGCTGCCAATATGGAAGCCGCGCGCCGCCTGACTGCCAAAGCCGGGGAACAGGTGGCGGTCAGTAACCGGCAGATGGAAGAAATGCTCCTGGCAATGGGGGAAATCGGCGCCAAGACGGAACAGATCAGGGCCATTAATAATACGATTGAAGAGATTGCATTTCAGACCAATATACTGGCGCTCAATGCCGCTGTGGAAGCTGCGCACGCCGGGGAATCCGGAAAAGGCTTTGCCGTGGTTGCAGGTGAGGTCCGCAGACTGGCCGGGAAATCAACGGATGCGGCCAAACGTACATCGGATCTCATTGACGGTACGGTTCAGGCTGTGGAAAAGGGGAGAAAAATCGCTAATATTACAGCAGAATCCCTGCATAATGTCGTGGAAAGCACAAATGAAGTTCTGAATACGGTAGATAAAATTGATGAGGCGGCTCAACATCAGGCGGGGTCTATTGTACAGGTCACACAGGAAATCGATCAGATTTCCTATGTGGTGCAGAATAACTCCGCGACTTCCGAAGAATCAGCAGCAGCAAGCGAAGAACTCAGCGGGCAGGCGCAAATGTTGAAAGAACTTGTAGGCCGGTTTAAGATTGACGGTTCGGAAAATGTGAATCAGGACCATGCTTACATCTATCATTAAAACTGTGGGGCCGGGTTAGGCAGGGAAATAAGCGGTGACTGAACCGGAGAGGAGGATAAGTGTATGTCTCAAAATCCATTTCATGGAAGTTCATCAGAACTAGTGGAATCCGTATTGAACAACGCTCCGGCATCTATCATCGTTTGTTCGGCAGAAAGCCGTGTTCTGCTCTATGCCAATGAGCGTGCCCGCAAACTCTTTTTGAAGGAGGATTACCGTCCGGGTATAACCTGCTATGAAGCGGCCGGGCGCTGTCGTCCATGCCCCTTCTGCCAGTATGAGGAACCGAATTCTTCAGAGTTTACTGTGTGCAATTATATGGATCCGGTTACCCGGAGGATTTACCAGGTGAGCAGCAAGATGATTGACTGGGAGGAAACACGGGCCCATATTGAGTATATTGTGGATGTGACCGGGGCTCAGACGAAGACGGAGCGGTACCGGAACCGTTCGGAAGGCCCGGACCGGACACTGTGCAGTGTTCCATGTGGTTTGTGTATTTACCCAAATGACTGTGTCCATCTGGAAACAGAGCTGAAAGACACCAGGATGAAAATGGAGCACTTGGTTAATTCCATTCCGGGGGGAATAGTCAGCTATGAGATTCAAGGAAAAAAGGCGGTGCCGGACTTTGTTTCCGATGGCCTGCTTGCCCTTTCCGGGCATACCAGAAGCGAGTATAATGAGCTGGTAAAAGGGAACACCATTGACATAATATATGAGGCAGATCGGGGAAGGGTGCTATCGGCAGCGCGCAGTGCGGTCGATAGCGGACGGGTCATGGATATTTCCTGCCGGATCCGGCATAAGGACGGGCATCTGGTGTGGATTCACATAAGCGGCCGCAGGATTGGACCGAAAGCAGACACGATGCGGTTTTATGCTGTTTTCACCGGAATGTCTGAAGACGCCATTCTGTTCCGCAGTATTGCCAATGACACTGCGGAGCGTGTTTATGTCATTGACAAGGAATCCTATGAATTGATCTACACCAGTGAATCCGCCGGGTTTCTCTGTCAGGGGGCGGATTGTATAGGGCAGAAATGCTATGCTGCCCTGTATGGAAAAAATCAGCCATGTGAATTCTGCACGCTGAAGAGTCATAAGCCGGATGGTGCTGCCCACGGCATGGATTACCATGAAAACGGCCGTTTTTACAGTACCCGTTTCCGGGAAACTCTTTGGAATGGTATTCCGGCTTATCTGAAATATGTGCGGGATGTCACCGAGGAAGTGAAAGCCCAAAAAGAGAAAGAACACATAGAGCAATACTTTCAGACACTGGTCAGAAAGCTGCCGGGAGGTGTGGCAGTAGTTCGGATTGAAAAAGATGGGCGTAAGACGCCGGAGTATTTTTCAGACGGTTATGCCATGCTGAGCGGTATGTCAATGGACCAGGTGTGGAAATCATACGGTGAGGACGGCATGGCAGCCGTACATCCGGACGATGTAGAACAGCTGAATGCGGAATTATCCGACTTTATGGCCAGCGGTGAGGAACAACGGGAATTTACATACCGGATAAAAAGGGGAGATGGGGAATATATCTGGATTAAGAATATGACTTCCATGCTCCGGCGCGGGAGGGCGAGGTGATTCTCTATGCCAGCTACCGCGACTTGACCGTGGAGTTTAAGGAGCAGGAGCAGATTCGCCGTCAATACAGAGAATTGATTCTGCAGCATTACCGGACACCAGGACCAAATGCCTTGATTGTGGGGCACTGTAATATTACCAGAAGCCAGATTACGGAAATCAGCGATTATACGGACTCTGGCCTTCTGGAATGCTTTGGAACGGAGAGGGATGCATTTTTCACAGGCATATCTACTTTAATTCTGGATGAAAAAGAGCGGCGGGATTATATGAATCGTTTTCTTAACGAGCCTACCCGGGCTGCTTTTCAGGCTGGCAAACGGGAATTGGAGCTGGACTGTTTTATCAGGCTGCCAAAGGATGTGAGAGGCCGTTACGTGAAATTTAAGGTAAACCTGGTGGAAGAACCTGACACGGGAGATATCACCGGAATCCTGACCGTATATGATATAACGGAGCAGACCATTGCGGATCGGAATTTACAGAAACTCTCCACTTCCGGCTATGATTTAATCGCGGATGTGGATCTGTTGAATGACTCCTGTACAATTATAAGCGGGGGACTTGAAAAAGACGACACCTCCGCAAAATCAGGACGCCACTCCGATCGTCTGGCATACATGATGGAACGGCAGCTGGTTCCAAAGGACAGGCAGCGTATAATAAAAATGCTGGAGCCGGAATATATACTGGAGCGGCTCAGGCGGGAGGACCCCTATTCGTTTTCTTATTCCATAATGGGCGGGGCCGGAGAAATCCAGACAAAGAAGCTGACTGTTTCCGCCGCGGACCTGCGGCTGGGCCGGGTCTGCCTGGCCAGAGCTGATATTACGGATTCTGTAAGGGAACAGCAAGGGTTGCTGAATGTGGTGGCCTATACATTTGAGATGCTGGGAATCATTCACCTGGGAAGCCGGCACATTACCCTGTATACGCATCAGGCGGTGCTTCAGGTCCTGGAACCCAGGCGGGCCAGCATTGACAGCTGGCTTGCGGATATTAAGAAAAAATACGCTCCGAAAGGAGGGGAAGAGGAGGTTGAACGATGCTTTGGATTACAGAACATGCTTGCCCGCCTGGAGGAAAGACCAGGAGGATATGATTTTGTCCTTCCCTATCTGGAGGAGAATCAGATCCGGTATAAGCAGATTAATATACTCTGGGGGGACGGGGACCATAAGATGATCTGTATTGTGCGTCAGGATGTGACAGAGACGATGACTGCGGAGCGCCGGAGCAAGGAAACATTGGAGCAGGCGCTGGCGCTGGCAGAGGAGGCCAACCGGGCCAAAAGCGACTTCCTCTCCTCCATGAGCCATGATATCAGGACGCCGATGAATGCAATTATGGGTATGACGACACTGGCCAGGGCGCATCTGGACGAGCGGGAGAAGGTGGAAAATTGCCTTCGCAAAATCACTCTCTCTTCCCGACACCTGTTGAGCCTGATCAATGATATTCTGGATATGAGTAAAATCGAGCAGTCCAAGATTACGTTAAACAATGACAAGGTATTTCTTTCAGACTTGCTGGAACAGCTGTATTCTATCATAGGACAGCAGGCACAGGAAGCAGGGCTGCAATTTGATGTGAGGACTTCCAATATTATACATCCATACTTTTACGGGGATGCCCTTCGTATCAACCAGATATTAATTAACATACTGGGGAATGCGGTTAAATTTACGCCTGATGGCGGGACGGTAACATTCCTGACCGAGGAACTCCCCACGATCAAGGGACCGGGATATGTCCGGTACTGCTTCACGATTCGTGATACAGGAATTGGTATGCCCGAGTCGTTTTTGTCCCATCTATTCGAGCCCTTTACGCGGAACCGGAATACGGAACATGTCGAGGGAAGCGGTCTTGGACTCAGCATAACAAAGGGACTGATAGAGCTTATGGGCGGCGAACTTCTTGTGGAGAGCCGGGAACGGGCAGGAACTACCTTCAGAGTGGAGATGGAGTACAGAATTGCCCCGGAAGACAATAGAGGGGAATCTGGGGATAAAACGGGAGTTTCAACACCGTCCGGGGCAGACAGGCTTACAGGCCGCTGCCTGCTGGTGGCAGAAGATAATGAGATTAATGCGGAAGTCCTTAGCGAGCTGTTATTGTTACAGGGTGTAAGAACTGTTGTGAAAACAAACGGCGTCCAGGTGCTGAACGAATTCCAGAGCGCGGCTTACGGCACCTATGACGCTGTACTGATGGATATTCAGATGCCGGAGATGAATGGTTATGAGGCAGCACGTGCCATTCGAAATCTGGAACAAAAAACAGGCCGCCATATGCCTATCATTGCGATGACAGCCAATGCTTTTGCGGAGGATATACAGGAGGCTATGAAGGCAGGTATGGATGCGCATGTGGCAAAGCCCATTGATATGCCCGCTCTCATGAAAACTTTGGATAAGCTGCTGGTATAAGGAGAACTGGTACATGATAAAACGCAGTTATAATCTCTTCTTTTCCGCACTGGTTCTCTGCATTGGGAGCTTGAGCGGCTGTCACCGTTTCCCTGGTTCCGGGAATGAGGTGAATATTGTGGAGCCGAAGGCGCAGAGGGATCTGCCTCAGGGAAAGACCCTGACCTTCTTTGCGCCTGTGGAAGGGAAATCCAGCGGAGCCGTATCATACAGAAGGTTAATTGACAAATACAATAAAAGCCATGATGTTCATGTTGTATTTGAGGGCATCGCGACTGCGGACGGCTATAATGAGTATCTTGAGGAACGGTTAAGAACCGGAAAAGGGCGATGATATTTTTATTGTCAATGAGGACAGTGTAAAGACCCTTGCACATAATGGGTATTTCCAGGATTTGTCTTCTCTGGAAGCGTTTCAGAAGTTAAACGACAGCGCCAGGGAGGAGGCGGTCATCGGGGATACGGTATATTGCATTCCAATGAATATGACGGCATATGCATTATTTGTCAATATGGATGTGTTAGAGCGGTATGGACTGGAAGCGCCGGACAATCTGGAAGAATTTAAAGTTTGCTGTACTGAGATAAAGGCGCTTGGAGGGACGCCGATCAGCCTTAGCCGCTGGCATGCTACGGCTGTTCCCACTATCGCCAACGGATTATATAAACTCTATGACGGCCCGGATATCCAAAAACACCTTGAATTGCTGAATTCCGGGGAAGAGCAGATTGGGGATTATATGGTGGAGGGATTTGAGGCATTTCAAACCTCTGTGGAGAACGGTTGGTATGGGGATGGGGTGGATGGGGATGCCGCGGATGCACTGCGCGCGGGAGAGAAGGATATTTCTGATTTCACTTCCGGTATGACCGCATTTTATTTTGGGCCCCTGGAATATATCCCTTTGGTGGAAGAGGCAAATCCCCCGCCCGATTATCTTGTACAGGGAATTCCCGTTCCGGGAGGAACGGCATTGCTGATTACTGTAGTTTCCCGCCTCTGCGTTAATCCGGACAGTGATAATCTGGACGAGGCCATGGAGTTTGTGTCATATCTGTCCAGCGAGTATTATAAAGAGAGTATGGAAAATGGAACGATTATTCTGCCCGTTTATAAAAGCTCGGATTTTACGCTGAGCAATGAGAAGATGCGGCCTGCATATGATACATATGTATCAGGAATCAGGATTCCGGCAGAGGATATGCACTTGAAGTTTGGCAGTTGGGATGTTGTGCGGGAATTATGTCTTGAAATGTTTAATGGAAGGACAGCTGTGGAGGCCGCAGAGGAATACAATAAAATCCAGCTGGAACAGATTTCCGGATATGATAAACAGGAGAAACACCCTTGAAAATAAAAGAAGGAAGAAAAACGTATAAGTATTTAATTTATATTAGCTGCCTCTGTCTCTTACTGGCGATTGGAGCCATGACGGCTGTAAGCCTGATGAGCGTACAGTCTGTTCGAAAACTGGTGCGGAATACGACGACCAAGAGTATTACGGAGCTGACCGTCAGCAAAGCACAGTTTCTGGATGAAAAGATACATTCAGAGCTGCTGTCCCTTCAGTCCTTTGCCGCAAATCTTGGGGCCTTTGATGATTTGTTTGCCTACCCGGAATTACTGGAAGATTATAAAGAAAAGCACGGGGCGGCCCGCATGTGGATTATTGATACGAATGGAACCTATCAGGACACAGGGGGGATGAATAAGAACTTCGCGGATAAGAAGGAACTATTCACCGAAGCGCTGCAGGGGAACGAGGGAATTACGGATGTATTTCTGGGAGAATTAGGAAGACGTCAGATAATGTTTCAAATACCGATTTATAGAGACGGCAAAGTGGTAGGCGGTCTCTATGAAGCATATCCTGTGGAATTACTGCAGAATGCTTACCACGGTTCTACATACAATGATGCCGGTTACAGCTATGTAGTGGATGATAACGGTTCGATTGTGCTGGCCCCGGTCCGTTTCAGCTATCTCCAGATATATAGTACGATTCAGGATGTCTTAAAGGATGGGGAAAAATGATGAGGAATCCATCCGGAAATTTTCAGCGGCCCTGCGGTCCCAGGCCAGCGGTACGGCGGTATTTGACTTTGAGGGAGAGAAACAGTTTCTTACCTTTATGCCTCTTATGCAGAAGCAAAACTGGTATTATGTATCGGTTATTCCCCTGAGCATGGTGGAAAAAGACGGTACGGCAATTATCATGCACACCATGAAAATGGCTTTTATCATAACCGCGGCAATCGTATTTTCAGTTGCTGTTATTGCTGCGTTTTTTCTGCTGCGCAATAAAAAAAGAAGGGACTACGAACGGTACGTTCAAAATATCAATGAGGCGATTGCGCAAAACATTGATACCGCTATTTTTATAGTGGACGGGCATACCGGCCAGGTAGAGTATGCATTTGAAAATGCAGAGAAGATACTGGGCATCAAACCGCAGAATCTTGGAGAAGACTGTGGCCGGTGTTCCGGCAGCTTTTATGAGACGCTATGCAGTGTCTTAAAAGAGCGGATTGATGAGAAAACAGTAAAAACAATTCCGGTGTATAACGATCTGCTGTCCAGACAAATGTGGATTCAAATTGCTGCCCTGCCTGTAAAACTGCTGGGGGAACTAAAGTACATATTTGCCGTTACAGATGTAACCCACGACAGACAGATACGGGAAAATTTAAATGCCGCGGTTGCCGCAGCCGAACATGCCAATGCATCGAAAAGCGTGTTCCTGTCCAACATGTCCCATGATATACGGACACCTATGAATGCAATCGTTGGAATGACAAAGCTGGCGGAGATTCACATTGAGGACCGCGAAAAGGTAAAGGACTGTCTGTATAAGATAGGAATTTCTTCGAAACATTTGTTAGAGTTGATTAACGATGTACTGGATATGTCAAAAATCGAAAGCGGCAAGCTGGTCCTCACTTCGGAATCATTTTCCCTTACGGAGCTGATTCAAAGGAATATTGCGATTGTAAACCCGCAGTACCAGGCAAAAAACCAGGTCTTTGTGACAGAAACAAAGGATATCCGCCATGAATATCTGCTGGGTGATTCCCTGAGGTTTAACCAGGTCTTGTTAAACCTGCTTTCCAATGCCGGTAAGTTTACACCTGAAAATGGAACCATTACGTTAACGGTTAAAGAACTGCCGCAGAAGCATTCAGGCCATGCCGTTTACCGGATTGCAGTAGCTGATACAGGCATCGGCATCAGCCCTGAATTTCTGCCAAAACTCTTTCTGCCCTTTGAAAGGGAGAGAAGCCGGCATCAAAATCAGGCGGAGGGAACCGGACTGGGTCTTGTTATCTCTAAAAATATCATAGCGGCGATGGGGGGCCAGATTTATGTGGAAAGCCGTTTGGGGGAAGGTTCTGTATTTACCGTGGAGGTAGAGCTTCCGCTTTCCAAGGAAGCGGATGACGAGCTTTGCGGCCGGACTGGCCCACGGGACTCCCGAAATATTTTCACAGGCAGACGTTTTCTTCTGGTGGAAGACAATGAGTTAAACTGTGAGATTGCCTCTCAGCTGCTGGAGGTATCCGGAGCGGCTGTGGAATGCGCTCCCGACGGAGCGGAGGGGGTAAAGGCGTTTGAAGAGAAGGAACCCGGTTATTTTGATGCGATTCTCATGGATATCCAGATGCCGGTCATGAATGGATATGAGGCTGCCAGGCGCATCCGTAAATCCACGCATCCGCAGGCAGGGAGTATTCGGATTATAGCAATGTCCGCCAACACATTTTCGGACGATGTGCATGCAGCGCTGGAATCCGGCATGAATGCACATGTCGGTAAGCCCATTGATATGGACGTGCTTGCAGACGTATTGTCTGCAGTTTTGTAGGTACAGAAACATTTCGTTCTGACGTTTACATCATATACCAATAACCAAAAGCTTTTTTTGCTTCATGAATTCCCTGCGAAATCATAATTTCTATTGTAAAATGAAACTCCCCGGCCATTAGCTCCTCTAATTTCATGGAAAAACCAGCGGCATCTTTTTCGGCCAGGAAAAGGTCAAATTCCTCAAAACAGGAAAGATAGTAGTGGATTCTGCCCTCATCCGTTTTCCATATGTCTTTCAGGGAATATCCCCAAAAGAGCAGCTGAAGCAGCTCTTTGTAGACAGTACGAATGGCCTTATAAGGGGCAAAGTATTTAAGAAGCTCCAGTGTAGCGTAGCCGATTAATTCATACTGCTGACTATTCTTTAAAGCAGCCAAACGTTTTCTGCATGTTTGCAGGCCGTCCTCTGTCAAGGCCTGTATGGTGCCTTCGGCAACGTCCCGGCAGGATAAGGTGAGAAACTGCAGGCTCTGCGCCATATCCAGGAGCCGTTTGCGGACGGCAGGGTTTTTAAAGTCGCAGTTTTTTACAATCTCATGTGAAGGGAGGACTCTTGTGCCTATCCGTTTGGCGGATTTTGTTGCCCCAACGCCGTTTAGCAGGGAAAGCGCCCTGCGGACTGTGCTCACTGAGACCTGTTTCTCTTGGGACAATTTGTTGAGAGAAGGAAGAAGGGTATCAGCAGGGTACACGCCATTGTTGATTGAAACAAGTAAATCCATAGCCAGCGAATAGCAGATCTGAGATGCCTTATTATAAGAATTCCACTGAAATGCGACTTCCTGTTCCGGCGGAGGCATCGTGATTTTTTCATCATAAAACCGGCACAGTGCCAGAGACAGGCTGTCCTGAGAAGCATAAACCAATTCCCGCAGGCAAACCCAGTCCTGTTTTATACAGCAATCCCAAGAACGCGGGAGAAAATCTTTGATTATAAAGGTACGCCATGGATTATCCCGCATATTAAAGAATGGGTTTTCACAGAACATGAAAATCTGCCAGACAAGCCGGAAAAGCAGATTGTTCCCTAGCGCGGTGTAAGCCCGGACAACATGTTCAAACGTGGTTGTCTGGGGCAGTGAATGGCTGTCTTCAAGCTGGCGGAGATTGCCGTAAATCTCAGCAGGAATGTTTTTAAAACCAATCCATTGGGCATGGCCCAGTAGCGGGCGCAGGGATTTACTTAAATCAATCAGGATGTTTTTCCTCTGCGCATAGAACATCTGAATATTCTGTTCAATTTCTTCTTTTCCGTAATTCCTGACTACCGTAGTCCCTATATTTGTGGAAATGGTGACCAAGCCATCCCGCTGCAGCTGCTGATAAGCCGCGCGCATCGTATCAACGGAGACAAAGAAATCAGCGGCGGCGTTTTCGATGGAAGGCAGAACATCACCAAACCCATAGATTCCAAACTGAATGTGTGTTTTTAAAACACTGTAGACAACCTGATACCGTTCCATATTGCCTTTCATGCAGGGCACCTCATTTCGCGTCAATCATTATATGTAAATTAGTATAGCATGAAAAGGAGTGGTTATCTACAGAATGTGAGAATTGTTTCTAAACCATATGTGCAAAGAATAGATGGGGGTGTCGCAAAAGTAGATAAATAATCTACTGGAGCAACAGCTCCTTTTCTGTATAAAAACAGAAAAGCGGACTCCGAAGAGTCCGCCATCCGTGGTATAATTAAGTACGCGAATAAATAATTACACTACTAAAGATTATACCGAACTTGGCCGCACGTATCAACTGGTTTTGCCATTAAGTTTGGAAGGGCTGGTTCCGAACGATGATTTGGTCTGACTGCTGAGCCACGAATTGGAGGATTTAGACTATACAAAGCTTTATCAGGCCTACCAACTTCATGTGGTTGTTAGCCGGACAAAAAGCGCCGGATCACAGTACCATTGCCCGGTTCCGTTCCGGTTTCTGGGTTTTAACTATCCGAGTGTTACCGCTGATTCAGGATATGAAAGTGAAGAAGGGTACAGCTATCTGCGGGAGGAGGGGCAGCAGCCATACATCAAACCTATGAAAAATGGAAAAAAGGAGTTTTAAAAGGAACTGCGGGTGATCTGCCTGAAAAAGCAGCGCAGCAAAAGTGGGTATGAGTCTGAGGTGACAGTATACGAATGTGAGGACTGCACCGGCTGCCCCTACATAGAAAAATCCAGAATGAGCGGACTGGAAGCTATTTGTTTGATCTAAAAGCGAGTGCATAAATACAAGAAAAGCCGTATGCTTATTAAAGTATACCCAAAATCAGGAGAAAGTCGATCGAAAATGATTTCTCCTGATTTTTTTCTATATACAGAGCGAGGGTGCCGCTCAATCATCTATTTTGATGATTTTGCGACACCCCCACTTACATAATATTACCCAATTGCACCTGGAAGTACCAGTGCAAATAAAAGGGTTAATATCATAATGGAGATAGACATGATGATTTGTGCTACAGTGTAAGTTTTCAAACCGCCGGTTACGGTAAATCCCGATAAATTACTTACGACCCAGAAACCGCTGTCATTGACATGTCCCACACTGATTCCTCCCGCCAGTGCGGCCAGTGCGATATAGACAGGGTGGATGGACACGCTGGGAGCAATGGTCGCCATGATTGTCATGGCGGTAATACCGGCTACTGTACCGGAACCTTGGGCAATACGGAATATGCAGCCGATAAAATAAGCCAGGAACAATACCTTTATTACGGAACCGCTATTGATGCTCAATGTTGTGACCAGGGCATTTCCGATGTCAGTGGCTGAGATGATGGAACCAAATGAACCTCCGGCTCCAGTTATGAGCAGAACAATACCGGCTTGCTTTAATGCTTCTCCTGCGGATGCCTCAACCTTGTCCCGTCCCAGATACTTGTAACCAATCAGATAAGAACAGAGTGTTCCCAACAGGATAGCAATGATCTTATTGCCGAGGAATTGGGCTACCATAGGTGTCTCGTCATAGATGGCGTCAGCCCCTGTGCCTGTCAGGATACATACAACAGGAATCAGTATGGGAAGAAAGGATACCAGGAAAGAGGGCTGTTTATCTGATTCCAATTCTTTTTCTTCGCTGAACAATTCCGCGTTGGGGTTCATATCCTTTTCAGGTTTAAAAAAGCCGGTATCATGTATTTTTGTATAGATAAATACGGAAACAACCGTTGCGATAGCTCCGATAATCAGGCCCATGATTACCATGGTTCCCAGATTGAAATGCAGCAGATCCGCTGCAGCCAGAGGGTTGGGGGTAGGAGGCACCAGAGTCTGCGCAATGCCGTCTCCGATGGTGAGAGCTCCTACTACATAGGCCAGAGGTTTGTTCACCTCTTTGGCAACTGCAATGCCAATGGGGATCAGTATGATAAAGGTTACATCGAAGAATACGGGAATAGCCAGTATGAATCCGGCTATTGCCACGGCATACAGTACAAATTTATTGGGAACAGAATGTACAATGGTTTTTGCAATTACCTTAGCAGCTCCGGTATCGCTCATGAGCTGTCCCAGAATCACTCCAAAGCCGATAGGCAGTCCTATGCTGGCCATCATATTGCCAAAACCAGAGGCAATCGTGTCAATGGATGTGACAAAACCCAATCCGCAGGATACGCCCATATAGATACTGGCAATGACTAAGCTGATAGCGGGATTCAGTTTGGGTATAAGTATAAGCGCAATCATCAGAGCGATTGCAACGATTAAGTTAACGACAAGTAATGTACCTGACATAATATCCTCCTCCAATAGATGTTGATTTTATATGTGGACCGTACCTATCCACGGTACGGTTCATTATCTGAATAAAAACAATTACCAAAGATTTCCATCTTCGTTAAAAACCCAGTCTTTCGGCGGGCCGGATACGATTACATGGTTTGATTCTTCCGCTTCCTTTAACATGGACTCAGATATGTAAATCTCCTCTAAGTTCATCGTATCTTTTATTCTCACCACTCTCGGATGTTCGCGGTCAATATAATTGCAGGTGCGCAGGGCAATCTGTATACATGTTTTGTCAGAATGGGTAAACAGCGGTATTTTAGGTGTGCAGAGCACTGTGGATGTCACCACATTTGGATATGTACAGTCCACATCAATTTTATCCACCAGCCGTTTGGTTGTTACGTCTGCAAGCCCCAGTCCGTTGCAGTTTCCATGTGTCTCATCTGTCAGATCCAGAACCGCAATGTGCTGGACTTTAATGCCCTCGTTAATATAAGGAACAGCAAACCGTCCTGTTATGTTGGGGTCCATGCCATCTCCGCTGATATCTTTGCCAATCCGGTCCACCACCAGAACGTCGATGTTGTCAAAATAAATCTTTCCCAGCCTCTGTTTGGAGGCAATTAGCAGTTTGGGCTCCTCTTCATATATCTCTTCCTTCAGCATACCTTTGATGATACAGGTCTGGTCAAAGGCATTCTCCACCAAAGCCAGAGCTCCGATTACAGGCGCATGTTCCAAAACGACCCTTCCAATGACAGGAAGCATGGTCCCAAGTTCGCAGAAGCCGTTGCGATGGACTGTCTCAGCTCCTTTTTGTTTCCCAAGACCAATAACAGCCATCTTCATGATGCCGCTCTCGTAGGGACCCCTGAAGGCCGTATGGGCTTTTACACGTCCGCATAGTATGATGGCGTCAGCCTCATATGCGTATCGGTCTACATAGACCGGCATACCGTCAGGTGTCTCGCCAACCTGAACCACTTCCATGGTAGCCTTGATAGGGCATCCCATAGTGTCCTCTGTAACATGGTAACTGGCCAGTATTTCACGCTGCCCCTGGGCAGTGGCTCCTCCATGACTTCCCATAGCCGGGAATATGAAGGGACTTCCGCCGCATTCCTTGACAAAATCCACAATGGCCCGGATGATTACTGCTATATTGGCAACTCCGCGGCTTCCGCAGGTTATGGCAACACTTGCGCCGGGTTTGATTCGGGCCCTCAGTTCCTCACGGTCAAGTTCACTGCGTACAATTCCCGGAATCTCATTAACATCAATATGGCTATGGTCCAGAAGCTGTTTGACTTTTACCATTTTTGGAAGTCTTACACTGGAAGCCAGTTCTGTTATTATATTTCCTTCTTTTTTAGTCTCTAATGCCATAAGTGCCTCCTCCTGGTGTTAAAGCAGTACACCGTTTTTGAAAATCATGATTTCTCTGTATCCGTAGATTTCATTTTTTGTATGTTCACCGGATGCCGTTTGTATCATCAGGTCCCAAAGCTCATGGGCTGCATCATCAAACGTTTTTCCGTCCAGTATGGCTCCGGCGTTGTAATCTATCCACCTCTCCTTGCGCTCATAAAGAACATTGTTGGAGGCTATTTTTATGGTAGGAATAGCTGCGCCCAAGGGATTGCCCCTGCCGGTGGTGAAGAACAGGATTTGGGCTCCGCAGGAGAGCAGGTCCGTTATGGATACACTGTCATTTCCGGGACCGGTCATAAGGTTCAGACCTGGTTTTATACAACGCTCCCCATATTGCAGAGTGCCTGTCACCATGGCCTTGCCGCCTTTTTGTATACAGCCCAGGGATTTTTCTTCCAGCGTGGTAATACCGCCCCTTTTATTCCCGGGAGAAGGATTCTCATAAACAAGCTGGCCGTAATCCAGATAATATTGTTTGAATCCATTGATTAGTTCCACTACCTGATGAAATGTTTTGTCTGAGTCGGAGCGGTTCATCAGAATGGTCTCAGCGCCAAACATCTCAGGAACCTCGGTCAGGACAGCGCTTCCGTCCAATGCGGTAATGCAGTCGGCAATGCGTCCGCAGAGGGGATTGGCTGTCACTCCTGAGAACGCGTCGGAACCGCCGCATTTAAAAGCGATTTTTAGTTTGCTCACAGGTACATCCTCGCGTTGGTCCTGGCTTAGTTCCTGGGCAAGCTCACGAATCAGCTCCATACCATACTCAAGTTCGTCCCCTTCCACATCCTGAGTCACCATCATTTTAACACGGCTCTCATCAATTTCTCCTAAAACAGGAAGAAAATGTTCTAAATCATTATTTTCGCATCCCAAGCTTACCAACAGTACGCCTCCTGCATTGGGATGATGGACAATGCTGGCCAGGATTTTTTGTGTTGTTTCAAAATCATCACCGAGCTGGGAACACCCTGCGTTGTGGGGATAGGCATAAATGCCGTCACAGAGTTCCCCGCATTCCCTGGCCGCCATGTCGGCCAGCATCCGTACCGTTGTATTGACGCATGATACAGTGGGGATGATCCAAATCTCGTTTCGTATACCCACGTTTCCATCCTTGCGGACGTATCCGCGAAATGTACGTGAAATACCGGAAACATTGGCCGGGCGGGGGAGTATCAGGCTCATAAGTGTAGGTGAGCATGCCTTTCAGGTTAGTTGCAAGGTTATGACTGTGTACCCATGAGCCCTTTTTGATGGGACAGGAGGCATGTCCGATGGCATATCCGTATTTAATAACCGCTTCCTCTGCTTCTATATCTCTGAGAGCGATTTTGTGTCCGAAGGGGATGTCCTCCTGGGCGGTAACCTCAGTCTGGCCGGCTATAACGGTCTGTCCCCTTTTTATGGACTCTACCGCCACAGCAACATTGTCATGTTCCTCGATTTTTATGAGTTTTCTCTCCATTTGGGAATTCTCCTTTCAATAATATATATTACAAATATATTTGTAATATATCAGACTCTGCAAAAGTATAGGAGAAACCATCTCTGTGGAATTCTCCTATTCAAAATTCTGAATTCTGGCAGGCCGCTGTTAATAGTAGTATTCAAAGGCTTCCTGCTTGGCAGTGAGAATATGTTCTCTTACTGCGTTCTCCAGCTGGCTCTCGTCTCTGAGTCGGAGAGCCTCCAGGATGGCAAGATGCTCATTGATGGACCTCTGGTAATTCATGTTGCGTTGGGATGTAAGGATACGGATTCTGTGGTTATGGTCATTTACCACCCGGAACATGTCCTTCAGCATAAAGTTATTGGTATGGCTAGTCAGGGTATCATGAAGTTCCCGGTCCAACTCAATGTAATAATCCCGCTGCTGTTCGCCCTCCTTTTCATGAAATGTTGTGGAGAAGGAGGTGTACATATGATCAATCCATTCATTGACAATGTAGCGGCAGGCTGAACGGGCAATAAACGGTTCGTTCAGCAGTCTGACTTCATAGATGGAGTAGATCAAATCCAGTGTAATGTCACTGACAAGCGTGCCACGCCTTGGATAAATCATCACAAAGTGTTCTTTCTCCAGCTTTTGTATGGCCTCGCGGATAGGGGTTCTGCTGACTCCCAGTTCCTTTTGGAGCTGTTCTTCCGAAACATCACTAAGAGGAGGCATCTGTCCGGATATAATTCTATTTTTTAGTTCCTGATATGCATAGTCTGATTTGTTTTCCAACGTCCTCTCCTTTCTGCTGGTATATGGGAAATATATCACAAATATTTAAAAAACACAATATTTCTTTGCGGTTTCTTTGAAAATTGTAAAGTATGCACATTTTTTTAATGGTTTTTTTGTGAGATTTTAAATATGGAAGAATTGTGCGCGGAATGGTATTATAGAATTAATATATCACAAATATATCACTAATATTTTATCGACCCATTCAGTATTTTAATTTATGCACAAGGAGGCAGCAGTACATATGGAACACTATCTGATTACCATTGACAGCGGAACAACGAACACCCGAGTTGCTCTGTGGAACCAAAAGAAGGCATGCGTGGATATTTATAAGAGCGAAATTGGAGTCAGAGTCACAGCTGTAGAGGGTAACAATAAAAGGCTGGCCGGAGCCATACGTGAAGGCATCCAGACATTATTAAATAGAAATAATCTGACAATCCATCAGATTGCATCTGTTTATGCATCCGGTATGATTACTTCCAATGTAGGACTTACAGAGGTTCCGCATATAGAGGCTCCTGCAGGATTAGAGGATTTTGCGGCAGCGGTGAGAGCTGTGCTCATTCCGGAGGTGTTTGAACTCCCCATTCACTTCATCCCGGGCCTGAAAAATTCCAATGCTGTGGATATGGATACCCTGGAATCCATGGATATTATGAGAGGGGAGGAGACAGAGGCACTGGCTTTGCTATCTCTTATCACGGTAAAAGGGGCTGTCCTTCTCGCGCTGCCCGGTTCGCACAATAAGTTCGTGACTACGGATCGGTCTGGGAGACTGACGGGGTGTCTGACCACCTTGTCCGGCGAGCTGCTGTCAGCCATCACCAATCATACCATTATAGCGGATGCGGTTAACCATTCCTTTGCTTCTGCTCATTATAACTGGGAAATGGTGCTGAAGGGCTTTAAGACAGCCCGGGATACCAGTCTGACCAGGGCGGTATTTACAACCCGTATTCTGAACCAATGTCTGTCCGCATCTCCAAAAGATTGCGCCGGTTACCTGCTGGGAGCAGTGTTTTCTTCTGATATAAGTGCTGTTAAAAAGAGCAGCGCGCTCATGCTGAGCCCGGACATGCAGGTGGTAGTGGCCGGGAAGGAACCTCTTAGGAGCGCCTTGACCAGGCTGTTTGAGGAAGATGGTTCATTCTCTGATGTGTCAGGGTATGATTCGGGAGAATTGCTGCTCTCCGGATACGGGGCGCTGCTTATAGCTGTTTATAATGGAGATTTTTAGGGAGGATAGGATAATGGATGAGAGAAATAGGCAGCAGATGATTCTGCAGATGATTAGGAAGGAAAAAATAGTTGCAATTGTAAGAGGTATCCCATCCGGGCTGATCCTGGATACGGGACGGGCTCTGGCAGACGGCGGAATTTGCATGATGGAAGTCACCTTTGATCACAGCGGACCTGAGGGAATAAGGGAGACGCTCCATTCAATCGCATTGCTGAAGGAACACCTGTCCGAACGTATGCATATTGGCGCTGGTACGGTTCTCACAGCAGAGGAAGCAGAAGAGGCTTATAGAAGCGGTGCAGAGTATATCATATCTCCTAATGTTGACAGAAGTGTGATTGAGAAGACAAAGGAACTGGGACTTATATCCATGCCTGGTGCATTTACGCCTTCTGAGATTGTGGATGCGTATAATTATGGGGGCGATATCATCAAATTGTTTCCAGCAGGACTTTTAGGAGTATCCTACATAAAGGCGGTCCGTGGTCCACTATCCCACATTCCGATGGCAGCAGTGGGAGGCGTGACCCCGGAAAATATATGCCAGTTTACTGCCGCCGGTGTTGCCTGCTTTGGGATAGGGAGCAATCTTGTAAACCAATCACTGACAGTCAGCCATGATTTTGAAAATCTGACTGAAAGGGCACTGGCTTTCCGGAACGCTTTGGGAGAATAGAAGTAAAGAAAGAATTGTCTTATGTATGCCTTCGGTTATTAACCGGAGGCTTTTTCTATGATTATTAAACGCCCTGAAAAATACTGGTTAATCAGAAAAACTAATTGATGTGTTGGTATAGTTAATTATTGTTAATGTTTGACAGTTTTATACGAAGGGGTTAAAATCATAGTTAGTGTTTATCTAAGCAGACATTAAACGGATGTTATCTCTGAATGACTTTTACACCATAAGGCTTATTTTAATCCCGCTGCTTTCTGATATCCGCTTTGGAATGTGGCATATACGGAACACGATAAATTTTAAAGTACAAAGGAGGGGGATTAAATGGGGAGGATAATCAGGAAATTAGGCGGGGTTTTTGTTCCAATCATTTTTTGCACAGCTCTTATATTTACAGCGCATATGTCACTTGATTTAACGGATGATTTACAGGGGAATGCCAGGGTCATAAATTATATTGGTATCGTTCGGGGAGCAACACAGAGACTGATTAAAAAGGAATTGAATCATGTACCGGATGACGAGTTGATTTATTTTCTGGATAACATATTGTCAGGACTTTCAAGCGGGAGTGATGAATTAAATCTGATAAAACTGGATAGCGAAGAATTCCAAACCATGTTAATAGAAATGCAAAATGACTGGGAAGATATTAAAGCGCAGATATACAATTATCGGAAAGATCCTTCCAATCAGATGCTTTATGAATTGAGTGAAGATTATTTTAGATTAGCCAATGATACAGTGTTTACGGCTGAAGAATATACGGAACATACGGTACAGAATGCAAGAAAGTCACTGGTGATCACCAATATTATATTTGGATTAATGGCTTTTGGCTGTTCTGTTTTTACCATTTGCCAGGAAAAGCGCCGGAAAAAAATTAATTGAGGCTGAAAAGGAAAATATAAAAAAGAGCGAGCAGTTGTCAAGAAGAGCCCAGGAGTTAATGGCGCCTATGAATGAGATATCAGAATTAATGTATGTCTCAGACATAAATACGTATGAACTGCTGTTTGTCAATGAAGCGGGAAAGAGAATGTTTCAGATTGACGACAGCCAGCCGAATATAAAATGCTATAAAGTTTTACAGGGATTTGAAGAACCCTGTCCTTTTTGTACCAATAAGCTGCTTAAAGCGGATGAAACATATTCCTGGGAGTATACAAACCCTATAATAAAAAAACATTATCTTTTGAAAGACCGCCTGATTGAATGGGATGGACGCACAGTCCGGATGGAAATTGCTTTTGATATTACAGAAGCTAATAATGAAAAAAATGAATTAAAAAGAAGACTGAAAAGAGATGATATACGCCTTGCATGTGTAAGGGAACTTTATAATAATCGCAACATACAAAGCGCAATCACAAAGGTTCTGCAATATATAGGAACACTGTTTTCAGCAGAACGTTCCTATGTTTTCCGGTTTCATGACCAGTATTATTCTAACATCGCAGAATGGTGTAAAGAAGGTGTTTTGCCACAAATAGACAATTTACAGAATATCCCAATCGGTGATTATCAAGTATGGCTGGATGAGTTGGACAAGCACAAAAAGCTGGTTATTAATGATATTGAAGAAATAAAGGATACATTCCCGAAGGGCTATGAACTGCTTGTCCAACAGGGAATACGAAATATTATATGGGTACCCATGATGAAGAATGGAAAAGTAAATGGGTCAATAGGCCTGGATAATCAGGATTTGGGCCTGGCTGAAGTAGCGGTTCCATTTTTGCAGACTATCCAGTATTTTCTTTCTCTGACCATGCAGCGAAATGAAAATGAAACAATGTTATTTGAGATGAGCCAAATAGACCGGTTAACTTCTTTTTACAATAGAAACCGTTTTATACAGGATGTATCTGAATTAAAAGAGTGCAAAGAATCTGTAGGAGTGGTCTATTTAGATATTAATGGGCTTAAAGAGATTAATGATTCCTTTGGCCATGACACGGGGGATAAGATGATTAAGGAATGCGCTGATATTGTGAAAAACAGCGTTGATTCAAAGTACCTTTACCGTATTGGCGGCGATGAGTTTGTAATAATTTATGTGGATATTACCGAGGAATCCTTTTGCGATAATGTTCAGCTGTTAAAAAATGCTTTTGAGAAGAGCAAATGTCAGGCAGCCATAGGATGCAGATGGAATGAAGAATGCACTCATATTCAGGATATTATCAAAGAAGCGGATGAATTAATGTATGATGATAAAAAGCGGTTCTATCAGGGACACCATGCAACGGGCCGCTACAGGCATAATAATGACATACTGCGCTCCTTGGCTGAGCCTGATGTGCTAAACGAAAAAATTAGAGAATCATAATTTCAAAGTGTATTTGCAGCCTAAAATAAATGTGGATGATTGCAGGATGGTGGGTGCAGAAGCATTGATACGTTACCGGGATGAAAATGGAGCGATCATAGCACCAGATAAATTCATTCCAGTTTTAGAAGACACATACCTGATCAGTAAGATTGACTATTATGTATTTGAGGAGGTATGCAAAACCCTGAGTATCTGGGCCAGGCAGGGGAAGTCTGCCGTTACAATCTCCAGTAATTTTTCAAAGCTCACTTTTATGGACGATCGTTTTATAAAAAGATTGGAAGAGATCAGCGACAAATATCATGTTCAAAGAAATTATTTGGAAATAGAGATTACTGAGAGCGCCAATTTTACAAAATTTGGACACATTGGTAACAAGAATCAATCAAATAAGAGATTCTGGATTCAGAGTTGCAATGGATGACTTTGGGGTGGAAAGTTCAAAATTTAGCGCTGCTGTCATTAGTGAAATTCGATATATTAAAAATAGATAAAGGGTTTGTAAAAGATATTATTTCAAATAAAAGAGCACAGATAATAATTGGGATGATGACAAGAATGTGCAGTGAAATGGGAATTCAGTTAGTTGCTGAAGGGATAGAGGACGGGCAGCAATTTGAGGTTCTAAGAGAATATGGTGTCAAAACTGTGCAGGGCTATTTGTTTAGCAGGCCTGTATCAATTTCAGAGTATGAAGAAAAGTATATGCAGGGGCTCTGATGCACCAGGAGGATATTCCAGCGGATGAATTCAGGCTGCAGCAATGCGTTAATAAAGCAGGGATTGAAACTTTATTTCTTCCTGCAGCCTGAGGGCCTGCAATGTTTTTGTGGACGGAACATAAATGCAGTAAACGGGGCTATATTAAAATATCTTTTTTAACATGCGGGTCAATTCCATAACGTCAATAGGCTTTGCAATATGAGCGTTCATACCGCATTCCAGGCAATGCTGTATATCATCCGAAAAAGCATCCGCACTCAATAGCAATAATTGGAACAGATAAGGCATCCGGATGATCCAGTCCCCTGATTGCTTTCGTGGCCTCATATCCTGTCATATGCGGCATCCTTATATCCATGAGAATAGCATCGTAATATCCCTCGGGTGACTTTTGGAATTTATCCAGACAAATCTGGCCATCCTCGGCCCAATCCAATACCACTCCCAAATCAGATAACAGCTCATTTGCAATCTCCCAGTTAAGTTCATTATCCTCGGCGAGAAGGATGCGGCGCCCGGACAGCTCCATACCCTGGTTCAATGTCCGGCTATTTGGTGTATCAACTCCCATATATTGGCGCAGCGCATAGAACAATGTGGATTTAAACAGAGGCTTGGAAATGAAGCCGCTGATACCCGCCTCCCGTGCTTCCGCTTCAAATTCGCTCCAGTCGTATGCAGAAATAAGCAGTATAGGTACTTCATCTCCTAAATTGCGCCGTAGTTCTCTGGCAACCTGAATCCCATTCATGCCAGGTAGTTTCCAATCTAACAGGATTATTTGATAATCGTCCCTTCTGCTGTGGTGTTGGATTACCAAATCTATGGCCTTTTCCCCGCTTAATGTCCATTCAGCTTTTATACCAATGGATTTCAGCGCATTTATAGCTGTTCTGCACAATAGCTCGTCATCGTCAACCACCAGCATATTCCAGGAAGGGAGCACCATATCCACCTCCATTGCGGCAGCTTTTTCAAAATCAAATGTAATACGGAATTCAGTACCTTTGCCAATTTCACTTTGAACCTCAATGCCTCCTTCCATCGCGTCTACAATGTACTTTGTAATCGCCATTCCCAAACCTGCACCCTCTGTTTTATGTACCCTGGCACCATCTGCCCGGCTATAGGATTCATATATTTTTTTCAGAAAATCCTGTGACATGCCGATTCCATTATCCTTGACATTGATATGAATTCGGACATAGTTTTCTCCTTTTGGAGATTTTTCTTCAGAAAGGGATAATCGTATGGCTCCTCCCTCCGGTGTATACTTGGTTGCATTCGACAAGAGGTTCAATAATACCTGATTCAGGCGTACACCGTCGCACCATACATTTTCTGTTAATATATTATCAACATGAATATCAAAGGTTTGTTTTTTTGCCTTCACTTGTGGCTGCATAATGTTAACAATGCCTTCAGTAACTTCTTGCAAAGAAATCTGCTCGGTTGTTAACGTCAATTTACCACTTTCAATTTTAGACATATCCAAAACATCATTAATCAGCCCTAATAGATGTTTGCTGGACAATGTGATTTTTCTCAGACAACTCTGTACCTGTTCCCGGTCATCCATGTGGGCTGTTGCAATGGCGGTCATGCCTACTATTGCATTCATGGGGGTACGGATATCATGGCTCATATTGGCTAAAAATTCACTTTTGGCCTTGCTGGACTCAAGTGCTGTCTGACGGGCCTTTTCCAGTTCATGCAGCTGAGAAACGGGTCATGGAGTAATACCGAAGAAAAAATCAATGTCAAAAATAAATAGAAACAGAAGCGCAGGACAGCAACGTCATGACCATACGCTGACTGCTCAGACTGTTTATGGTATCGTCCAATATACCATAAGGCATTACCGCTACCAAATACCATTCAGAATAAGGCAATGGTATGCCATAAATTTGCCGTTCTTCCCCATTCACTTCAAATGTGGCAGCATACTTTTTATGATCTTTCAGAGCAATACCAAATTCATCAATAGAATTTTCTTCAGATGAATCGTTTTCTGCAAGAGCAATGATGCTTTTGCAGCTCTTCAAAAAAAGGGCCACAGTTCGGTGTTGGGATTTTGTATTACAAAATCTGCCGTCCGGCCTGATAATATGGTAATACATCAGCTGCCCTTTATCCTCCAGGGAAAGAAAATCAGTGATGTATTCCAGCGGCACCGCTGCTATCAGGCCAGTGCTCTTATCGCCATTCTGCATAGGATAAGCAGCATCAACACCAAATAATACCACTTCATTTTCATCTGAATCAACACCTACGGCAACTCGCTGTTCACTCTGTAATAATGCTTCTACAAAAGGTTCTGGGTTGAGCGGCTGTATT
>ENA-OQCB01000212-OQCB01000212.1-human-gut-metagenome-genome-assembly--contig:-NODE-212-length-28665-cov-2.986054_pt1 | contig 28665 bp, 36 predicted proteins | sample MGYA00242493_ERZ504568 | MGnify/ENA primary metagenome ERZ504568 (study PRJEB26092, sample SAMD00036229) | human gut metagenome | host: Homo sapiens | study: EMG produced TPA metagenomics assembly of...
ACATGACAGAGGAAGAGATTATCTCCATGGTGGGTGAGGCCCATGAACAGGGAGTCATCGAGGAATCTGAGGCAGAGATGATTCAGAATCTGATTAATTCAGTGAGAAGGAAGCAAAAGACATCATGACTCCGAGGATGAATATCACGGCATTGGATGCGCAGATGACTTTGAACGATGCCATAGAGATCATGTTAGAAGAGGGGTACTCGCGCTATCCGGTGTATGCGGAGGATTTGGACAATATTCTGGGAATTTAAATTTCAGAGATGTGGTACCTATCATCACCAAGAGTGAGAGAGCAGGGGAAAGACCACTGCGAGAGCTTCCTGGGCTGATTCGGTCAGCGGTTTTATCCCTGAGACCCGGGGAATTAATCAGATTTGCAGGGGATGCAAGCCAGAAAGACGCACATGGTAGTGGTGGTAGATGAATATGGCCAGACAGAAGGATTGGTGGCTATGGAGGATATTCTGGAAGAGATCGTGGGAGAAATCCATGATGAGTACGATGAGGAGGAGGCAAATATTCAGCCTCAGCTCGATCAGAGTGTGATTATCGACGGTTTTACTCGACTAGAAGAGCTAGAAGAGGAATTGGGCATGGAATTTGGAGACCAGGAGATGGAGACTTTGAACGGGTATCTGACCTATATGCTGGATCACATTCCCACGATCAAGGACAAGGAAGTGATTGCCAACGGCTATCGTTTTGAGATTCTGTCCGTGGAGAACAACACAATACAAAAAGTAAAAGCGAGAAAATTACCTTCCGCGGCTCAGACGCCTTTGGAAGAGAAGAAATAAAGGAGACAAAAAAATGTCAGGACATTCAAAATTTGCGAATATTAAGCATAAGAAAGAAAAAAACGATGCGAAAAAAGGAAAAATTTTCACGGTGATTGGTCGTGAGATTGTGATTGCGGTGAAAGAAGGCGGACCAGACCCGGCTAATAACAGCAAGCTGCGCGATGTGATAGCGAAGGCGAAAGCGAACAATATGCCCAATGACACTATTGACCGTGGAATTAAAAAGGCAGCCGGAGATGCATCGGCGGATAACTATGAAGCGGTTACTTATGAGGGCTATGGGCCTAATGGAATCGCAATTATCGTGGAGGCGCTGACTGATAACAAAAACCGTACCGCGGCAAATGTCAGAAGTGCGTTCTCAAAGGGAAATGGCAGTATCGGCGTGCAAGGATGTGTGTCCTTTATGTTTGACAAGAAAGGACAGATTATCATCGACAAAGAAGACTGCGAGATGAATGCCGATGATCTGATGATGGCAGCGTTAGACGCGGGAGCAGAAGATTTCAACGAAGAAGAAGACAGCTATGAGGTCCTCACAGCGCCGGATGATTTCAGTGTGGTAAGAGAAGCGCTGGAAAAGGCAGGAGTGCCGATGCTGGAAGCGCAGGTGGCGATGATTCCCCAGACCTATGTGGAGCTGACAGATGAGAAAGCTGTGAAAGATCTGCAGAAGACCTTAGAGCTTCTGGAAGATGACGATGATGTGACCGATGTGTGGCACAACTGGGATGAGTAAAGGAACCGTGTGCTTCCCACCTTTGGAATAATTATAGAAAATATTGTGGATAATACCTCTAGAATATTGAAAATCTGGAGGTATTTTTTATGTCAGAGACGAACAAAAAAGAAGAACGGGAAGAAGATCAGGCTGTCAATGAGCAGATCAAAGATATGGGACAGGTGACGCTAGAAGAGAATTCTGGAAAACACAGGATACATTTGTTGACAATTATCGGGGAAGTGGAAGGTCATGAATCAGCACCCAATCACAGCAAGACCACGAAATATGAGCACGTACTGCCGAAGCTTGCAATGATTGAGGACGACCAGAATGTGGATGGACTCTTGGTTCTGCTAAATACAGTAGGAGGCGATGTGGAAGCGGGATTGGCTATCGCGGAGATGATCGCATCTTTGAGTGTCCCGACAGTGTCTCTGGTTCTGGGAGGAGGCCATTCTATCGGAGTTCCCATGGCGGTCTCAGCGGACTATTCCTTTGTGGTTCCCAGTGCAACGATGGTGATTCATCCAGTTCGCTCCAACGGAATGTTTATCGGTGTTGCTCAGACCTACAGAAATATGGAAAAAATTCAGGACAGAATCACATCCTTTATCGCGGGTCATTCCCATATCACTCAGCAGAGGCTGGAGGAGCTGATGTTGGATACTTCTCAGTTGGTCAAGGATGTGGGGACGATGTTGGAGGGAGAGGATGCGGTCCGCGAAGGGCTGATCGACGAAGTGGGAGGTATCAAAGAAGCGTTGGCAAAGCTCCATCAGATGATTGGAAAAAATGGGCAGGAGAAAACTGTGGAAAGAAACAAATTAGAGGTAGTTGAAGCTAACCTATAAAAGTTAATTTTATTGAGGTTTTTCCTGGAATTTCCGCATAAAATAAACAAAATTTTTGGGTTTTTAGTTCCCTTGTTTGTTCTTTTGTGATATAATTCTTCTATTGATAATATAATAACGATTATGCTTAGGAGGGACAAGAGATGAGCAAGACGTGTGGATGTCAAAGCGGCGCAAGTTCCGATGGGAATTTCGCCGAGCTGGCTCCTGTACTGGAAAAGTATGCGAAAGTACCGGGAAGCCTTATTACCATTCTGCAGAAGACACAGGATATTTATGGCTATCTCTCTATGGATGCAATCAACTATATCTCTGAGAGGACCGGAATCATGCCTGCAAAGATTTATGGCGTGGCGACTTTTTACGCACAGTTCCGTCTGCAGCCAATTGGAAAATATCTGATTATGCTCTGTAAAGGTACTGCCTGTCATGTAAATGGCGCTGATATGATTCAGGAGGCAGTCAGTGAGCACTTGGGGATTCAGGATGGAGAGACCACGGAGGACGGTCTGTTTACGCTGAATGCGGTTGCCTGTCTAGGGTGTTGTTCTCTGGCGCCGGTGATGATGGTGAAGACTGTCGACGGTGAGGAGACCTTTGGTAACCTGACAAAATCTTCTGTAACTAAGATTTTAGATGATTACAAGGCAAAGAATGCGTAGGAGGTAAAAAAATGAAAGTTGTAATAGGACAAGGTAGCTGTGGTATTGCTACAGGCGCTAAGAAAACCTCTAACGAGTTCGAGAGACTTGTAGCTGAGAGAAAGCTGGACAATGTCGTGATCGACAAGACCGGATGTATCGGTACCTGTTATCTAGAGCCCATCGTGGACGTGTACAAGGACAACGGGGAATTAGAGGCGAGATATGTGAAGCTTCAGCCGGAGAAGGTAGCTGAGGTTGTGGAAAAACACCTGATCGGCGGCGAGCCGGTGGCAGAGTACACGATTTCTGAGGAGGATAAAACTTTTCTCTCCCAGCAAAGACGTGTGGTTCTGAGAAACTGTGGTCTGATCAACCCGGAGAAGATCGATGAGTACATAGCAAAAGGTGGGTATGAGGCAGCGAAGAAGGTCATCACTACGATGACACAGGATGAAGTCATCGAGGTTGTGAAGGTATCCGGTCTGCGTGGACGTGGAGGTGCAGGCTTCCCTACTTGGTTTAAGTGGAATGCGATCAAATCCAATGCCGGCGCACAGAAATATATGGTATGTAATGCTGACGAGGGTGACCCAGGTGCATTCATGGACCGTTCCGTGCTGGAAGGCGACCCGCACTCTCTGCTGGAAGGTATGATTATCGGCGGTTTCGCGGCAGGAGCAACTGAAGGTGTGATTTACTGCCGTGCAGAGTATCCGTTGGCAATTGCCCGTCTGGAAATTGCAATGGAGCAGGCTAGAGAAAAAGGATTTTTAGGAAAGAACTTGTTCGGAACCGATTTCAGTTTTGACATCCGTATCAAGGCTGGTGCCGGTGCCTTTGTATGTGGAGAGGAAACTGCACTGATCGCTTCCCTGGAAGGTGAGAGAGGTATGCCTCGTCTGAAACCGCCATTCCCGGCCGCAAAGGGTTACTGGAAGCTTCCTACGAATATCAATAACGTTGAGACTTATGCCAACGTACCGTGGATTTTTGCTAACGGCGGAGAGGCATTCGCTGCAATGGGAACTGCCCAGAGTAAAGGTACGAAGGTATTTGCCCTGGCAGGAAAGATCAAAAAAGGCGGTCTGGTTGAGGTACCGATGGGACTTCCGCTGAAAGAGGTTATCTATGGTATCGGTGGAGGTATCAAGAACGATAAAAACTTCAAGGCGGTACAGATGGGAGGTCCGTCCGGCGGATGTATTCCTGCCCAGTTGATTGACACCCCTGTTACCTACGAGGATATCAATAAGACAGGAGCGATCGTTGGCTCCGGTGGTATGATCGTCATGGACGAGAATACCTGTATGGTGGATATGGCCCGTTACTTCCTGGATTTCACAAAGAAAGAGTCCTGCGGTAAATGTAACTACTGCCGTATCGGTACCAAGAGAATGCTGGAGATTCTAGAGAGAATCACCCGCGGCGAAGGAAAAGACGGAGACATCGAGCTGCTAGAAGAGCTGGCGGGCAAGATCAAAGACGGCGCGATGTGCGGTCTGGGACAGACAGCTCCGAACCCGGTATTGACGACGATCCGCTACTTTAGAAATGAGTATGAAGATCATATTTACAACCACACCTGTACTGCAAAATCCTGTAAGGCTCTGATTCACTATGAGATTACAGATAACTGTAAGGGCTGCGGTGCCTGTGCAAGAAAATGTCCGGTTGGTGCAATCAGCGGTGAGAAGAAGAAAGTACACTCTATCGATCCGAATGTATGTATCAAGTGCGGCAAGTGTGAAGAGTCCTGTAAATTTGATGCAGTAAAGAGAGTGTAGGAGGGGAAGACAGTGAATAAATTTAGATTGAATATCGATGGAAAAGAAGTCTTCGGTATTCCGGGACAGACTATTCTTGAGGTGGCAAGAGAAAATGACATTGAAATCCCAACTCTTTGCTACGATGAGAGAACTGAGATCTATGGTGCCTGCGGTCTCTGCGTTGTGGAAGTGGAAGGAAACCCGAAGCTTTGCAAAGCCTGTGCGACTCAGATTGCGCCGAATATGATTGTAAATACAAAGACACCGAGAGTCATCGAGTCCAGAAAGACAAACCTGGAGCTGCTGCTCTCCAACCACAGAGGAGACTGCCGTCCTCCGTGTAAGCTGGCATGTCCGGCCGGAACTGACTGTCAGGGCTATGTGGGTCTGATTGCCAACGGAAAATACGAAGAAGCGATTGAACTGATCAAAGAGCGGATACCGCTGCCAGGTGCAATCGGACGTGTATGTCCGCATCCTTGTGAGACTGCCTGCCGGCGTGGGCTGGTGGATGAGCCAATCTCCATCGCATGGCTGAAGCGTTTTGCAGCAGATCACGATCTGTTCGGTGAGGACCCATTTATGCCGGAGATCGCTCCTGAGACTGGAAAGAATGTGGCAGTGATCGGTGGTGGACCTTACGGTCTGTCTATGGCTTATTTCCTGAGAAGGATGGGACATGAAGTGACGATCTATGAGGCAATGCCGAAATTAGGAGGTATGCTTCGCTATGGTATTCCAGAATACCGTCTGCCTAAGGAAGTGCTGGATGAGGAGATCGCCCTGATCGAGAGAATGGGCGTTACCATGATTCCAAATGTAAAGATTGGAAAAGACATTGCTTTTGAGACCATCCGCAGAGATTATGATGCAGTTTGCTTAGGTATCGGTGCATGGTTGTCCACAGGTGTTCGCTGCAAGGGCGAGGACGCACAAGGTGTGATCGGTGGTATCGACTTCCTGAGAAAAAGTAGTGCGCAATGAGGCGATTGATCTGGGCGAGAAATGTGGCAATCGTCGGTGGTGGAAAATACCGCGATGGATGCCTGCCGTACCGCAGTTCGCCTGGGCGCTAAGAAGGTATACAACATCTACCGCAGAACCAAAGACGAGATGCCGGCGGATATGGTAGAGATTGAGGAGGCAGAGGAAGAAGGAGTTATCTTCCTGAACCTGACCAATCCTCTGGAAATCATTGCAGACGAGAACGGAAAAGCAAGACAGATGGTTCTCCAGGTGATGAAATTAGGTGAACCGGATGCCAGCGGCAGACGCGCTCCGATTCCGGTAGAAGGTGAGACAAAGACCATTGATGTGGATACAGTAATCCTGGCAATCGGTCAAAAGGTAAATCCAGAAGGCATCGAAGGTGTAGATCTGACCAGAAAGAATGGTATTGTCTACGACAAAGATACCTTTATGACGAAGATTCCTGGTGTATTTGCCGGCGGTGACTGTGGAAATGACAAAATTTCCATCGCAGTGGAGTCCATCGGTGATGCGCAGAAGGGAAGCTTGGTTGTGGATGCTTACCTGCGCGGGGAGCAGATCAAATACGAGAAACCATACTACGTACAGAGAACGGATTTGACACCGGCTTCTTTCGAGGACCGTGAGAGAATGTGCCGTCCTACTATGGACCAGCTCTCTGCTGAGGAGAGAAAAGACAACTTCACAGAGGTTGTATTTGGATACGATGAGGAGAAGGCTCAGGCTGACGCTTCCCGCTGTCTGGAATGCGGCTGTAAAGACTACTTCGAGTGTAAGCTGATCAGTTACGCGAACCAGTACAATGTGAAGCCGGACCGCTTTGCCGGAGATATCAACACAGTAGACTACGAGGATGAGCATCCATTTATTCTGAGAGATCCGAATAAGTGTATCCTCTGCGGTGTCTGCGTACGTGTCTGCGATGAAGTTATGGGCGTAGGCGCTTTGGGATTGGTAAAACGTGGATTTGACACGGTGGTGAAACCGGCTTTAGAGCAGCCGTTGGCTGAGACTGGGTGTATCTCCTGTGGTCAGTGTACCAGCTACTGTCCGACTGGAGCGCTCCAGGAGAGAATGTCTATCAAGAAGTCTGTTCCTCTGGACACCACCTGCACACAGACTACGTGTTCTCACTGTTCTGTCGGCTGTAGCTTGGAACTGGAGAACTATGGAGACCTGCTGATTAAGGCAGTACCGGACAAAGAAGGTGCTGTGAACAAGGGAATCCTCTGCGGAAAAGGAAAATTTGGTTTTGACTGTGCATATCTGGATGGCAAGCTGTTAGACCCGATGGCAAAAGACTTGGATGGAATGTTTACAGAGGTAGACTACCATGACGCTTTTGTTCTGACTGCGAAGAAGACAGAGGCAGTGGCGGCGAAGTATGGAAAAGACGCAGTGGCAGTGGCAATCTCTGACCGCTACACCAACGAGGAAGCCTATGTGATGAAGAAGCTGGCAGAGTCCATCGGAGCAAAGACACTGTGCTTTGACAACCGTGAGAGTGGAATTGAGAAAGTGTTGGGCGTAAACGCTTCCCCGAATACCATCGACGAGCTGCTGTCCACAGAGGTGATTTTGGTGGCTGGCTTTAACAATTCTCAGGTGATGAGAGTGAAACTGAGCCAGGCGGCAAAGAACGGTGCGAAAGTCATCCTGATTAATCCGGAAGGCTATGAGCAAGATCACTTTGCTTTTGCTTACAAGACTGTATATACACAAAACGATCTGTCCTATCTGCAGGGCATTGCGAAAGCACTGACAGATATGGGCAAAGGTACTAGTGTCGAGGGATATGAAGAGTTTGCTAAGAGCGTGGCGGCGGCGGAAGTGACCGATGAGATCAAAGAGATCGCTGAGCTGTACGCAAATGCTAAGAAAGCGATGATTGTATTCCAGCAGAATCTGGTATCTGTGGAAGCGGCTACTCTGCTGGCAGATATCGCTGTGGCTTCCGGCCATATCGGAAAAGCCAGAGACGGTATCTTGCAGATCAAGGCAAAGAACAACAGCCAGGGTCTGATTGATCTGGGTATCACTGCAGGCGCTGAGGCTATGGACGGAGTGAAGGCTCTTCTGGTATTTGGTGAGGATGTGAATCCAGAACTGCTGAAAGATGTAGAGTTCATGATGGTATGCGATACCCATATGACTGAGACTGCGAGAAGAGCAGACGTGGTGATTCCAGGAACCGGATTTGCCAGCGCAGACGGTACGTACACCAACACAGAGCGCAGACTTCAGGCAGTGGAACATGCGATTGAGGAAGAAGTTGTGTTCAACAACTGGGAAGTTGCGGCTGAGATCGCTCATGTATATGAGGTGGAGATGCCTTATGACGATGAGGCTGACATCGCAGAAGAGATGGACTGCACAGTTCCAGTGTACCGTGAAGCAGTGATTGGTGAGGTGCATGGCGCAGTTTTGGCCTGCAAGGATGCGAAGCTGGTAGCTGTTGCTGCTGGAAAATTTGCAGACCCGCTGAAGTGCACAGACAATCTCACCAACATGATTGAGGCGAGACTGCCGAAGTGTGAGAAATAAAGACGCATAACAGATATGCGGTAATTGTGTTCAAACGGAGATAGAGAAAGCGCTGTTCGATCATCAAAAGATGATTAAGCAGCGCTTTTGTTTTTTGAACTCCCCCCTTCTTGTTAAATGGAACTGCATATGTTATACTAAAATTCAATGTGAGCAATATGAGTTCCAAGATATGGGAATTCGTTAGGAAACAGAATATGTGAGAAGAGAAGGAATGAGAAATGTCATTTTTATATTCAATACTAATGGGAATTATTCAGGGTATCACAGAGTTTTTGCCAGTGAGCAGTTTTGGACATCTGGTGATTTTTCAACAGTTAACAGGCTTTGAACCAGACACGGGACTTCTCCTGGAGGCGATGCTGCACCTGGGAACTATGGTGGCTGTCGTTCTGGCTTTTCAAAAAGATGTCAGACAGGTTCTGTTGGAGCTTTGCAGGATGGCCTACGACGTGGTTTGCAATGCGCAGATTTTGATTCAGAACAAGAAAAACGGGGAAGACCAAAGCTACCATCGAATTGTGCGCAGCAGTTATCGCAAATTTGTTGTACTGTTGTTAGTGTCTACGATACCTACGTTCTTTTTAGGATATGCGGCCAGAAATCTGGCTCAAATGGCAGCATCCAGCCTTCTTTTTACAGGAATTGGCCTGCTGATTACTGGCATTCTCTTGTTCGTGGTGGATTTTATTCCGATCACTGGCAAGCTTCCCGGTGAAATTACCTATGATCGGGCAATGTGGATAGGGATTTGTCAGGGACTTTCTGTATTCCCAGGAATTTCCCGGTTAGGGATTACGATGTCCACATCTTTGATGTTTGGCATGGGCCGAAAATTTGCGTTAAAGTATTCGTTTTTGTTGTCCATACCGGCTACCTTGGGAGCTATGGCTGTGGAGCTGAAGAACTTTGTCAGTCCTTCTATGACCGTCTCTTTGGGTGTTGCCTATGTGCTCGGGGCTATCGTTGCAGGAGCTGTGGGCTATTTGTGCATTAGGCACATGCTTTCCCTGGTACGAAAGAAAAGATTTCGGATTTTTGCCTGTTACTTGTTTTTTGGCGGGACTTGTGGCGATAGTCGGAAATTTTGTCAGATAAGTATGTTGAGGAGGAGTATGAATGGCAGCGACAAAAAAGAAAACAAGCAACAGAGGAAAAAGACAGACGAAACAGGAACCTGCCGCAGGTAATTTTAGCACGGAGATTGTACTGATTCTCTTTTTGGCACTTTCGATTATCATGTTAATCAGCAATTTTGGTGTGGGAGGGATGGTCGGAGATGCAATCAGCAAGTTTTCTTTTGGAATCTTTGGCCTAATGGCGTATGTGTTTCCAATTCTACTCTTTGTCGGAGTGGCGTTTTTTATGGTAAACCGCCGGAATCGTCTGGTCAAAAAGAAGATTATAGCCGGAATCTTGTTTTTTCTATTTTGCTGTAATCTTATGCAGCTTTTGACGGAAGGGTATACACGCAGCTTTGAAATCATGGAATATTTTTATACCTCGTCCCAGTATAAGACCGGTGGCGGAGTTGTGGGCGGTGCTCTCTGTGTGAGTACCACCTTGGCTTTTGGAACGATTGGGTCCTATGTGATAACAATAGTCGTTCTTTTTGATATCATTGATTTTGATGACTCAGAGATCTTTTTTTGGTTTTGTGGAAAAGATTGCGAGAGGATTGTTTCAGACTGTCAAGGGATGGTGTGAAGAGTTATACGCGAGGAATGCGCCGTGTTCGCCAGGAAAGGGCCGAGGCCAGGAGATACCAAAAGAGCTGAAAAAGAAGAGGGAGTCCGAGTCTGAGAAAAGGGAAGTCGACCCCAAAGAGACCGGATTTCTCAGCGAGACATTGCTGAAGGATGCGGAGAATGAGAATTTGACAGAGACTTCTGCTATGGAGTTCCCGATTTATCGAGGAGACGAGGAGAGACAAGGAAACCTTATCTCAGGAGAACAGTCAAGGCCAGAGAAAGAAAAAAGACTCCGATGACAGAGATTATTTCCGAAGAAAAAAGCCCTCAGGAGGAAAAAGAAGAGGAGGCATTTCAGAGGAGTGAGGAGAAGGTCTCTAAGCCTCCTAAGTCTTCGGAAGCTGAGATTCAAGATGGGATTCACAATATTCGAAAAGAGATCGAATCTCAGGCAGCTGTACCGGAGAGAGCCTATAAATTTCCCCTCTGAGTCTTTTAAAGAAAGGCAGCAGGGGTGCTATGGGAGATTCGGACGCCCATCTGCGCAAAACGGCTAAAAAGCTGCAAGAGACTCTGAAAAGTTTTGGTGTTAATGTGACCATTACAAATGTCAGCTGTGGGCCGACGGTGACTAGGTATGAATTGCAGCCGGAGCAGGGAGTGAAGGTCAGTAAGATTGTGGGTCTGACAGATGATATAAAATTGAATCTGGCAGCGTCAGATATTCGGATTGAAGCGACCAATTCCGGGAAAGGCGGCCGGTGGGAATTGAGGTTCCCAACGATCACAACAGCGCCGTTATGCTCAGAGATCTACTTCAGTCTGAGACATTTCAAAAGAGCAAATCTAAACTGTCTTTTGCAGCTGGAAAAGATATTGCCGGGCAGCCGGTGGTTGCCGATATTGCGAAAATGCCTCATTTGTTGATTGCCGGAGCCACCGGTTCCGGTAAATCCGTCTGCATCAACACTCTGATTATGAGTATTTTGTACAAGGCAAAACCTGATGAGGTAAAACTGATTATGATTGACCCGAAAGTGGTTGAGCTGAGTGTATATAATGGTGTGCCTCATCTGCTGATTCCTGTAGTGACAGATCCGAAGAAAGCAGCAGGTGCATTGAATTGGGCGGTATCTTCGATGACAGAAAGATACAATACCTTTGCAGAGTACAATGTACGGAATCTAGAGGAGTACAACAAAAAAATAGAAGATGCACCGGGAATCAACGGGGAGGAACCGCCGAAGCCTTTGCCGCAGATTGTAATTATCGTGGACGAGCTGGCAGATTTGATGATGGTGGCCCCAGGAGAGGTGGAGGACGCGATCTGCCGTCTGGCTCAGCTGGCACGTGCAGCGGGAATCCATCTGATTATTGCCACACAAAGGCCATCTGTGAATGTCATCACAGGGCTGATTAAGGCAAATATGCCGTCGAGAATCGCTTTTTCTGTCTCCTCTGGGGTGGACTCCAGGACGATTCTGGACATGAACGGGGCAGAAAAGCTTTTGGGAAAAGGAGACATGTTGTTCTATCCCCAGGGATATCAAAAGCCGGCCCGTCTTCAGGGAGCTTTTGTGTCAGACGAGGAAGTGAGCAGGGTTGTGGAGTTTTTGGCGGACAAAAATCCAGGTAGCCCCTATGACGAAAAAGTGGCGGAATCCATCAACTCTTCAGGCGCTGCAGGAAATTCTGGAAATTCAGAGGCAGACCGTGACCGGTATTTCGTGGATGCGGGAAAGTTTATCATCGAGAAAGAGAAGGCTTCTATCGGAATGCTGCAAAGGATGTTTAAAATCGGTTTTAACCGTGCGGCTAGGATTATGGACCAGTTGGCTGAGGCTGGAGTCGTAGGCCCGGAAGAGGGGACAAAGCCCAGAAAGGTGCTGATGTCCTTGGAAGAATTTGAAAAATATGTCGAGGAATATTTATAGAGATGAAGTGTCCATATTGTGGAGAAGAAGTGAAATCGGGAACACTCTTTTGTCCCAAATGTCTCACGGAGGTTCCCTGGGTATCAGAATATAATACGGTAGAGACGCTAATTACTCAAAAGAAACAGGAAGAAGAAAAGAAGGCCTGTCAGGAGCGGAAAAAAGAGCAGATGCAAAAAGAAATTCGCCAGAAAAAACGCAGGCTTTTTTTTCTGTGCGGATTTGCAGTTGTTCCCATTTTGGGGGCGATTCTTCTTGGAGTAGGATATTACAGAGTCAACTCCTATGCTTATCAGTATCAGGCTGGGGTAAAGGCATATAATCAGGAGGACTATGACCAGGCGATGGACCACATGGACCGGGCGCTGTCCATGGAGCCGGATAATCCCAATGCGAATTTGATGATGGCTAAGATTTTCGACGCACAGGAAGACTATGCTTCTGTGGAGAAGATTTTGACAGTGTTTTTAAAGGAGCATCCGGACAATTTAGAGGCCTATGGAGTCTTGCTGTCTGCAATGGAAAAGAATCAGGATGTGGAAGCAATTAGGGAACTGTTGCAGACGTGTACGAATCCGGATGTTTTGGAAGAGTACTCCGAGTATATATGTCCAGATTTGCACACAGATTTTCAGTCCGGAACCTATCACAAAAAGTCCATGAAAGTGGAGATCTCGGGGGAATGCGAGAAAATCTACTATACTCTCGACGGAACGATACCGGATGAGGATAGTAAGATTTATACCGGTCCTATCAAGCTCAAAGAGGGGGTCACGGTTCTGTATGCGTACGGCGTCAATGAGAAAGGAATCCCCGGCGATATTATCTACCGAAAATATGTATTGGAGCCTGAGAATTGACGCTAAGAGACATGGAATCTGTCGGGCAAAAGATTTTGAGAGAGGGGAAAAGGAGACAGTCGGATGAAAATAACACTGGTTACAGTGGGCAAGATCAAAGAAAAATATTTAAAAGATGCGGTTGCGGAGTACAGCAAACGGCTGAGCCGTTACTGCAAGCTGGAAATCGTGGAGGTGGCCGATGAGAAAACATTGGACGGAGCCAGCGAAGCGGTGGAAGATCAGATTCGACAAAAGGAGGGGGAGAGAATCTCAAAATATCTGAGAGAAGATGCCTATGTGATCGCTCTGGCTATTGACGGAGAGATGTTGTCTTCCGAGAAATTTTCGGAGAAGATCGAAAGGCTGGGGATTTCTGGTGTCAGCCATATCATCTTTGTCATTGGAGGCTCCATAGGACTGGACAAGGAGCTGCTGAAAAAAAGCAGACTATCGGCTGAGTTTTTCGAGGATGACCTTTCCCCATCAGCTCATGAGAGTGATTCTCCTAGAGCAGATTTACCGGGGCTACCGAATTCTTTCTAACGAGCCCTATCACAAATAAATATGTCTAAAATACTGGTGTCAAAGACTTTTGACATTGAAAAAACGTGCAAAAACATGCCATGTCAAGACAGTTTGATAGACAAAAACTCTTTTTTGATTAGAATTTGAATTACAGGAGGCAGAAATGGAACTGGGAAAACAGATCAGGAGATACAGAAACGAAAGGTCTTTCTCTCAGGAAGCCCTGGCTGAGAAAGTATACGTTTCTAGACAGACAATATCGAATTGGGAAAACGGCAAAAGCTATCCCGATGTCAACAGTCTCGTTTTACTCAGTGAAGCATTTGAAGTCTCCTTGGACAAATTAATCAAAGGAGATGTGGAAGACATGAAAGAACAGATCAACAGAGAAGATCAGCAGATCTTCAATCGCCTAAGTGTCATCTATACGGTGCTGCTTCTGGCGGTGGCAGTCACTCCTCTGCCGTTGGTGGAGTTTTTATCTTATGCAGGTCTGGGGATATGGTTGGTCCTTTTAGGCGTGGCACTCTATGTCACGAGACTTGTGGAGAAGAAAAAGAAAGAGATGGATGTTCAGACCTATAGGGAGATTGTAGCTTTTATGGAAGGCAAAAGTCTGAACGATATTGAAAAGGCTAGAGAAGAGGGGAAAAGACCTTACCAGAAAGCGCTTTGGGCGCTTGCCGTGGGAGCCTTTACGTTGGCAGTCTCACTGCTGATTATGAAACTTTTAGGAATGTAGCTGAAAGAAGGATAGGAGTATTTGACATGGCAGAGAAACAAATTCAAGGAACAGAGGAATGCTCTGTTCCTTGTTTGGGTTGCTCGTTAGGCAAGCCCACTTCAACAACAAATAGAAAGGAGGCAGCCTATGCCAGAGATTATTGAGATTACCGACTTTTTGGCGCCGGAGCTGGACATCTATGCGAGATTCACAGAAGTACAGCTGTTGAATCGCCATGAACCGGAAAAAGGAATTTTTATTGCGGAGAGTCCGAAGGTGATCGAGCGGGCCTTGAATGCAGGCTGTGTTCCGATCTCTTTTTTGGTGGAACAAAGACAGGTGGAGGGTCAGGAGCAGGAAAGGCTTTTTCGCCGCGGGAACGTACCGGTGTACACGGCACCATTTCACGTGTTGACACAGCTTACCGGCTTTGCTCTCACACGGGGGATGCTGTGTGCGATGCGGCGGCCAAGGCAGCCTTCTGTGGAGGAGGTGTGCGCTGGCGCAAGACGAATAGCGGTGTTGGAAAATGTCGTGAATCCCACGAATGTGGGAGCGATATTCCGCTCCGCGGCGGCTTTGAACGTGGATGGCGTTTTGCTGACGCAGGCGTGCAGCGACCCTCTGTACCGCCGGGCGATTCGGGTGAGTATGGGGACTGTCTTTCAGATACCGTGGACTTTTTTGGACGAGCAGGTTTCCTGGCCTTTGCAGGGGATTGCACATCTGCGTGAGCTGGGATTTCAGACCGCGGCGATGGCATTGAGAGAAGACTCGCTTTGTGTTGACGATTCCAGGTTGATGGAGGCGCCGAGGTTGGCAATCATCCTTGGGACAGAAGGAGACGGCCTGGCCTGTGAGACGATTGCGGTCTGTGACTATACGGTGTGCATTCCCATGGCTCACGGGGTAGATTCTTTGAATGTGGCGGCGGCTAGTGCAGTGGCGTTTTGGCAGCTCTGTGCAAGAAGATAGGAGCTGATATCAGGAGGTTTGAAATATGGAGTTTAGGAATTACAAGAATGACAGACAGATCGCAAAAGAAATCCAAAGGCTTTACTGCGAAGCGTTTCCAAAGAAGGAACGGCTTCCCTTTTTCTTTCTGAAACATAAGGCAAATCGGCAGGTAGCAGATCTGATTGGAGTTTATGATGACAGTCGATTCGTGGGAATGCTCTACTGTGTGTACCATAGAGATATTGTATTTGTATTTTACCTGGCTGTCGTTGGTGAGGGCAGAGGAAAGGGGTATGGGAGCAGAATTCTTGCAAAATTGCGGCGAAGACATGAAGGCAAAAGCATTGTGCTGAGCATTGAAGACGTGGATGAAGAGAGCGAAAATTATATGCAGAGAAAGAAGCATGCAAAAAATTTTATTTGTGTAACGGCTTTCGGGAAGCTGGATATAAGACGCGGGAAAATGGGGTTGTCTATGAGTTCCTCTGCTGTGGAAGACAAGTGGATGCTGAGGAGTACTGGGCGTTGCTGAGAAATTACCTGGGTAGTTTTCTTTATAGGATCTATGGAAAAAGAATAGAGAATCACCGGTAAAAGCAGATCATAAAATTTTTTGAAATATGGATAGAAAAAACTCCCTGAGAAGAGACGGACTTTTTGAGACATACTAATTGTGTCAAAAATTTACGAGAGAAGGGAGTTTTTTTATGATACAAGGACATTTGGCGATTGCGTCTGTTCCGATTCAGGAATGGAAAAACGTCTATAATCAGTGCGAAGCTTTGTCTGTCGGCACTATTTTTCCAGAATTGAATATGCCTTTTTTCGCGGCAGATTCTGTGGGAGCAGGAGGACAGCACAGTGCTTTGAAGGGATGTGCAGATATACCTGCAAGGGCAGGTGAGAATTCTGAAGGACAGCAGCAGAAGGCGATGATGAGACAGATTCAGGAGGTTAGTTTCGTGGCGGATGATGTCCGTCTGTACATGGATACTCATCCAGAAGATCAGAAAGGGTTGGAGCTCTTACAAACTGTGTTAGCTAAGCGGAGTATGCTGATGGAGGAATTTGCTGAGAAGTTTTTCCCGCTTACGACAGACTGTATGACGAAAATATTCGAGAGAAATCCCAGAGCACATTGCTGCTGCTGGAAAGAGGGGCCGATGCCCTGGGAAGGGGGTTGCGTGTAGATGTGGGTGTATGAAAAGAGATTGCAGTTTCCAGTAAAAATAACAAAAACCTGTCCGAAGACCGCGCAGCTGATTATCAGCCAGTACGGAGGTCCAGATGGGGAATTGTCGGCATCCATGAGATACCTGGCACAGAGGTATACGATGCCGTTAAAAGAGGTGAGCGGTTTGCTCACAGATATAGGGACGGAAGAGTTAGCGCATATGGAGATGGTCTGTGCCATGGTGTATCAGCTGACGAAAAATCTTACGGTTGAAGAGGCAAAAACTGCTGGATTTGACGCTTATTATATCGATCATACCACGGGACTTTGGCCACAGGCCGCCAGCGGACTTCCGTTTACTGCGAAGGAGTTTCAGTCTAAAGGTGATCCCATTACCGATTTGCATGAGGATTTGGCAGCAGAACAGAAAGCGCGCACGGTGTATGACAATCTTTTAAGAATGATTCCCGACCCGGAAATTCGCGAGCCGTTGAAATTTTTGAGGACAAGAGAGATTATTCATTTTCAGAGATTTGGAGAAGCGCTAGAAAGAATAAAAGAAAAATATCGTCCAGAAATTTCTATTACTTTAATCCGGAATTTGACAAGGCAGAGGCTCAAAGAGCTGGATTTCCAGGTTTGACTAAGAAAAATGAAAGGTTGTAGTTTCCCTGAGATATTTGTTCCTAAATGTGATATTTTTGCTTTGAAATTTTGTGCAAATGGTGTAAAATAAAAGGGTATAACTGAGATAGGTATAAGAGGCAGTTGCCGCGGATTAGAGAAATCTTCCAGAAGAATTTATGAAACAGGAGGGAATATACGTGACGACATATCAGGGAAAATCTAATTTTGGAAGGGAATCGCTATCGGAGAAATTTTCTTCTATCAGAAAGAAGAAAAAGAGATCAAACGCTACAAACCGGAGAACCTAGAGGCAGAACAGAAACGATATGAAAAAGCCCGGGATGAAGCGATCAGTCAGTTAGGAGAGTTGTATAAAAAGGCATGCCAAGAGGTAGGAGAAGTCAATGCCGCAGTCTTTGAGGTGCATGCTATGATGCTAGAGGATGACGATTTTAACGATGCGGTGCTCAACATGATCGCGACACAGGGAATCAATGCAGAATACGCGGTGGCGATGACAGGAGACAACTTTTCAAAAATGTTCTCTGAGATGGAGGACGAATATTTCAAAGCCAGAGCGGCGGACATCATCGACATCTCCAACCGAGTTGTCGCGGTGTTAGGAGGCAGTGGTTCAGGTAATTGTGAGCTGAATAAGCCTGTAATTTTGATTGCACAGGACTTGGCTCCTAGTGAGACGGTTCAGTTGGACAAGAATATGCTTTTGGCTTTTGTGACAGAGCAAGGCTCTTCCAACTCCCATACGGCAATTCTGGCGAGAAGTATGAATATCCCGGCGCTGATTGGCGTACCGATTCAAAAAGAATGGAATGGCAAAATGGCTGTGGTTGACGGCTACACGGGTACCTTGTATTTGGACCCAGATGAAGAGACTCTGAAGGAATTGAAAAAGAGAAAACAGGCGGAAGACGAAGAGAGACAGCTCCTGTTGGAACTGAAGGGAAAAGAGGATGTCACGTTAGATGGAAAGCATATTAAGCTGTATGCGAATATTGGAAACATTTCAGATGTCGCGGCCGTTATGAAAAACGACGCGGAAGGTATCGGGCTGTTTCGCAGTGAGTTTCTCTATCTGGAAAAAGACCATTTTCCGACAGAGGAAGAGCAGTTCCAAGCCTACAAGACAGTTGCAGAGATGATGGCAGGGGAAAAAAGTGATCATCCGTACACTGGATATCGGGGCGGATAAACAGGCAGAGTATTTCCAGTTAGAGCATGAGGAGAACCCTGCCATGGGTTATCGGGCGATCAGAATCTGTCTCACTCAGCCTGAGATCTTTAAGACGCAGCTTCGCGCTCTGTTCCGGGCAAGCGCGTTTGGAAATATTGCCATTATGTATCCGATGATTATTTCAGTAGAAGAGATTCGCAAGATTAAGGAGATCGTCGAGGAAGTAAAGAGCGAATTAAGGGAACAGGGTGTCCAGTTCAGTGAAGTGGAGCAGGGAATCATGATTGAGACACCGGCAGCAGCCGTGATGAGTGATGTTCTGGCAGAAGAAGTGGACTTTTTCAGTATTGGGACTAACGATCTGACGCAGTACACGCTGGCTATTGACAGACAGAATGCAAAGCTGGACAGCTTTTATGACGCTCACCATCCTGCGATTCTTCGAATGATACAGACCGTGATTGACAACGGACACAGCAAAGGCTGTTGGGTTGGAATCTGTGGTGAGTTGGGAGCAGACACAGAGTTGACGGAGACGTTTTTGAAGATGGGAATCGATGAACTGTCGGTATCTCCGACGTTTGTTCTTCCAGTACGAAAGCTAATCCGCACTTCTAAGTGTTCTGATTGAGTTTGGCAGAAAGTGAGAAGGTATGGACAGGTTTTTTATTGAGCTGAATACACAGGAGCGTGTGGAGGAATATCTCCGTATTATGGGGAAGTATGAGGGTGATGTGAAGATTCAGGCAGGGGATTATGAGGTGGATGGAAAATCTGTATTGGGAATCTTCAGTCTGGATTTGTCTCATCCGGTAGAAATTATTCTGTATGCAGCGGATGAGGAGATTAAAAAAAGGTTAGAGAAATTCCGAGTGTGAAAAGACAGCAGAGAATACCAATTCTCTGCTGTCTTTTCTTCCGCCGCAGGCGGAAGCTAAAACTGCATCTGATAGTAATGTGCGTAGATTCCACCCCGCTGTATCAGCTCGTCGTGGGAACCTCTCTCAGCAATCTTGTTGTCAGCGACCACGAGGATTTCATCAGCGTTGCGTATCGTGGACAGACGATGAGCGATGGTGATAGTGGTGCGGTTCTTGGACAGCTCTTCTAAACTTTTCTGAATCCAGCGCTCACTTTCGTTGTCCAAAGCGCTAGTAGCTTCATCGAGAATCAAGATCGGAGGATTTTTTAGAAAGACTCGCGCGATGGAGATTCTCTGTTTTTGTCCTCCTGAGAGACGGGTTCCGCGTTCCCCTACAAAGGTGTCGTAGCCGTCTGGGAGGCTTTGGATAAACTCGTGGATGTTTGCTTTTTCTGCAGCCTCGATGATCTCGTCCATGGACGCGCTGGGCTTTCCATAGGCGATGTTGTCACGAATTGTACCGCCGAAGAGGTATACGTCCTGTTGTACGATGCCGATCTGATTTCTCAGACTGTCCAGAGTCAAATTTTTGACATTTTTCCCGTCTATGGTGACTGCGCCGGCGGTGACATCGTAAAACCTGGGTAGAAGGGAGCAGATTGTGGTCTTGCCGCTTCCAGAAGGACCTACAAGGGCGATGGACTTGCCTGCGGGAATGTCGAAGGAGACATCGCAGAGGACTAAGGTGTCATCGTCGCTGTAGTGGAAGGAGACATTCTCGTATCTGACATTTCCTTTGACGTTTTCGAGTGTCTGGGCATTTGGCTCATCTTGAATTTCGGGTTCTGTCTCCATGACGGCGACGAATCGACGGAAACCGGAAAGACCTTTTTGCATCATTTCGGTCAGTTCCACTAAAATTTGAATGGGGTTGATGAAGATTCCAATATACAGGGCATACATAGCTAAGTCTGCCGCCTGCATCTGACCGTGGGCGATCAAGTAGCCTCCGTATACGAGAGTGACCAGATACATCATTCCCTGGAAGAACAGGTTGCAGCCCATGAAGCTTCCCATACAGCGGTAGTTGGCGTCTTTTGAGAGAAGAAAGTTGTGGTTGCTCTTTTGAAATTTGTGCTGTTCCACCTTCTCGTTGGCAAAGGACTGCACGATGCGGATTCCGGCTAAGGTGTCCTGCAAGCTGGCGTTGACATCTCCGAATTTTTTTGCGGTTTTCCATGAAGGTAGCCTGGATACGGCGGTTTTGGCTCATGGAAAAAAAGAACATGCAAAGTACCAGCACGGCCAACGGTATGGCAAGCCTCCAATTAATCAAGAATAAAAAGACAAAAGAACCGCAAATCTTAATCAGAGAGATGAACAGATTCTCAGGGCCGTGATGGGCAAATTCTGAGATGTCAAACAGATCGGAGACCAATTTGCTCATCATCTGGCCGGAGTTGTTCTGATCGTAGTAAGAGAACGAGAGTTTTTCATAGTGGTCAAATAGCTGCTGGCGCATATCCCGTTCCATGTGGGCGCCCATCATGTGCCCCTGATAGCTCACGTAATATTTGCAAAGACTTTGTACGAGATACATGATGAAAAGGCCGACTGCGATCGGCATCAGAGCACTTAGGATTGCATTGCTGCCGCGGGTGAATAGAGTACTGGTCAGAGTGCGCAGAATCTGAGGATAAGCCAAATCCACCAGGCTGATGACTGTCGCGCAGAATAGGTCAAAGAAAAAGACAGCCTTGTAGGGGCTGTAATATCGGATAAACTTTTTTAATATGTGCATGGGGCATCTTCCTCTCTTTGGTATGTATTATGCCGAATTGGCCTTGGACAATACGTATATACTAGCATATACTTAAGAAAGAGACAAGGCAAAGGGTGCCAGAAAGGAGACAAAAATGACAGAACAGGAGACTATCGAAGAAATTTTTGAGTACTATAAAGGACGTGACGACTGTGCCAGTCAGGAGAGTCTTGTTGAGATGTTCCGGGAAATTCAGGAGGTATACGGATATATTCCATTAGAACTAAAAGAACGCATGGCGAGGGAACTCTGTGTGAAAGAGACCTTTTTAAACTGTATTATTCAAAGGTATCCGAGCCTGAAGGAACAAGAAATCACACACACAGTGATCGTCTGCAGCGGAGAAAGGTGCAGAAATAAAAATGCGGCAGAGCTTTTGGAGTATATACGAAAAAGCTTGAAAGTTCAGAAAAATGGGAGATCTGAGGACGGAAAAGTCTGCCTGCGAACCCAGAACTGTCTAAGACATTGCCGGACCTCCCCCAACATTTCTGTTGACGGGGAGATCCAGACAGGAATGACCTGTGAGAAGTGGAACCAGATTTTACAGTCATGGAGTTAAGCAGCCTCGGAGGTTATATTTTTTCAGCCAGATCGGAGAGTGGGGCAAAGTGATATCCCATGTCTTCCCACTTGGTCAGGAGCTCATCTAAATTTGAGCATTTGTGGAGGAAGTGCTGTGTAAAAGGACGACGGCTCCAGGATGAATGCGGCTGAGAAGTTTGTCGAAGGCTTCCTGGGATGAGGGCTGCTGATCTTGCAGCCAGTCCACATAGGCCAGGCTCCAGAAAAAGGTGTTGTAGCCCATCTGACTGGCCATTTTCAGGTTTTCCGTGCTGTATTTACCCTGGGGAGGCCGGTAATAGGGGCTCATGGTCTCCCCGGTGATCTCCTGGAAGAGTTCTTCTACATCTTTGAGTTCTTTGGAAAAGGACTCCTGAGAGGAGATTTGGGACATATCGGGATGGTGATAGGTGTGGTTGCCGACGATGTGTCCTTCTTTCACCATTCGTTTGGTCAGATCAGGGCTGGTCTCCAAAAAGTTGCCTACCACGAAAAAAGTTCCCACGGCCTGATGCTTTTTCAGTGCATCTAAGATGGCTGGAAGGTTTCCATTTTCGTAGCCGCAGTCGAAAGTAAGGTAGATGACTTTTTCTTCTGTGTCATCCATGTAGGCGGCATGATATTGTTTTAGCTCTTCACAGGAAGCGTTTCCCACAGGAGCTTTGCCGTCTTCTTGAAAACTTAGTCCCCAATTACTGTTGGCCTCAGAGGAGGTGGCGACAGTTGTTTTGGAAGAGGTCAAATTGGCCGCTCCTATACCCAGCAGGTAGGCTGCCATGAAAAAAAGCAGGTAGGCTGCTGCTTTGGAGATTGGTTTTAACTGAGTTGGAATTTTCATCGTTTCTCCATATGCTTTTTTTAATATATATGAAGAAGGGAATGAGACTATACAGAAGGAAGCAGCTGGGTTATAATAAGGCAGAGAGATTAAAATGAGATAAAGAAATTAAGGGAGTAGATTATGAAGTTTTTAAACGTGTTGGCAGAAGGAAATCAATACTTAGAATCTTTTCGTGAGCTTTACGAGGGCTCTTTTCCGCCCTTTGGAGAAGAAACCTTTTGATTTTATGCGGGAACGGGCAGAAGCTGGATTGATGAGCTTTTGGGCCATGGAGGAAGGAGGAGAATTCATTGGCCTGGTCATTACCATGGAAGCGGGCCAGAGGGCTCTCTTAGACTATTTTGCCATTCACCCTAAATTCCAGAGCAACGGTTATGGCGGACGGGCTATCCGCGAGCTTCTGAAAGTGTTTGAAGGCAAAAAACTTATTTTCGAGATTGAAGTTCAAGATCAAAATGCACCGAATGCAGAAGAACGCAGGCGCAGAAAACAATTTTATCTGAGAAATGGACTGAAAGAGACGGGAGTGTTTGTAAACCTCTATCACACAGATTATGAGCTGATTACTCCGGACGGAAATGTGACCATGGAGGATTACTGTAAGATCATGATAGATGTTCTAGGAGAAGAGATGGTAAAAGAACTAAAACCTAGACAGATACCGGCGATCGGATAGCATCAGACAACTTTAGATGCCGTCTGTGCTCTGAAATCAGACAGATTCAGAGTCCGGACGGCGTCTGTGTGTTTGAAACAGATATGAACATGTCGATTATTCTGTGAAGATATACCGTTCTTTGATTCCATTTGTCAAAATTTCGTAGATGATGGAACCATCTTCTCTCACAGATTTCTCGCAGGTAGAAGTACGGCTGATTTTTCCCTGTACATAGGCATCTAAGTCGTCGGTTTCGATTTCAGAAATTTGAGAGTGAGGTTTGCCGCTGCACTGATCGTATATTTCGCGGATCATTTCGTAACATTTCATAGTTTGGCCTCCTTTGCTTTATAAATACCAGTATACTGGAAATATATCGCTTTTGCAAAGAGATTTAGAGAAAAGAGGAAATTTTGATGAAGTATTATTTTGCACCTATGGAGGGGATTAACGGTTATCTCTACCGTCGGATTCACGCCCATGTGTTTCCTGGAATTGACAAGTATTTTATGCCTTTTTTGGTTCCCCATGTGAAGAGATCTTTCAACAGCAAAGAACTAAAAGAGATTCGCGCCAGAAAATAATAAGGGTCTATATGCCGTACCTCAGATCATGACTAACAAGGCTGAGGACTTTATCAGTACTGCGAAGAAACTGCAGGATTTAGGCTACGACGAGGTGAATCTGAATCTGGGGTGTCCTTCCAAGACGGTAGTGTCTAAGGGGAGAGGATCCGGTTTTTTGGCTTATCCCAAAGAGTTGGAACGTTTTTTAGACGAGATTTTGAAAAGCTGGATATGAAGATATGCGGTGAAGACTAGAGTGGGTGTGGAAGATGAAGAAGTAGTTTTAACTTTGCTGGATATTTACAATCGTTTTCCTATGGAAGAATTGATCGTCCATCCAAAGATTGCAGACAGATTATTACGAAAAAGCCGGTGAGGCTTCCTGTGTTTTGGCAGGCGTCGGCAGGCAGCCGAAATTCTCTGTGTTACAATGGTGATTTAGTGTATGTGCAGGACATTCAAAGATTCGCACGGGAATTTCCACAAGTAGACCGAGTGATGATTGGACGGGGATTGCTGAGGAATCCAGGCCTTGTGCGGGAGGCCGTCCAAGGCATCGCTCTGGACAAAAAGACTCTTCGGGAGTATCATGACCAGATCTATGAGGCTTATCAGGAAGTTTTGTACGGGGACCGCAACATCCTGTTTCGAATGAAAGAGCTGTGGTGTTTTATGGGAAGCCTTTTTGAAGATCCTAAAAAATACATCAAGAAGATTCAGAAATCCCAGAGACTTTCGGAATATGAACAGGCAGTGGAAGGACTTTTTACGCAGCGGGAGTTTGAGGAGAAAATGAGAAGATGAAGATCATTATATCGCCAGCTAAGAAGATGATCTGCCAGCCGGATTTGCTGGAAGCAAGTTCAAAGCCGGTATTCTTAGAGAAGACAAAGCAACTTTTGGAATACCTGAAGGCTTTGCCCTATGAGGAAGCGAAAAAACTTTGGAAGTGTAACGATAAGATAGCGAGACTGAACTATGAGCGGATTCAGACTATGCATCTGGACAGAAATCTGACACCGGCTCTGCTCTCCTATGAGGGAATTCAGTATCAATACATGGCCCCCAGTGTGATGGAGGAAGAACAACTGCGATATCTACAGAAGCATTTGAGAATTTTGTCAGGGTTTTACGGGCTTTTGCGTCCTATGGATGGAGTGGTGCCATACCGTCTGGAAATGCAGGCAAAAGCAAGACCGGTAGGGTGTGAGAATCTCTATGAATTTTGGGGGGATTCTCTGTGCCGGGAGTTGACCAAAGAAGAGGATTGCATCGTGAATCTGGCTTCCAAGGAATACTCTCAGACCATTGAGAGGCACTGTCCTGTGGGAGTACAGATTCTCACCTGTGTCTTTGGAGAAGAAAGAGGAGATAAGATCATTCAAAAAGGCACGCTGGCAAAGATGGCCAGGGGAGAGATGGTTCGTTACATGGCACAGCGAAAAATTTTGGATTTGAACGAATTGAAAGAGTTTTCCAGTTTGAATTTTGTCTATAGGGAAGATTTGTCTAAAAAAGGATCAGTTTGTCTACGTGCTTTCTTGCAAAAGTGACAAAGACGACATATAATAAATAAGACATCACAAATGGAAACAGGAGAAGACTTATGATTTATCAGAATGTTTTAGAGGCAATTGGGCATACGCCTATGATTCAGCTGAATCATATGGTAGGACCCAAAGACGCAAGGGTGCTTGTGAAATTTGAAGGGTTGAATGTGGGCGGTTCGGTGAAGACAAGAACCGCTTATAATATGATCTGCGAGGCGGAAAAACAGGGAATTTTAAAACCGGACTCTATTATCGTAGAGCCTACCAGCGGCAATCAGGGGATTGGTCTGGCTTTGGTAGGGGCTGTCAAAGGCTATGAGACCGTGATTATCATGCCGGATTCTGTCAGCCTGAAAGAAAATTATTGGTGGAACACTACGGGGCTAAGGTGGTTTTGATTCACGATGCTGGAAATATTGGGGACTGTATCGATGAGTGTCTGAGAACTGCGAAGAAAATGGCTAGGGAAAATCCCAGAGTTTTCGTGCCTCAGCAGTTTGAAAATCCCGCCAATCCAGAAGCGTATTATCGCTCGTTGGCACCGGAATTGGTTGAGGATCTTGGAGAAGGTATCACCAGCTTTGTAGCAGGAATCGGTAGTGGCGGGACCTTTAGCGGGGTGGCGCGGTATCTATTAGAACGAAATTCCGCGATTCGCTTGATTGGTGTGGAACCTGAAGGCTCGATCCTGAACGGTGGGGAAAGTCATGGCCATGAGATTGAAGGGATCGGTGTTGAATTTATTCCGGCATTTTTAGACGAGTTACCGATCAGCGGCTTTGCTACGATTAGTGATGATGAAGGCTTTGCGATGACCCGAAAGCTAGCGAAGGAGCATGGAATTTTGATTGGCAGCTCATCGGGAGCCGCGATGGTAGGGGCCTTGGCAGAGGTTGCTAGCTTGCCTGCGGGAAGTCAAGTGGTGACGATTTTTCCCGATGCAGGAGATCGTTATCTATCAAAGGAGATTTATTTGAGAGAAGCTTATTAAGGATTATCCAGTAGTCTAATTTGCCAAGTTATGGCTATTATGAGTTGGCAAAAAAATGCGTGAAAACAACAGAAAGGAAACTTGCTGCTGGCGCAGAAGTATTACATGACAGAAAGGAAAAGCAAAAGGGCTTTGGAGGTGTGACTGATAGAGCCTAAAAAGTGAGTGATAGAAATAAAAATAGAGAGAGGTTAACAACATGGGATTGGAGTTTATGCCGATCTTTGAGGAGTGGGCAGTGGTCTACGACGATGAGGTGAATGGCGGAAATCCTGAATATCAGGAAGTTTTCGCTAATTACTGGCAGATACTGGATGAAATCAATGCTGCTTCGGGGGAGGTAGTATTAGAGTTCGGTAGTGGAACAGGCAATTTAACCGAAAAACTAGTCGTTGCTGGCAAGACCGTTTATCCAGTCGAGCCATCACCGGAAATGCGAAATATCGCAGAGGAAAAACCAGCGTTACACGAGACCACCTTTTTCGCTGGCGATATGGAAAATTTCCCTGTACCCAATGAACCAATAGATACGATCGCTTCAAATCTGGTCTTTCACCATTTGACCACAGAGGAAAAGGCGAGAGCAATCCAACACTACAGTCAGCTATTAACTACTGGCGGAAAGATCGTTTTTGGGGATACGATGTTCCTATCGCATGATGCGTATACGGAAATCTTGGCAGTAGAAAAAGCAGCAGGAAGAGCCAACTTAGCAGCTGATCTCGAACGGGAATACTATCCCTTAATGAGTGAGCTGGAAGAACTATTCCGCATGAATGGCTTCCAAACAAGGTATAAACGAATGAATCGCTTTGTTTGGTTAGTTATCGCAGAAAAAATAATGGAGGCAGAATAAATGAAAATGAATGTTGAGAGCTTCAATTTGGATCACACAAAGGTAAAGGCGCCTTATATTCGGGTGGCAGATAAGAAGACCGGAGCAAATAGTGATTTGATCGTTAAATATGATGTGCGGCTAAAGCAGCCAAACCAAGCTTATATGGATATGGCGGCGCTGCATTCGTTGGAGCATTTAACAGCCGAGCTGATTCGTAACCACGCAGATTATATCGTGGACTGGTCGCCGATGGGCTGCCAAACAGGTTTTTTACTTAACAGTCTTGAATCACGACAATATCGATGAAATCATGGACGTAGTAGCGTTGACCATGCAAGACGTGTTAACGGCTACCGAAGTTCCCGCAAGCAATCCCAGTGCAAATGCGGCTGGGCAGCGAACCATACTGTTGGAAGGCGCACAGGACTTAGCGAAAGAAATTTTTTAAGTAAGCGTGATGAATGGTCTGTCATTTTTATAAATGAATAAGTGTTTTTAATTGGAGACTGACTCATGAATGAGTTGGTCCTTTTTTTCTGATGTATCATAGCTATTTGTGTTGTCCGTTAGCTGTTCTTTGGATAATAATCGTTATTTTTAAAAGTTTGAGAGGCTAGCGATTCTTTTTTTAAACAAAATTTTTCATTTTTATTAAAAATTTGGGATTTTGTGTATTTGCTGACTTAAAGTCTTATAAATAGCCGTTTTCTATAAAAAAGCTCGTGATATAGCGCGTTGCTGGCGTTAATGTTTACGGCTAGAATAATAACGGATGTGATTAAATCGATTTTTTGAAACGAATATTTATCAAATAATAAGATCAAATTATGAGCAGAAGATTATCAAGTTACAGGAATGAATAACTATTGAAGTAAATCCTATCTAGAGGGAGCCTGAACAGGATGGTCTAGCAGAACAGCCTTTCCATTTTAGGTAAAAATAGGAAAAGAGCGTGAAATCAACGGAAATTCGTGATTCACGCTTCTTCTGATCATCTTTCTGGATAAATATTGGCTTCAATTTCATCACGCTGTTTCGCTAAAAATGGTGGTAAAGCTAGACTTTCTCCTAATTTTTCCAGTGGCTCATCAAGTGTAAAACCAGGGGTCAAAGTCGCAAACTCTATACGATTTCCGCCAGGCTCACGAATGTAAAGGCTTTTAAAGTAACCACGGGAAACTAGCTTTTCGATCTGCCAGCCTTGTTTTTCTGCTCGTTGATACAACTCATTTAAGGCGGTATCATCAACAACCGCAAAAGCGATATGATCTGCACTGCCTCGTCCCATGTGACTAGGCTTGTTAGCTTCAGTAGGCAAGATTTCGAGAAAATCCGTCGCGTTCAATTGAATTCGCTGATTAACTGTTGCCCACCCAAGAAACGTCTCGAAAAAAGCACTAGTCGCTTGAGGATCGCTAACGTGGAGCTGACTAGAATGCAATCCTATGATTTGTTTATCTGCTGGAACGTCATTGTTGACTTGATGATCCATCGCCAATGGCGGTAAATCCGTCTCAGTTAAGATGATTTCTACCTGATCGGGGTCAAAAAAGTGAATTTGGCGATCATTTACAGAATAGTCGATAGAATATTTGTTCAACCGTTCTTGCCAATAAGCCATGCTAGTTTGCGGAAGCTTCAGACCTATTGTGGAAATGAAGTTTTGATTTTCGTAGCGATGTCCTAGGCTAGGGATAATAAAAAAGGTTACGACACTGCCGGGCGCTCCTTGATAATCGCCGTAGTAGTAATGAAGCATCCGATGATTATCTTGATTGACTGTATTTTTAACAAAGCGCATCCCTAGAATTTCTGTATAAAAATGGACATTTTCATGACTGTCTTTGGTTAATATGAAATATGATGAAATGCTGGCATAAAATCCCCTTCTTTTTTGCTTACTTTTTGATAAGTTTAAAAGAAAGGTGAAAAATGAGCAAGTCAAGCGGCTCGGTAGAGTAATTAGTGATGGATAAAAAT
>ENA-OQCB01000213-OQCB01000213.1-human-gut-metagenome-genome-assembly--contig:-NODE-213-length-28576-cov-6.792154_pt1 | contig 28576 bp, 18 predicted proteins | sample MGYA00242493_ERZ504568 | MGnify/ENA primary metagenome ERZ504568 (study PRJEB26092, sample SAMD00036229) | human gut metagenome | host: Homo sapiens | study: EMG produced TPA metagenomics assembly of...
TTTGACGGTTTTTTGGGAAATTCTTCTCCTTTCGGATAAACAGATTAATGAGACGTGCATCTGCCAGATACTTGATGTAATTCATCACCGTTGCGCGGGATGTCTGTATGTCGCTTGCCAGTTGGCTGACGTTTGGAGCTTTCTGGACCGTCGACAGCCAACAATATAGTAATTTTTTATCTTTGAAAGATATTTCAGCTCAATTTGTTTGATAAGCAGGATATCTACTTCCACCATCATGTTCATTGTCTTCAGCAGATCTCCGAAAAGTTACGCTTTTCGAGGAAGAAGGGGTAGAATCCATGATGCAGGTAATCCTGAAAGTAATCCAGCGGACGTACTTTGGAAAGCACTCCTTTGGCAATCTGTTCGTGTGTACTGAGAATCTCTTCGAGACTGTACGCCCGGAATTTCATACCTGTTTGCAGGTTCAGAAATTCGCGGAAAGAGAATCCGCGAAGATTATAGCTTTTCGCAATATCACGCAATTCGAGGTTTTCTTCTTTCAGCCGCATCACGGACGAACCGGTGAATACGATTTTCAGGTTCGGATAACGGTCGTAGCACATACGGAGTTCTTTGCTCCATTCGGGATGCTTAAACACTTGGTCGATCAGCAGAACTTTTCCGCCACGTTTCTGAAACTCGTTGGCAAAGTCTACGATGCTATGCCCCGAGAAATAGAAATTGTTCATGTTGATGAACAGACAGGAACGGTCGGTTCCGAATTTCTCTTTGGCGTATTGGAGAAGGAAAGTGGTTTTTCCTACGCCACGTGTCCCTTTGATACCAATCAGGCGGTCACTCCAGTCAATCTCGTCCATAAGATCGCGGCGAACGGGGGCATTGGTGTGCTCAACAAGGTAAGCGTGTGTGCGATAGAATGATTCCATTTCAGTTCTTTGTTTTTCGGGTGGCAAATATAGTGCTTTTTTTAGGATTTGCAAAGTAGAGATAGCAAAAATGTGCTTTTAAATACAACTTTCTCTTTATTGTGAAGATTTCTGTTTATTTCCTGTATATATTTGCAGAATAAAGCATTGATTGCATTTGGTATGGCTAAAAAGACTCTTTATATATTCAATCCGGAGCATGATTTGGCGTTGGCAAGTGGTGAAACGAATTATATGCCGCCGGCTTCTGCCAGGCGTATGGCTTCCGAACTGGCTTTGCTTCCTGTGTGGTATGCGGAACGGGGAAGTGCGGTGCTGGCTTCTTCTGCTTATAATCTCGATTATTTGAAGCGGATGCAGGAGTTGTTGGATATTCCGGTCTATTTAATGACGGAACCGGAATTGGCTTCCGAACCGGCATTGGATATCCGTCCTTGGGGGTGGGATGCGGCTTTACGGAAACGACTTTCAGGACTGGGAGTGGATGAATCCCTACTTCCTTCCATGCAACAAATAAGTGTATGGCGGGAGTACTCTCACCGTTCTAAGTCCGTATCGTTACTTCCTGAACTACAGTTGAATGAACATTTCTGTGGAGAATCTTATTATCTGAAAACGCCGGAAGAATGGAAATCTTTCGTGGAAGAACGGGAAGGGTGTTTGTTGAAAGCTCCGCTTTCGGGAAGTGGGAAAGGGTTAAACTGGTGCAAAGGTACATTTACTCCTTTTATCTCCGGTTGGTGCACGCGTGTAGCTGCTTTACAGGGAGGGGTTATTGCGGAACCCATATATAATAAGGTGGAGGATTTTGCTTTGGAGTTTTATTCTGACGGGGCAGGTGAAGTGACGTTTGCCGGATATTCTCTTTTCCGTACCGGAAAGAGTGGGATGTATGAAGGAAACTACCTGCTCTCTAATGAGGCAATCCGGGGGAAACTTTCACAATACGTACCTTTAGGGGCTTTGACGGACTTGGAGAGTCGTTTGAAGTGTGAGCTTTCTAAGTCGGTAAGCTCTGTTTATAAAGGTTATCTGGGAGTTGATATGATGATTTGCCGGTTCCCGGAAAATGAAAAAACAGCTTTTCGGATTCATCCTTGCGTAGAAATAAATCTGCGCATGAATATGGGAGTCATGACGCGCTTCCTGTATGACTGCTATGTACATCCGGATTCAGCAGGATGTTCGGGAATTGATTATCATCCTTCGGAGGGGGAAGCTTTGAAGGAACATGAACGGATGTCGGCCACTTATCCGTTGGAAATCAGGGAGGGGAAAGTATGCTCCGGCTATTTACCTTTGGTGCCTGTCCATAAGAGAAGCTGTTACCGGGCGTGGATGTTGGTTGCTCCGACTCATTGAAAAAGGAATGGTGTGGGCTTGGTTGTTTTTGATATAGGATTCATCCCATTGGTTACCTGAGATTGTTAATTTTTCATTTATCGTTAGTAGAGTATTTTATTTAAGCTATCTTTGTTCATATTTTTATAGTCAAAATAATTATATTATATGAAAACACAAAGAATAAAAACACTTCTTCTTTTTCTGTCAATGATACCATTTATAGGTATTTATGCTCAATCAATATACTACGTTTCCCCTCACGCATCATCGGGTGGAGATGGTAGTCAGTCGGCTCCTTTTCATTCAATTCACGAAGCTGTCGAAAAAGCCCGAAAGGATCAAAATAGCACTACAATTTACTTGCGGGAGGGGAAATATGTTTTAGATAAGCCCTTGATGCTGACTTCTGATGATGGAAATGATTCGAAAGAATTGATAATAAAGAATTATCCCGGAGAGAAAACCGTACTGTCGAGTGGGATTGTACTGGACTTGAAATGGGAGAAATATAAAAACGGTATCATGCGGGCTGTAGTGAAAGGAAGTCCGGTTATGGATATGCTTTTCGTAAATGGAGAATTGAAATCTATGGCACGTTACCCTAATTATGATGAAAAAGCTGTTCGTTTTAACGGCACATCTGCTTTGGCAACAGCCCCGGAACGAGTAAAAAAATGGAAATGCCCGGAAGGGGGATACCTTCATGCCATGCATAAACATGATTGGGGTGATTTTCATTATCGTATTACAGGCAAAAATGAAAAGGGAGAGTTACAGCTGGAAGGTGGTTGGCAGAACAACCGTCCTATGGGAATCCATAATGAAAACAGGATGGTGGAGAATATCTTTGAAGAATTGGATGCTCCGGGAGAATGGTACTATGATAAAAAAGAAGGCTGGTTGTATTATTATCCTTTACCTGATGAAAAAATAAACGAACTGACGTTTGAGACCCCGCAACTTAAAAACTTGATTGAGTTTGCGGGAACTTCATCCGAGCCGGTGAAGAACATAACGATTCAAGGAATTGAGCTGACACAAACGATACGGACCTTTATGGAACAGTATGAGCCTCTGCTCCGCTCGGACTGGACAATATATCGGGGAGGAACCGTTGTTTTCAGGGGAACGGAAAAATGTGCTCTGCGTGATTGTTATATCCATAACGTAGGAGGGAATGGTGTCTTTTTTGATAAATATAATCGCTATTCGGCAGTGACCGGTTCTTATCTGACTTCTATCGGAGCCAGTGCCATTTGCTTCGTCGGGGATGTGGCGGGAGTACGTTCGCCGAGTTTTAGGTATGGGAAATTTGTTCCTTTGGATAAAATGGATTATACGAAAGGGCCTCAGAATGACAATCATCCTGCTTATTGCGAGGTCTCTGATAACTTGATATGTACAATCGGTTTGTTTGAAAAGCAGATTACCGGAGTGGAGCTTTCCATGTGCCGCAACATAACGGTAAGTCATAACAGTATTTACAATACTCCCCGTGCCGGAATTAATATCAGCGAAGGCACATGGGGAGGACATATTATCGAATACAATGACATTTTTAATACCGTGAAGGAAACAGGTGATCATGGAACTATCAACTCCTGGGGGCGTGACCGTTTCTGGCATCCGAATTATAATATAATGACGCAAATAACGAATGAAAAGCCTGCGTTGATTTTGGCAGACGTGGTCGAACCTATCATTATCCGCCATAATCGTTTGCGTTGTGATAGAGGATGGGATATAGATTTGGACGATGGTTCCAGTAATTACCAGATTTACAATAATCTTTGTTTGAATGGCGGCATTAAATTGCGTGAAGGGTTTTATCGGACTGTTGAGAATAATATTATCGTCAATAATACGCTTCACCCGCATTTGTGGTTTAAAAATAGCGGAGATGTCTTTTCACGTAACATTGTAATGACCAAATATAAACCTATAAGTGTGCGTGGTTGGGGCAGAGAGGTAGATTATAACATATTTGCAGACAGTTTGGCGTATCTTGCAGCTCGCCAACTTGGTGGGGATGCTCATTCTATAGTAACCACAGTCAAGTTTATAAATGCTGCGAAAGGTAATTTTAATGTAGCTGACGATTCTGAAGTCGTAACCAAAGGAGGATTCCGTAATTTTCCGATGAATAATTTCGGAGTGCTGTCTTCTCGTTTGAAACGGTTGGCTGCAAGTCCTGTGATGCCCGTTCCGCTTGTGGCAGGTCATGCAACGGATACTAAAACGATGTTTTGGAAAGGGGTAACGTTTAAGAATCTGGATACATTGGAGGAACGTTCTGCTACGGGTATGGATACGGAACGGGGAGTTTATGTCGTTTCTGTAGATGTCTTAGGTAGTAATCAAGTCCGAGATTTTATTGCTTCGAATGATGTTATTCTTAGTGTAAATGGAAAGCCGGTCAATAATTTGGATGATATGGAGGAGGCGTTGAAGCACGTGGATACAAGTAAAAAGGCAGAGCTTGTTATTTTCAGAAATCAGAGGGAACATAAAGTTGTTATTCCTCTTTGATTTTTATCCATGTTTTTACTTATTACATAATGAAATAAATGTCTGTCATATCTATCATTGATTTCAATATTCTTCTAATTATCAGAGAAATAAGTATGATAGATGCCTTCTATTAGGGGGTATCTATCATACTTTTACTGCAAAAAACAGGGTATCTGTCATAGATAAGACAACTGGATAAAGGTCGCGTAAGCTGGCTTGTTTTTATTGTAATGGACCCGCATAAATCCGATTATCATGGCTTAATAATCCGCTTTGAAAGGCGTTAAATTTATAGCCCACAGCTGTGTGACGTACAGCCTCCATACGTGTGCTGTACGGTTTGCATGCGTGGGCTGTACAGCCTGCGTCTGTGGGCTATAAAAAGACTGATACTCCAACCGGATTATTAAGCTGCAAAATACGGGTTATCTTACTGTAAAACGTGCATTCTTATGCCTTATGTAGTATTTAATCCGGCTCTTTGCTCCTGGGTAGGGGGGGAGTTATTTTTGTGCTGCTGTACTTTCATTCCCGTAACGGTCTACGGCTGTAACGGCAAAATGTTTTTTGGCATTCCAAGGCAGGATAGGGGCGTAGATATAACTTGTCTCTCTGATATTCTGTGCAACGATATTTTCCGGCCGACTGGTGTCTACCGGATATTCATTCGATGCATAAATAATGTACATCGGATTATTACGTGGATCATTGTCGGTAGCGGCCTGCCATTTCAATTCCGTATATCCACTGTCGATAGTCCTTACTTTCAGTTCGGACGGAGCTGTGGGCGGAACATTGTCCAACCAGGGCATCGGTGGCTGTAAAGCCGGGTATGCGTAGAAGTTCTCGATTAGTTCATCATAGATGCCTTGAGTGTTCTCCATGAGATATTTTACCCGGTAGTGGCCTTCACCCGCCATTTTATGATTCCGGATGAAGTTTATTTGACGGTCTATCTCGTCCCGTGTCCATTTACCTTCGTCGGGATGAAGGAAATAGATGCCGAGCCCCGGAATAACTTGTCGTCCGTTGCTTTGCTCCTGCCAGTCAAGGGCAAAAGGATAGAAACTGTTTCCCTGAAAATACATCATTGGATATATCTGGTCCATAATACCTTCGCCAAGCCAGCCTTGCGGGTCTTGATAAACAGTGAAGAAAGCGTTCCACCCACGGGAAGGATAACGCGAAGTGTCCCGGTATTTCCCAACCGGACTGGCGCTGAGCTTCACCCAAGGCTTCATTGCTTTTACGCCTTTATATATATAACGTACAATTTCAGAAATATTATCCCGCCGCCATTGGTCCAGTGTACGCCCTTTCCCGTATCGGCGGAAATCATATTTGTCGGGAAAGAGAGGGGCATTCTCCGGATAACGCAGATAATCGAAATGTACCCCGTCTATATCATAATGGCTCACGACTTCCCGTACCAGTTTCATCAAATATTCTTTAGTTCCCGGATGTCCAGGATTAAGGAAATATTCGTTCTTGTAAGGTACGCAAATATCTTTCATCCGCTTGGTGACGGACCGGTTGCCGAGCGAGGCAACGTGTTTCCTGTTTCCCAACGGAATAGTTACCATCCAGGCGTGGCATTCCATACCCCGCTTGTGGCATTCTTCAATGGCAAAAGCGAGCGGATCATAACCGGGATTTCCGCCGGATTTCCCTGTCAGGATAGAATTGAAAGGTTCGATAGACGAAGGATATAACACATCCCCGCGTGTGCGTGTCTGAAACAGGACAGTATTGAAATTGGCAGCCTTCAGTTTATCGAGGATATCCACCAATTCTTCCTTTTGCTTGCGGATACTTTGAGGACTGACAGCACGTGTGCGGGGCCAGTCGAGACCATACAACGCTGTGAGCCATGCGGCGCGGACTTCATGTTTGGGCTGCGCTGCCACGGAGAGGAAAGGAAACAAAAGTGAAAGAATGAGAATAGATAGGCGCATATTCTTTATTTTTTGTTTTAAATCCCTGCAAAGTTAGTAAAAGTGTCGGTAATGTTGGGCTGTTTCGTGAGATTATGTTACATTTGCCAAGCTAAAAAAACGACACACTATGATAACATTTACTCTATGCCTACTGGCGTTGATAGTAGGCTATTTTACGTATGGACGTTTGATGGAACGCGTCTTTGGTCCCGACGACCGTAAAACACCGGCTCTGACCAAGGCTGATGGAGTAGACTATATTCCATTGCCGACCTGGAAGATTTTTATGATTCAGTTCCTTAATATTGCCGGACTAGGTCCGATATTCGGTGCAATAATGGGAGCGAAATTCGGTAGTTCTTCTTATTTATGGATTGTGTTGGGAAGTATTTTTGCCGGGGCGGTGCACGATTATTTTGCCGGAATGCTTTCCTTGCGTCATGAGGGCGAGAGTTTGCCGGAAATTATCGGACGCTATTTGGGACTTACGACGAAACAGATAATGAGAGGTTTCACCGTTATCCTGATGATTTTGGTCGGTTCGGTTTTTGTGGCCGGTCCTGCGGGATTGCTGGCGAAGCTGACGCCGGAAAGTCTGGATGCTACGTTCTGGATTATCGTTGTGTTTGCGTATTATATTTTGGCTACATTGTTGCCTGTAGATAAGATTATAGGTAAGATATATCCGTTGTTTGCAATTGCCTTGTTGTTTATGGCTGTGGGGATTCTCGTCATGCTTTATGTGAATCATCCCGCTTTGCCGGAACTGTGGGACGGACTGCAAAATACGAACCCGGAGGCGAGTGAACTTCCTATCTTTCCGATAATGTTTGTGAGTATTGCCTGTGGTGCAATTTCCGGTTTCCATGCTACACAAAGTCCTTTAATGGCTCGTTGCATGACTTCGGAACGTCATGGGCGTCCGGTGTTCTACGGTGCAATGATAACCGAAGGCATCGTTGCACTGATTTGGGCTGCCGCCGCTACTTACTTTTTCCATGAGAATGGGATGGAAGAGAGTAATGCTTCCGTCATAGTAGATGCAATCACAAAAGAGTGGCTGGGAACAATCGGGGGTGTGCTTGCTATCTTGGGAGTGATTGCTGCTCCGATTACTTCGGGCGATACGGCTTTCCGTTCTGCCCGTCTGATTGTGGCGGATTTCCTGGGCTTGGAACAAAAGAGTATGCGTCGTCGTTTATACATCTGTATTCCGATGTTCGTGGCGGCTATCGGTTTACTTCTGTATAGCCTGCGTGATGCGAACGGATTTAATATGATCTGGCGTTATTTTGCCTGGGCCAACCAGACATTGGCTGTGTTTACCCTCTGGGCAATAACGGTTTATCTGGCGGTATCCAAGAAACCGTATGTCATTACTTTGATACCTGCCTTGTTTATGACAAGTGTGTGTTCTACTTATATATGTATTGCTCCTGAAGGTTTGGGACTGTCGCACGCAATCTCTTATTACATCGGTGTAGGATGTGTGGTGGTTGCTATTGTGTGGTTCTTTGTCTGGCTGAGCAAGCAGAAAACAAGAAAATTATCAGAATGAAGAAAATAAAAAGATCAACGGGAGTTGCACTTGCATTCCTTATTTATGTATCCGTGACGGCGGCTTATCTGTTACCCCGCAATACGGAAGTGAGCCAGACGGAAAAGTATCTGACGGTGGCGGGTTCTTATGTCATTGTCCTGCTTCTTTGGCTTGTCCTCCGCAAAAAGGAACAGATGCGTGAACGCCGTAAAAAAGACGAACAATCTATTCACTTAAAAAAGTAAGTTTATGAAGAAATTAGCTTTAGCTATTTGTCTGCTGTTGGCATCAATAGCTGCACAGGCACAATTTGAGAAAGGAACTATGATTCTAAATCCTTCCGTTACAGGGTTGGACTTTTCTTACAGTAAAAATGATGATGCTAAATTTGGGATCGGCGCGCAAGCCGGTACATTTCTGGCAGACGGTTTTGCATTAATGGTAAATGCAGGAGCTGACTGGTCACAACCGGTAGATATATATACATTAGGTACGGGAGCACGTTGTTATTTTAATACTACAGGTGTTTATATCGGTGGTGGCCTCGATTGGGAACGCAGACGTTATAAAGGTGGCGGTCATAACAACGATTGGGGATTGGGTATCGAAGCCGGATATGCTTATTTCCTGTCGCGGACAGTAACTATCGAACCGGCTGTTTATTATAAATGGCGTTTTGATGACTCCGATAATTCACGTTTCGGCATTAAAGTAGGATTCGGATTCTACTTTTAAATAATTTGAGAATGGAGAGTGGAGAGTTATTGCGCTATATTTGCTGCAAAACATCTCTCAACTCTCCATTTCTGACTCTTGACTTATTTCAGCTTTTCTTTCAGGAACTGACCCGTATAGCTTGCTCCGCAAGCGGCTACTTCTTCCGGAGTACCTACCGCTACAATGTTCCCACCTTTATCTCCACCTTCCGGGCCGAGGTCAATCACATAATCGGCACATTTGATAACATCCATATTATGCTCGATGATTACGATGCTATGTCCACGGCGGATCAAGGCGTCAAAAGCATCCAGAAGTTTACGGATGTCGTGGAAATGTAAACCTGTTGTCGGTTCGTCAAAGATAAACAGAGTCGGGTCGGCTTTCTCCTGACTCAGATAGAATGCTAGTTTCACACGCTGGTTCTCACCACCGGAAAGAGTGGAAGAAGATTGGCCTAGTTTGATATACCCGAGTCCTACATCCTGCAACGGGAGTAGCTTTTTTACAATTTTCTTCTGTCCGTGTTCATTGAAGAATTCAATCGCCTGGTTCACGGTCATTTCCAGTACATCAAAGATGTTCTTGTCGTGGAATTTCACTTCCAGTGTGTCGGATTTGAAACGTTTCCCGTGGCAGGATTCACATTCCAGAACGAGGTCTGCCATGAACTGCATTTCTACGGTAATGGTGCCTTCACCCTTACATTCTTCGCAACGTCCGCCTTCACTGTTGAAACTGAAGAAACCGGCGGTATATCCCATTTGTTTGGCGAGTGGCTGCTCCGACCATAGCTTGCGGATTTCGTCATAAGCCTTGATATATGTCACGGGATTGGAACGGGATGATTTGCCGATCGGATTCTGGTCTACAAATTCTACATTCCGTAAGTCGCGCAGACTGCCTCCGATAGATGAAAATTCTCCCGGACGGTCACTGCATTCGTCCAACTCACGCTTCAATGCTCGGAAGAAAATATCACGTACCAGCGTGCTTTTCCCGGAACCGGAAACGCCGGTAACCACTGTCATTACATTCAGCGGGAAGCGGACGTCTACTCCTTTCAGGTTATTCTCGCGTGCACCTTTCAGTTCAATATAATTATTCCACGGACGGCGATGTTGGGGGACGGGAATTTCTTCTTCTCCCAAAAGATAGCGGACGGTATAACTGTTGCTTCCTTTTTTGAGGTCTTTCATGTCACCCTGATAGACGACTTCTCCTCCCAGACGTCCGGCGTTGGGACCGATGTCAATAATATAATCTGCCGCACGAATGATTTCCTCGTCATGTTCTACAACTACTACCGTGTTACCGAGTTGTTGCAGTTGGCGCAGCACATTAATCAGGCGGTCGGTGTCACGGCTGTGCAGACCGATACTGGGTTCGTCGAGGATATAGAGGCTACCTACAAGACTGCTTCCCAGTGATGTCGCCAGATTGATACGCTGGCTTTCTCCACCCGACAGGGAGTTACTGAGCCGGTTCAGTGTCAGATACCCCAGACCTACATCAATCAGGAAACGGATACGGCTGTTTATTTCCATCAGAATCCGGCGGGCTACATTACTGTCGTGCTCGTTCAGTTCCAAGTGATCGAAGAACTGCTTTAATTCGGAAATAGGCAGGTCTACCAGTTCGGAAATATTCTTTCCGCCTACGCGTACATAGCCGGCTTCCGGTTTCAGACGGGTACCGTGGCATTTCGGGCAAAGTGTTTTTCCGCGATACCGGGCAAGCATCACACGATATTGTATCTTATATTGATTTTCTTCAAGCATCTTGAAGAAGTCATTAATACCGTGGAAATATTGGTTTCCTTCCCAAAGCAACCGGCGCTGTTTGTCCGTCAGTTCATAATAAGGAGTGAAAATCGGGAAGTCGAATTTCTCCGCATTGTGGATCAGCTCTTCTTTCCATTCTCCCATTTTTTCACCGCGCCAACATACGATCGCTCCTTCATAAACAGATAAAGAACGGTCGGGAACCACCAAATGCTCATCTATACCGATAACTTTGCCGAAGCCCTCACAGGTGGGGCAGGCACCGATCGGGGAGTTGAATGAAAACATCTGGTCATTGGGTTCTTCAAAAGTGATACCGTCTGCTTCGAACTTTGTGCTGAAGGAGAACAGTTGTGTTGTTCCGTCCGGCAGGTAAAAGCGTAGCATACAGGTTCCGTCGCCTTCGTACATGGCTGTTTCGGCAGAGTCGGTGAGGCGGCTGATAGCATCTTTGGTGTCGGCTACTGCCATACGGTCTACCAGCAGATAAACTTCGTCGCCTGCTACGGGCTTGTATTCATCAATACGTTTCATCTCACCGTTCACTTCGATACGGTTGAATCCCTGTTTGAGGTCTATTTCCAGTTGCTGTTGCAGGCTGCGGTCTTCACGCAGGTGGATAGGGGTCAGTACGGTGTATCTTGTCCCTTCCGGGTGTGATAACATACAGTTGATGATGTCTTCCGTCGAATGTTTCTTCACTTCCTGTCCGCTTACAGGGCTGTATGTTCTCCCTACACGGGAGTACAGCAAACGGAGATATTCATAAATTTCTGTGGAAGTTCCTACGGTGGAACGGGGATTGCGGCTGTTTACTTTCTGTTCTATGGCAATCGCAGGCGGAATGCCTTTGATAAAATCGCATTCCGGTTTGCTCATTCGTCCGAGAAACTGGCGTGCGTAGCTACTTAGGCTTTCTACGTAGCGGCGTTGTCCTTCTGCGTAGAGGGTGTCAAAAGCGAGAGATGATTTTCCTGAACCTGATAATCCGGTGATGACAACAAGTTTGTTGCGTGGAATATCTACATCGATGTTTTTTAGGTTGTTTACTCGTGCGCCTTTGATCGAAATATAGTTATTTTCTGACATAAAATGCTCCTTGTTTTATGGTAGTCGGCAAAGTTAGCGAATTTATCGGGAGTTTGTATTATCTTTGCGTCACATTATTACGATTTAAGAATATTATGAAGCTGAAAAACTATCTTTTACTTTTGGCTCTTCTTCTGGCTGTGGGAGTGAGGGCACAGGTGCCGACGGGCGACAAATATCCCAAACGTGAGTTTCGTGCTGCATGGATACAGGCTGTCAACGGACAGTTTCGCGGTGTTCCCACAGAACGACTGAAACAAACACTGATTAGCCAGTTGAACTCGCTTCAAGGGGCGGGTATTAATGCGATTATCTTTCAAGTGCGTCCCGAAGCGGATGCGTTGTATGCTTCGCAACATGAACCGTGGAGCCGTTTTCTGACAGGGACACAAGGACAAATGCCTTCGCCTATGTGGGACCCGATGCAGTTCATGATTGAGGAATGCCGGAAACGGAATATGGAGTTTCATGCCTGGATTAATCCTTATCGGGTGAAAACCTCCCTGAAGAACCAGTTGGCGCCGGAACATATATATAATCAGCATCCGGAATGGTTTGTTACTTATGGAGACCAATTGTACTTCGACCCGGCACTTCCCGAGAGTCGTGAATATATCTGTAAAATCGTGACGGATATTGTGTCCCGCTATGATGTGGACGCTATCCACATGGATGACTATTTCTATCCTTATCCTATTAAGGGAGTCGATTTTCCCGATAACGCAAGTTTTGCCCGTTATGGCGGAGGCTTTACTAACAAGGCGGACTGGAGACGTAGTAATGTGAATGTGTTGATTAAGAAATTGCACGAAACCATTCGGGGGGTGAAGCCGTGGGTAAAGTTCGGAATCAGTCCGTTCGGAATCTATCGTAATCAGAAAAGTGACCCGTTGGGAAGTAATACCAATGGCTTGCAGAATTATGACGATCTGTATGCTGATGTTCTGCTCTGGGCGCGTGAAGGCTGGATTGATTATAATATTCCGCAGATTTACTGGGAAATCGGTCATAAGGCGGCCGACTATGAGACATTGGTGAAGTGGTGGGCTACGCATTCGGAGAACCGTCCGTTATTTATCGGCCAGTCAGTGACAAATACGATTCAGCACGCTGACCCGCAGAATCCTTCTATGAATCAGCTTCCCCGGAAAATGGCTTTACAGCGTGCTTATCAGACGATTGGCGGTAGCTGTCAATGGTATGCGGCAGCTGTTGTTGAAAATCAGGGAAGATATCGCGATGCGCTGGTTTCGGAATATCACAAATATCCGGCATTAATCCCCGTATTCGACTTTATGGATGATAAGGCTCCGGACAAGGTGCGCAAGATGAAGAAAATATGGACTGAAGACGGCTATGTGCTTTTCTGGACTGCTCCGAAAGCTGAAACGGAAATGGATAAGGCTGTGCAATATGTGGTCTATCGTTTTGGCAGAAAAGAAAAGGTGAATCTTGACGACCCTTCACATATTGTTGCTATCACCCGTAATCCTTTCTACAAACTTCCATACGAAACAGGAAAAACAAAGTACCGCTATGTGGTGACTGCGTTAGACCGTCTTCATAATGAATCGAAGTCGGTTAGCAAGAAAGTAAAACTGTGATAAAAGTAAAACTGTAATAAGTGAAGAATAGAAAAAGAGGCTGACTAACAATTCAGTAGTATCTTCAATTCTCCTCCTTCGGGAAGGAGGAGTCCCCGTAGGGGGGAGGTGGTAGGAAAATACATAAGTCGTTTATTTTCAATATTGTGTATCCGCCTACCACCCCAGCAATTAATAAAGCAATAGTCCTGCAATGCCGCAGGCTATAATCATTAATATAGGATTAGCTTTATATTTTCTGGTTCCGATGAAAGCGACTAGAAAGATGATAATACTGATAACGAATGAGTAAGTGTCAGTTGTCGGTGAACCGAAATTTTCTACATTCATCAATACCAGTGCGGCGGAAGCCAACAGGCCGACAACTGCGGGACGCAGTCCGCTAAATATGGATTCTACTACCGGATGTTTCTGATATTTCAGGAAGAATTTGCTAATGGTCAGCATCAAGATGAAGGAGGGGAGGACTACAGCAAAGGTAGCAATGACCGATCCCACGACACTCCCCGTAGAGGTGAATCCGACGTACGTAGCCGCATTAATCCCGATAGGTCCCGGTGTCATTTGGCTGATTGCAACAATATCCGTGAACTCCTGCGAGCTCACCCAATCATAACGGGTTACTACTTCCCCTTGAATCATGGAGAGCATCGCATAACCTCCTCCAAATCCAAAGAGCCCGATCTTAAAAAACGTATAGAATAACTGAAGATAGATCATCTCTTTTTAATTTTTTACCATGAATCTTGAATAATGAACAGGGAACGATAACTCTCGACTCTCCATTCTCAACTTTCTACTTTTCTAAATTTTCCCCAGAGGAAGCCTCCCACTCCCGCAGCAATAATAATCCAGATAGGCGAGAACCCCAATAGCCAGATCAGCAGTGCCGAAACAACAGGAATCCACAGGTTGTGGCGGTTGATTTTAGCGGACCGGCCCATTGTGAAAGTCGGGGCGGCAATAAGTGCCACTACCGCCGGTCGGATTCCTTTGAAGATGCGTTCCACAATCGGGTTGTCTTTAAAACTATGGAAAAATAGAGCAATCGCCAATATAATGATGAAGGAAGGCAAAATTGTTCCTAATGCTGTGATAATACTTCCTCGGATACCACGCAACTTGTATCCTATAAAGATAGAAATATTGACTGCCAAAATGCCCGGAGCAGATTGGGAGATAGCCAGCAGGTCGATAAAATCTTCCTGCGCAATCCATTTCCGCTTCGTAACAATTTCATTCTCAATAAGCGGCACCATTGCGTACCCTCCTCCGATAGTAAAGGCGCCTATTTTAAAAAAAATTCCAAATGATTCGAGATAGATGTTCATTCTTTCTTTTCTCCTCCTTTCTTGTTTGTTCTCTTTTCTTTGCCGTATTGGCTGGGACTTACGTTAAAATGCTTCTTGAATACTTCACGGAAGTATTTCGCATCACTGAATCCTGTCATTTCTGCTATTTCTGTTATGCTATGTGTGTTCTCTTTCAATAATTGCACGGCATACTTCAACCGGATCAGACGGATATAATCTCCCGGAGCCTGGTCGGTCAATGCCCTGAGTTTGTTGTAGAAACTTGTACGGCTCATGCCTACCAGGTTGCAAAGTACATCTACGGTAAGGGCCGGGTTATCTATATTGTCTTTTATATGCTTTTTGACGTTGGCAATAAACTTCCAGTCAATGTCCTGTGAGCAGTTGATGCATTCGTCATCTTCTTCCTCATCATCCAGCTCCAGATTGGCATACTTACTGCGCAAAAGAGCACGGTTAGTCAGCAGATTGTCGACAGTCGCTTTTAATATACCTATATTAAACGGTTTCAAGATGTATTCGTCGGCACCGATTTTAAGTCCGGACAAGATATCTTTCTCATTATTCAGAGCTGTCAGCAGGATAACCGGAATGTGCGATGTCTCTATGTTGTTTTTGAGTTCCTTGCATAATTCGTCTCCCCGCATTTCCGGCATCATAATATCAGAGATAACCAACTCCGGTTTGTATTCGGGGATGATCGTCAACGCTTCTTTTCCGTTGGAACACGTTTGTACAGTATATTCTTCTGATAATGTCTGCAACAGATAGTTGCGTAATTCATCGTTATCCTCCACAATCAGAATCCGCCGGTGTTCACCGTTCAACTTCTTATGTGCGTTTTCGTATATTTCGGGTGAGGGAGCAGGTACATTGCTTAGGGTTCTGTTTTCCTGACGTTGTTTGCTCAGTGTTGCCAGATGTGCCTTACGGAAACGCTTGCTGTCTTTCGGGAAAGATACCTTGATAACCGAACCTTGATTTTCCACACTCGACAAATTAATCTTACCTTTATGCAGCCGCACTAATTTCCAGACAAGCATCAGTCCGATCCCGCTACCCGTCACTTTGGAGTTGATTGCATTGCTGCCACGGAAATGCAGCTTGAACAGTTTTTTCTGTTCGCTGGCCGGAATTCCGATTCCTGTATCCCTGACTTCGACGCTCCACGAGTCTGTATTGTCGGACACGAAAATCTGTACATTACCGTTTTCCGGAGTGTACTTCAAGGCATTCGAGATTATGTTTTTCAGGATTGATTCCATTTTTTCCTTATCAAACCATACATTCATATACCTGAAATTACTTTCGTGGGTGAAGTTGATATGTTTGATATTGGCGTACTGCTGGAAAGCATTGTATATTTCGGTTGTAAATGTGTTCAGTTCATGTTCCGAAATATATAGTTCGGAGGAATATACGTCCGCCCTCTCGAAGTTTATTAGATTGGTGGTGAGACGTAGCAGGGCATTTACATTCCGTAATGCAGTATTCATATTGGATATTCCTTCCTTGCTTAGTTCTTCTTTTTCACGAAGATCTTCCAGTGGCGCTTTGATAAGCGTCAACGGAGTACGGATGTCGTGTGCAGTGTTGATAAAGAAATGAATCTTTTCGTCGGACACTTTACGTTGTTTCCTTAGGATCAGAATACGTAATGAGACAGCAGCGATAAAGACAAGGATAACGATATAGAGCAACATTGCCCAAACGGTCAGCCAAAAAGGCTGGGCGATGATAATATCTATACTCCTTTCTTCGAGCATAATACGCTGGTCCTCATTGGAGATAGCACGTACCCTTAACGTATATTTTCCCGGTGCGAGGTTAGTATAACGGATTGTGTTTTCTGTCCCCGGTTTGCTCCATTCTTCGTAAAAGCCTTCCAGTTTCCAGGAATAAAGGACATTAGAAGGATAGTCATAGTTGATAGAAGAAACCTGTAACGAGAAAATATTCTGGTTATATTTTAATTTCAGCTCTTTCGTATTGTTGATACTTGCCTTTAGCGGGGAATTTTTGTCTCCCGGGTAGATCGTTTGATAAAACAGTTTGAAATCGCTGAATATCATTTTGGAAGAATAGGTTCTGGGAAGTTTCATGTCTTTATTGAACTCTACTGCCCCGTTCGAACTTCCGAAAATAAAGTTGTTGTTCTTTCGCAGGGTACCGGACAATGCATTGAAATGTGTGGTCATAAGTCCCATTTCTTTTGTCCAGTTGTGAAATGTTTTTTGGTTAGGATAAAAGCTGGTCAGACCGCTTTCCGTGCTAAGCAGAATATCTTCGTCAGCGTCTGAAAGCAAGGTATAGATATTGTTGGAAATCAATGCGCAATTTCCCGTATGATAATGAGTGAACAGTTTGGTGTGAGGATCGTAAATTAATAATCCGGAGCCACTGGTTCCTATATATAGCGATCCTTTCTTGGTCTGGTATAAAGAATATATATAGTTTGATTCTACGGGAAGTTTGATACGTTCATATTTACCCGATTCTTTATCCAATAAAAACAATCCGGTCGCACTGCCTATCCACATACTTTTGGCATCGCGTTCGAGAATTGCAGTAATGGAGTTCAGTCCGTGGTACAGTTGTATATTTTTAGTGTGTACATTGATACGTTTCAGATTATAAAATCCTCCGCTCCAGATATTTCCTTGTGAGTCTTTACGGATATCACGTATATACTTATCCGGGCGTATGTTCTCATATGCATACGAAGCCGGAGTAAAATAGCTGACATTGGAAGATCTCTTGTCTATCTGATAAATGCCGGAGAAGTATCCGCCGGCCCAGACAACTCCGGGAAGCACTTCGCACAGGGTAGTGAAAATATGACTTCTGCTATCCTGGTTCTTCTCAAAAGAACTGAGGAAGGAACGCCATTGTCCGGTCTTGGAATTTAAGAGACTGATTCCATTATTGGTTCCGAACCATAAGTCACCGTCACTGTCTTCGATAATCGAATTAACCTGGTCGTTTATCAAAGACTGTCTGTTGCCGATAGAATGCTTGATCCATTTATAGCTGGAATAGCGATTATTCTGTACGGTGATTCCGATAGGGTAGTTCGCCAACCATATCCGTTCTTCTTCTATATAAAGATCATTGATACTGTTGCCGTTCATGCCGTTATTACTGTTGTAATCAGCAATAATGTAAGGCTCCATCTGATAGGTTTCAACATTCATTTTATGTACACCGCCGCCATCTGACGCTATCAACAATTCTTTGGCGTTTAAGGGCTTGATTCGTGTAATGCTGATATCTTTCAGACTATGTGGAGGTTGTGTGACGGACTTGGTCGACATATCATAGATGAGCACTCCCCGTTGGAAAGTTCCGATAAACAATTTACGAATCTTTGTGTCGAAATGTAGATCGAGTATTTGTGCTTTCACATTCTCCAGCTTGTCGCAGTGAATAAGTTCCAGTGTGTTGTTTTCCAACTTGGCATAGTGGATTCCCATTTCCGTGCCAATGAAGTAATGTGTGTCGTCAATCTGTTCGATGTCATTGATTTCTTCACTGATGTCATTCTTTATGTGAGTGACTTCTCCTGTATCCGTGTTATAAATAAAGATAGTTTCCTCATTACACAACCAGATATGCTTGCTCTGATCGAGCCATGCGAAACTTACCGGAGCCGGCAAATCACGGAAGTTCTCTATGGGCAGTTTATATACGAGTGTGAAGCAGTCGTGGATCTGGTCATACCGGAATATCTTTCCTTTTTTTCCCGATTTCCCATAATACATCTTCCTTATCAATATATAGCCAATTGAGGTTCAGTAGCGAATTAACCTCTACGTCACCGTCCATTAGTTTGTATCGTTTGAAATCTTTTCCATTGTATCTGTCAATACCTTCATGGGTGAGGAACCACATATATCCGGTTCTGTCTTTCTGGATATAGTAAACTCGCCGGTTGCTTAGCCCATCTTCCACTCCAATATATTGGTACGTCTGAGCGATACAGGTTAGAGGAAACAATAAGATTAGAAAAATCCATTTTTTCATATAAATAGGACTTTTAAGGGTTATTGAATCTTGTTCTGAGGGGGAAAGTTTGACAAAATTAAGAAGATTTTTCGACACTACAAAATTTTGGAGTAAGGATTACGTCGTACTTGAATTGAAGCGGATGAGGAGCTTTTTCAGCTATTTGTATTTAGTGCTTATTTGTGGAACTTTAGTTGTATATAAACGAATTTAGGTAGTAGGAATATTGGGATAAACTAAAAGGCTGGTACTTTTTGGGAAGTACCAGCCTTAAAAAATATAAAGCAATTATTTATCTCACCTTTTCTTCAATCCACTTGCGGGCATTGACAAATGCTTCAATCCACGGAGTTACCTGATCGCTGTTTTTGCGGTCTGCCGGATAACAACCGTTCTGCCATGGGAAGATAGCGCGTTCCAAGTGAGGCATCATAGCCAGATGACGGCCGTCGGCGCTGGCAAGTCCGGCGATAGAATAGTCGGAACCGTTCGGGTTTCCGGGATATTCGTCATAGCTGTATTTTGCCACTACATTATATTTGTCTTCATCGTAAGGCAGAGAGAATTTTCCTTCTCCGTGAGCTACCCAGATACCTAGTTTGCTACCGCTCAATGAACCGAACATAACACTGCGGTTGGTAGGGATAGTCAGGCCGACAAAGGTAGACTCGAATTTATGGGAATCATTGTGAAGCATCTTACCTTTCTTTTTGTGTTCAGGATTGATAAGTCCAAGCTCCATCATCAACTGGCAACCGTTACAGATACCCAGTGACAATGTATCTTCACGAGCATAGAATTTATCGAGTGCTTCTTTTGCCTTTTCGTTGAACAAGAAACCGCCTGCCCAGCCTTTGGCTGAACCAAGTACGTCGGAGTTGGAGAAACCGCCGCAATAAACGATCATGTTTACGTCTTCCAGTGTTTCACGTCCGCTGATAAGGTCGGTCATTGTCACATCTTTCACGTCAAAACCTGCCAAATAGAGTGAATAAGCCATTTCGCGTTCGCCGTTCGTTCCTTTTTCGCGGATGATAGCTGCGCGGACACCGCTCGGAGTACGACGGTCCGGAGTAATACCGTATTGAGAAAGTTTGCCTTTGAATTCTGGCATGAAAGCAAATTCAACCGGCTGCATCTTGTAGTTTTCAAAACGTTTTTTGGCGCAACCGTTCATGGACTGTTTGCGGTCGAGCAGGTAAGAAGAAGAATACCATACATCACGCATATAGTCGATACCGAATTGGTAGGTAGCGTCTCCTTTGGATACGAGGATGTGGCGTTCGTCGGTAGGTTTACCCAACTTCAGGTAGCCTACGCCTGCGTCTTCCAGAATCTTCTTCACCTCTTCTTTGTGCTTGTCGCTGACCTGGATAACAATACCCGGATTTTCTGCAAACAGAATCTTGACAATATCCTGTTCCTTCATCTTGTCGAGGCTGATTTCCATACCGCCTTCCACATTGGCGAAGCACATTTCGAGCAATGTAGTGATCAGACCACCGGCAGAAATATCATGTCCGGCAAGAATCAATCCTTTGTTTACCAGTTCCTGTACGGCAAGGAAAGCATCGCGGAAATACTCTGCGTCTTGTACGCAAGGCACATCGTCACCCACTTTGCCCAATGACTGTGCAAAGGCGGAACCGCCGAGCTTCAGTTCGTCGAAGCTGAAGTCAATATGATAAAGAGTTGTTTTTTCGTTGTTTACCAATACCGGAGATACAACCTTCTTCACGTCGGAAACTTCGCCGCCTGCCGATACAATTACTGTTCCCGGAGAAATTACTTTTTCGCCGTTCGGATACTTCTGCGTCATAGACAGAGAATCTTTTCCGGTAGGAACGTTGATTTGTAGGGCGCAGCAGAAGTCGCTCAATGCTTTCACGGCAGTGTAGAGACGAGCGTCTTCACCTTCCTGTGAACGGCAAGGCCACATCCAGTTGGCAGACAGGGAGATGCTGTCCATGCCCTCTGCCATAGGAGCCCAGACAAGGTTAGTCAGTGCTTCGGATACAGAAAGTATAGAACCGGCAGCCGGATCGGCCAATGCTGCTTGCGGAGCGTGTCCGATAGAGGTAGCGATACCTTTCTCGCCACGGTAGTCGAGTGCTACGACACCACAGTCGCTCAACGGCAATTGAAGTTCACCTTGGCATTGCTGACGGGCTACTTTACCTGTTACCGAACGGTCTACTTTATTGGTCAGCCAATCCTTGCAAGCCACTGCTTCGAGCTGCAATACATTGGTCAGGTATTCATGCAGTTGAGACAATTCGTATTTCGGCATTTCATAATGACGTTCTACGGTTTTGTCTATCATATATGTCTTGGGAGATGAACCGAACATCTGTTCTACGGCAAGATCGAACGGACGTACACCGTCAGCTTGTTGGAAAGCAAAGCGGTGGTCGCCTGTCGTTTCTCCGACTACGTACATCGGGGCACGTTCACGTTCTGCAATCTTGCGCACATGTTCGATAGCTTCTTCTTTGATAAGAAGTCCCATACGTTCCTGGCTTTCATTGGCGATGATTTCTTTGGCAGACAGCGTTTTGTCACCGATAGGCAACTTGCTCATGTCGATCAGACCGCCGCATTCTTCCACCAATTCCGACAGACAGTTGACGTGACCTGCCGAACCATGGTCATGAATAGAAACAACCGGATTCACATCTTCTTCACAAAGGGCACGGACTACGTTGTTGGCACGTTTCTGCATTTCTGCATTCGCACGTTGCACGGCGTTCAACTCGATACCACTACTGTAACGACCGGTATCTACTGAAGATACGGAACCGCCGCCAAGTCCGATTCGGTAGTTGTCACCACCGATAACGACTACTTTGTTTCCGGCTTCCGGTGCGCCTTTCAGACAGTCGCGCTGTGTACCGTAGCCTACACCTCCGGCAAGCATGATAACTTTGTCATAGCCGTAAACCTCATTGTTCTCTGTATGTTCGAAAGTCAGTACCGAACCGCAGATCAGCGGCTGGCCGAACTTGTTTCCGAAATCGGAAGCACCATTGGACGCCTTAATCAGAATCTGTTCTGGAGTCTGGTACAACCATTTGCGTACCGGAAGGATTTCTTCCCATTCGCGGCCTTCGTCTGTGCGTGGGTAAGAAGTCATGTAGACAGCAGTACCTGCAATCGGCCATGAACCTTTACCACCACCCATACGGTCACGAATTTCACCGCCTGTACCGGTAGAAGCACCGTTGAACGGCTCTACGGTTGTCGGGAAATTGTGAGTTTCCGCTTTTAGCGAGATAACACTCTTGATGTCCTTGATCTGGAAGAAATCAGGTTTTGAGTGGTCTGCCGGAGCAAACTGTTCAACAACCGGACCTTCTGCAAAGGCTACATTGTCTTTATAAGCAGAAATGATTTTATTCGGATTTTCTTGTGTAGTCTTTTTAATCATCTGAAACAAGGAGGATTCCTGTTCCACACCGTCGATGATGAACGTTCCGCCGAAGATCTTGTGACGGCAGTGCTCGGAGTTGATTTGTGCAAAACCGAAAACTTCGGAGTCGGTCAGTTTGCGTCCGAGGTCGTTTTCTACTTTTTTCAAGTAGTCCATTTCTTCTTTTGAAAGAGCAAGGCCTTCTTTTTCGTTGTAGTCCTCAAGGTCTTCGATGTAGATAATTGGTTCCGGTTGGCGGTTGGTAGTGAATACGTTTTGGTCGAGTCCTTTGTACATGCGTTGCAGCATCGGGTCGTGGTCGGCGTTTTCATCCTTTACGGGAAAATACTCCTCGATGCGGGTGATACCTTCGAGTCCCATGTTTTGGGTGATTTCTACTGCATTCGTACTCCAGGGAGTAATCATTTCACGGCGTGGACCGACGAAACAGCCTTTCAGGTTTTCTTCACTTTCCGTCACGGCTTCTCCAAAAAGCCAGCAGAGTTTATTACTTTCGTCCGGGGTGAGCTGATGATTGCTCTCTACGGCAATCACGCTCTTGGAAGGGGTTCTGAAAAAAAGAATCATGTTGTATATTTACGATTTTACGATTTTACGATTTACGATTGAAGTTTCTACGGGAGAAACTCTTCTCTTTTTCTGTGGTGCAAAGATAAGCAAATTCGTTGGTGGTGAGAAATAAAACGGAAATAAATATCTTGTCGGCTTTCCTTTTTATGGGCCGACTTATTTTTATGTTGCGATGAATTAATATCGGTTTCTTATGGATTTATTTGTTGTATACCTAAAAACTGTTCCTGATGTTGCAACCATTTATTCGTCTGACAGCTGTCAGACGAATAAATTAATACCTACGGGCTGCTAGTTCTCTGTGTACAAAGATTTAGCTTTTAGGGATAAAGGGAATAATTTGCGCTGTCCGCGTTTTCGAAGTCTTATTTTAAATTTCTCCTGCTTCATGAATTAGGGATGATTCGTTGGAAAAAACGTTAATATCCTATTCTCATATCACAAAAAAGTGCGATATTTGCGGAATGATTCAGATAGAGACAATATTCGATATATTAGTTAAAGGCTTTATTATTGGCGTTGTTGTGTCCGCACCTCTCGGTCCGGTGGGCGTATTATGCATCCAAAGGACTTTGAATAAGGGGCGTTGGTACGGATTTGTGACAGGCCTGGGAGCCTCTTTGAGCGATATAGCTTACGCTCTGCTTACGGGTTATGGCATGAGCTTCGTTTCCGATTATATTAATAAAGGAAGTTTTTATCTGCAATTGCTCGGCAGCGTTATGTTGCTTGTTTTCGGAATTTATACCTTTCGCAGTAATCCGGTAAATTCTATCCGTCCGGCTTCGTCCAATAAGGGATCTTATTTTCATAATTTTATAACTGCATTTTTCGTCACTCTTTCTAACCCTTTAATCATATTCCTGTTCATCGGACTTTTGCCCGTTTTGCCTTTGTGCAACAGGGCGTTTTAGTCTTTGAAGAGATAACGGGATATTTTGCTATCGCTGCCGGCGCATTGACTTGGTGGCTCGGAATCACTTACTTTGTGAACAAGGTACGTACTAAGTTCAATCTGCGTGGCATTTGGATACTGAATCGTGTCATTGGAAGCATTGTGATGTTGGTATCTGTAGCTGGATTGATTTATACTTTGTTGGGAGAGTCAATTTATTAGGAGATAACATTATGAATCAAATAGCTCAACAACTGAAAGAGAGAAACATTGCCGAATATCTTATATATATGTGGCAGGAAGAAGACCTCATCCGTGCCAATCATTGTGAACCGGAAGAACTGGAGACTAATGTGATTGTCCGTTATCCGGAGGACCAGCGTGCTGCCATGAGAGAGTGGTATGGCAATCTGATAACGATGATGAGTGAAGAAGGGGTACGTGAGAAAGGACATTTACAGATCAATAAGAATGTTATTCTCAACCTGACGGAGTTGCATAATGCTTTATCTTCTTCTCCTAAATTCCCTTTTTACAGTGCTGCCTATTTCAAGGCATTGCCATTTATTGTAGAGCTACGGACTAAGAACGGGAAAAAGGAGGAACCGGAACTGGAAACGTGCTTTGAAGCGTTGTACGGTGTGCTCTTACTACGTTTGCAAAAGAAGCCGATCAGTGAAGGGACGGCGAAAGCGATAGAGGCTATCAGTAGTTTTCTTTCTATGCTGGCAAACTATTATGATAAAGACCGTAAAGGTGAATTAAAACTTGATGAATAAATGAGAATTTTAGTAACGGGTGCTGACGGTCAGCTTGGCAACGAAATGCAAGTACTTGCAAAAGAGAATCCACAACATACGTATTATTTCACAGATGTGCAGGAACTGGACATCTGTGATAAACAAGCTGTATGGGCTTATATTGCGGAAAAGAGAATAGAATTGATTGTGAACTGTGCAGCTTACACGGCGGTAGATAAAGCGGAAGATAACCCGGAACTGGCCTATAAGTTGAATTGTGAAGCGGCGAAAGAGTTGGCAAGTGCTGCACAATTTAATGGTGCGGCAATGATACAGGTTTCTACCGATTATGTGTTTGACGGCACTGCCCACATTCCTTATACGGAAGATTGTGACCCTTGTCCGGATTCTGTATATGGCACTACTAAGCTGGAAGGAGAATATGATGTGATGAATTATTGTGAGAAAGCGGTAGTTATCCGTACCGCATGGCTCTATTCCACTTTCGGCAATAATTTCGTAAAGACAATGATTCGTTTAGGGAAAGAACGTGACAGTCTGGGAGTGGTTTTCGACCAGATCGGAACGCCCACTTATGCCAATGACCTCGCTCAAGCTATCTATACCATTATAAATAAAGGTATAGTTCGCGGCATCTATCATTTCAGTAATGAAGGTGTTTGCTCATGGTATGATTTTACGGTGGCTATCCATCGCTTGGCAGGAATTACTTCATGTAAAGTGAAACCTCTGCACACGGCAGAATATCCGGCGAAGGCGAACCGTCCTGCGTATTCCGTACTGGATAAGACAAAGATAAAAACAACGTTCGGCATCGAAATCCCTCATTGGGAGGAAAGCCTCAAAAGATGCATTGACACCTTATAATATATATGGCAGATAATACAGAAATACAGAGACGGCGAACGTTCGCCATATTGCGCATCGATGCGGGTAAGACATCATTGACGGAAAAGTTGCTGCTTTTCGGTGGTCAGATTCAGGTGGCGGGTGCTGTAAAAAGTAATAAGATTAAGAAAACGGCTACATCCGACTGGATGGAGATTGAGAAACAGCGTGGTATCTCGGTGACGACTTCTGTAATGGAATTTGATTATCGGGATTACAAGATTAACATCCTTGATACTCCGGGTCACCAGGACTTTGCCGAAGATACATATCGTACGCTGACTGCGGTAGATAGCGTTATCATCGTGGTCGACGGTGCGAAAGGTGTGGAAACCCAGACACGGAAATTGATGGAAGTGTGCCGCATGAGAAAGACTCCGGTAATTATTTTCGTTAATAAGATGGACCGTGAAGGTAAAGATCCTTTCGACTTGCTGGATGAACTGGAGGAAGAACTGATGATTCAGGTACGTCCTTTGTCCTGGCCGATTGAGCAGGGAGCACGTTTCAAGGGAGTATACAATATATATGAGCAGAAATTGGACTTGTATCAACCGTCTAAACAAATGGTGACGGAAAAGGTGGAAGTCGATATACATACGGAGGAACTGGATCAGCAGATTGGAAAGCCGTTGGCAGACAAATTGCGTGGTGATCTGGAACTGATTGAAGGCGTTTATCCCGAACTTGATGTCGAGTCTTATTTGGCAGGAGATTGCGCACCGGTATTCTTCGGTTCTGCACTGAATAACTTTGGTGTGCAGGAACTGTTAAACTGCTTTGTGGAGATTGCTCCGAGCCCTCGTCCTGTACAAGCGGAAGAACGTGAAGTAAAACCGGACGAACCTAAGTTCACCGGATTTATCTTCAAGATTACAGCCAATATCGATCCGAACCACCGTTCATGTGTTGCTTTCTGTAAGATTTGTTCCGGTAAGTTTGTGCGCAATGCACCTTATCAGCACGTCCGCCACGGGAAGACGATGCGCTTTTCGTCGCCTACTCAGTTTATGGCACAGCGTAAAACAACGATTGATGAGGCCTATGCCGGCGATATTATCGGTTTGCCGGATAACGGTACTTTCAAGATTGGCGATACGCTGACGGAAGGTGAGATATTGCATTTCCGTGGCTTACCCAGTTTCTCACCGGAGATGTTCAAGTACATTGAGAACGCAGATCCGATGAAACAGAAGCAGTTGGCGAAAGGTATCGACCAGTTGATGGACGAAGGTGTGGCACAGTTGTTTGTCAATCAGTTCAATGGACGTAAGATTATCGGTACGGTGGGACAGTTGCAGTTTGAGGTAATTCAGTATCGTTTGTTGAACGAGTATAATGCATCTTGTCGTTGGGAGCCGGTAAGTCTGTATAAGGCTTGTTGGGTGGAAAGTGATGATCCGGCAGAGTTGGAAGCTTTCAAGAAACGTAAATATCAGTATATGGCAAAGGATAGAGAGGGACGCGATGTGTTCCTTGCCGACTCCGGTTATGTACTTCAAATGGCTCAAATGGATTTTAAACACATAAAATTCCATTTTACAAGTGAATTTTAATCGCTGTTTTATAGAATTTAACTAAAAGAAAGGGTAAAAACGAAAGAAACATATCTCATATAAATGAGAGGGGAGGGAAATGAATACATTATTCTGGAGTAAGATTCAGCGGGGGGATGAAGGAGCATTCCGGCAGCTTTATGAGCAATATGCAGATTTGCTGTATGGATATGGCATGAAGATAGCCGGTGATGATGATTTGGTCACAGATGCGATACAGACGTTGTTCGTATATATCTTTGAAAAAAGAGAAACCTGTGCTGTGCCTCAATCTATATCTGCCTATCTGTGTGTGTCGTTGAGACATATCATAGTCAATGAATTGAAGAAAGAGAATGGTGGTATATTCAGATCGTTGGACGATGTAGATACGAATGAATATAAGTTTGATCTCGAAATCGACATTGAAACGGCGATTATCCGCTCTGAATTAGAAAGAGAACAATTAAAAGTCTTGCAGAGAGAAATTAATAACCTGACGAAGCAACAGCGGGAAGTGTTATATCTGAAGTATTATAAGAAGATGAGTTCAGATGAGATTGCGCAGGTAATGGGATTGACTTCCCGTACCGTATATAACACGACTCACACGGCAATATCCAGGTTAAGAGAGCAGTTGAGTAAAACTTTCCTGCTTGCGGTGGGAGCTAATTTATGGATTTTTAATTGATGTGAGGCATGGAGGATAATACGGAACTTTTAGAAAAATATATCGAAGAAGGTAAGCTTCCTCTGAAAGGCGAGTTGTTTTCCCGTAAGGCGAAGATTGCTGAGAAGTTGAGGTTGTATCGTGAAGAAAGTCGTCGGATTACTGTAAGCCGCCAACGGAAACGGGGAGGTGAAAGGTCGGCAGCCCTGTATTGGGGAATAGCGGCTATGTTTATTGTTCTTTTGGGAATAGGTGGTTACTATTTCTCAGAGGAAAAACTAGTAACGGAAACTACGGCAATGGATTATGAACTGCCGGATGGCAGTAAAGTAAAGCTGATGGGAAACTCTTCTCTGTCTTATAATCGCGTCACATGGTTTTGGGAACGTAAACTTCAACTATTGGGAAAAGCTTTGTTTAAAGTGACTCCCGGAAAGACTTTTACGGTTCAGACCGAAGCCGGAGACGTTTCAGTGCTCGGAACCAAATTCCTGGTGGTACAACAAGGAAAGAAAATGCTTGTAAACTGTGAAGAGGGCAGCGTGAAAGTTGCGACGCCGGTGGGACAACGGACATTGACTGCAGGACAGAGTGTTCGGTGTGACGAAACTAAGATAGTACCTGTGGAAAGAAAGGTACCAACACCGGAAGCCGAATACCCGGAAGTTCTGGGCTATGAAGACGACCCACTGATTAATGTAGTGGCGGATATCGAACAAATATTCAAATTGACAGTTATCGGGCATGAGAAATGTGAAGGGCTGACTTATAGTGGAACGGTTCTGACTAGAGACTTGAATGCGACGTTGGAAAATGTCTTCGGTTCTTCCGGAATCGGTTATCAACTTCGAGAGAAAGAAATTATTTTAGAATAAAAAAAGAGGCTGAATTGAAGTGCACCCCAAAAGTTAGACAAAAAACTTTTGGGGTGCATTCTTTATGAAATACACTTTTGAAAAAAAGCTCAATATAGTGAGCAGGGTAAAAGCCGGTTGTCCAATTAGACAGTTGGCAAAAGAAAACAACCTACACGAGAATAAAATTCTCGATTGGGTACGTTTATATGATAGATACGGGGTTGATATCCTAA
>ENA-OQCB01000227-OQCB01000227.1-human-gut-metagenome-genome-assembly--contig:-NODE-227-length-27270-cov-8.230151_pt1 | contig 27270 bp, 20 predicted proteins | sample MGYA00242493_ERZ504568 | MGnify/ENA primary metagenome ERZ504568 (study PRJEB26092, sample SAMD00036229) | human gut metagenome | host: Homo sapiens | study: EMG produced TPA metagenomics assembly of...
AACGTCCCTTGAATATGTTGGATTGTTCCAGCGGAACCAGGTTCCCGCTCAAAGTCATGGTGTTGGAGTTGAAGTTCGGGCTGATGGTTACGGTTGCGTTGTTCCCGCCATCGGTCAGCGTAAGGAATATCTGGGCGGAAATGCCGATACCCTGGATGCTGAAGTTACAATTCACGTTGCCCCGTTTGTCGGTAGTCATTTGGATGTCCGATACGGTTCCGTCTACTGTTACACCGCCAATGCCGTTAGGACCTGGGTATACGGTGTTGAAGGCTACCTGCACGGTGCCACGTCCTTGGTTGACCAATACGAAGTTGGTGTTGGAGTTTACAAATGCGGTCTGTCCGTTGCGGAACATCACTTGGTCTGCCTCCATTACGAACTGGTGAGCTTTCAAGGCCGCCATTGCGTCATCGTACGAAATGGCATCCTGTGCTTGTTCTTCAGCTTTCAGGCGTGCACGTTCTGCGTCTCTTTGGGCTTTACGGTCTGCGCGCTTTTCAGCTCTACTCTCTTGTGCATACATGGTCGTTGTTGCCATGCTTACCAATACTACTGCTGCTAATGCAATAAACTTTTTCATAATCGAATCTTTTTTTGTTTAGGTTTAAATAAATTGTTCGTTATAAGTTTATTGCAAGAACAATGCCTATCCAGGATTGTTCACCGGTTTTTTAATTATTTTATATCCGATAGCAGCAATAAAGATACTCATTACCGGACTGATAAGGTTGAAGAAGCAATAGGGAAGGTAGGTCAGTGTGGGTACACTCAAAATGGTGGCTTGCGTCATGCCGCAGGTGTTCCATGGGATAAGCGGGGAGGTGACGGTAACGGCATCTTCCGTGGTACGGCTAAGTAGCCGGCTTTCGTAGCCTTTCTTTGCGTAAACGTTGCTGAACATGTTTCCGGTGAGGATAATGCTGATGTACTGGTCTGCCGTGGCAAGGTTCAGGAACAATCCGGAACATACGGTGGATGCTACCATGCTGGCTGTATTCTTCATGAAGCGGACGAATAGGGAAGTGATGCTTCCTAGCATGCCGCTTGCCGTCATGGCTCCACCGAAACACATGGCGCAGATGATGAGCCAGATGGTATTCATCATTCCTGCCATACCTCGTGTGGCAATCAGTTCTGTCAACATGTCACTGTCAGTTTGTAGACTGGTACTGCCATAGAATGTCATCATTATCCCTTTGAACATATTCCCACCTTCCGCTATCTCATTCAGTAGTCCCGGTTGGAAGATGAAGGCGAATATCCCTGCCAGCAGAGTGGAGAGAAAGAGTGTGATGACGGAAGGCACTCTCCGGGCAATCAGTATTCCCGTAATCACGGGAACAGCCAGTAACCAGGGAGTAATGTTGAATTTGGCGTCCAATGCTGCCGTAAATTCCGCGATCTGTTGTGTATTGTTCGTTTCGTGTGTGAGTCCCATTACTGTAAAGATGACAAGGGTGATGAGGAGAGAGGGGACGGTGGTGATCATCATATAGCGGATATGGCTGAATAACGGTGTTTCCGTTACGGATGAGGCAAGGACTGTGGTATCCGATAACGGTGAAATTTTGTCTCCGAAATAGGCTCCCGAAATGATGGCACCGGCTATCCATCCCTCTTCAAAACCTTGTGCCTTGCCTATGCCCAAAAGGGCGATACCGATGGTGGCGATAGTGGTCCATGAACTTCCCGTCATTACTGATACTAATGCACAAATAATGCAGGTAGAAGCAAGGAAAAAATTCGGATGGATAATCTGCATACCATAATATATAAGGGTAGGTACCACCCCACTTATCATCCATGTGCCGCTCAAAGCACCGATAATCAATAGAATAATGATAGCTGTGGCAACACCTGAAATGTTGTTGGTGATGGCAAGTTCATAATCTTTCCAAGGGATGCGGTAGAAAGCCATGCCGATAAAGACACACATACCAGTGGTGGCAAGCAGGGAAATCTGGCTTCCTCCACTCAAGGCGTCACTTCCGAAAGTATGGATGGTGGCGAACAGCATTCCTACGAGAAAAGCGATGGGAAATAGAGAAACGAGTGGAGAGGGTATTTTCTTTGCTGAATTCATAGGGTTGTTTTTGACTATGCTTGGTTGACGAATCTATTATTAATCTGTCGTTTATAGTTTGATGCGACAAAGGTATAACAATTCTGTTCAATATCTTCCTTATCCTTTGCATGACAAATAAAAATTATCAAATCTTTGCGTTTGCTTGGAAAAATGATAGTATCCTTGTTATTTCTTGCTGTAAAGGGTGATGGACAACGATATTATTGTTAAAATAACGCCGGTGCCGACCACGCCACTCCATCCCCAAGTCTGCCAACTGCTTCCTGCAAGGAAGGTACCCAAAGAGCCGCCGATGAAGTAAGTGGTCATGAAAATCGTATTTACCCGATTGGAGGCAGACGGGTAGATGTCGAAAATACTGGTCTGGTTGCTGAGTTGGATACATTGCATGCCTATGTCTATAAGAATGACACCGGTAATGATACCTGCATAGTTGTTTCCGCAGAAAAAGAGCGAGGCCCATGCAAGCAGAATCATTCCGCAACCGATAAAGTTGAAATTGCGTATGCCTACCTTTTTTACATATTTTCCTACAAAAGATGCGGTTAAGGCTCCGGCAATGCCGCAGAGCCCTAGTATGCCGATGACATCGCTGGATGCATGGAACGGGGCTTCTCCCATTTTGAATGCAAGGCAGGACCACATGGCAAGGAATGAGCCAAAGGCCAGTCCTGCACGTATCGAGTAGATTCGTAGAGAGGGGTATTCTCTTACTAATGAGAAAAGAGACTTCATCAGCCCGGAATATTTGCCTTGGAAAGTCGGTTGTATGTCCGGTAGTACCTTTAATACAACGATAGCGCATAGTAACATCATTCCAGCGGCGATGAAGTACATTTCACGCCAGCCAAGCACTTCACCCACAAATCCGCTGACAACACGTGATGCAAGTATTCCAGTCAGTAATCCTGAGATGACGACACCTACATTCCGTCCCTTGTTTTCGGGGCGTGAGAATTGCGAGGCAATCGGTACAAATATTTGGGGTATCATGGAGCAGATGCCGGTAATGAGTGATGCTGCCCAGATGATGTAGATGTTCGGTGCCATGGCAATGGCTAGAAGGGAAAATATGAGTAGGAAGAAATTCGTTAGGATGATATTCTTGCGTCGATAGAGGTCTCCTAATGGGACGATGAACAATAATCCCAGCGCATATCCGATTTGTGTAATCATGGCAATGAGGTTCGTTTTGAATTCAGAAACTTCCAATTCATGCCGCATGATATTAAGCAGGGGTTGATTGTAATACAAGTTGGCTACGGACACGCCAGCTACGATAGCAAGTGTCCAGAGTATATGTGCCGGTAATCCTCCGTTTTCTTTCAGTTCTTGTTTCATGCTGCAAAGATAATGTCTTTCTGTTTCATGCGCAAGATATGTGAGTATGATAAGAATATGTGTGAAGTGGTATCATCTTTTTAGCCTTTCCGTTTGTTATACTATTATTTTGTTTGAGAATAATTGATTGGAGCTATCTTGGATAAGCGGAATGTTGTATTGATATTTAAAGATACGTTGGGCATGGGAAATGAATGGTTTAGAGAGTTGCTGGGTATGAAATACAGGTGGACGAAATGCAGGCTCTTCTAGCAAACGAGGGTTGGTAAGGTGAATTCGATGACTCAAGGAACCTACCGTTCCCCCATTAGACCGCCTCCTGATGACATACTTGGGATTATCCTGCTATTGACTGAAAACTCGGGTATATATTAGTATGAATCATTATTACTTAAACTTATAATAGTATGAAACATTTATCGATAATAATAATAGTAGTGTCATTATGCGTTTTCCTGCTATCCATCGGCGTATATCATAAGGTTCCCTGGTCTGTTCTGCCAATAGTGGCTAGTGGAATCTGTATATTATGTTGGCTTTTGTTCCATTTACTCTGTATCAGTGAAGAAAGAGATTTACTGAAAGAGGGAAATCAGTATTTCATTGATACCTTTCAAAACATACGTAATCCCATTTCTTTGATTAAGACACCGTTAGGGGCAGTTTACGAAGGAGACTGTCCGGAAGACATAAAGAAGGAACTGGCTGTTGCACTTCATCATATAGGCGGGCTGGAGCAGCACTTGATAGCGTTGATGGAGTTGAAACGACTATTTGGCAATTCTGGTAGCCTGGTAGTTGCAGAACATGAAATCGGCGCATTTATGAGGAAGAAAGTGTCTTTTTTACAGTCTCATGTGGCCGGGTTACAGATGAAGCTGGATTTGGTTCCGGATTTTGACTATGCAAGCGCTTGGTTTGATCCGGGAAAGATATCTCCGGTTATCGACCGGTTTGTATTGAGTGCCATCGAGTGTTCTCTGCCGGAAACGCATCTCTCGATGCAGGTTTCGTTGAAGGGAGATTACTGGGCAATCAGGATTAAGGATACAGGCAACAAGCGATTTCTGAAATGTTGCAGATGGTACTCGTCGCGGCTTCCTATTCTGCGACCTCTGCATGGCAAGCAGTATGGCATGGGCGGTGTGTTTTTTGACAAGTTGATGAATATATGTGACGGGAAAATACTGACTTTGGAAAAGGAGGCTCTGCTTCGATTTCCCATAAGATGTTCGTGTGCGGTTTCGGGGGGGGATACATCCTTAAATATTCCGGACACTTTTCAGGTGAATGAGTCGGAAATAGCTTTCCATGGTTTCTCGAAGAAAAAAAATATGGATAGACCTTTAGTGATACTTGCGGATAATGACAAGGGATTCAAGGATTATCTTGAGAAACGTTTATCGGAATGTTTTGTAGTGAGGAGCTTTGATGACGGTCAGGAAGCATTGGAGGTAATATGTGAAGAGTATCCGGATTTGGTGATTTGTGATATCATGTTGAAAGGTATGAGCGGTGAGGAACTTTCTTCTAAACTGAAGACGTCGAGGGACACCTCCTTTATTCCGGTGATATTGATGGGGGCGCACATTGATGTGAAACGGCGGGAAAAGCGTTGTTCTTCTCAGGCTGATCTCTTTGTATGTAAGCCCTTTAATCTGGAGGACCTTAAAGTGGAAATATCCATATTGATAAATAATAGCCGTTTTCTTCGGAAGACATTTCTTCAGAAAGTTTTTGGAGAAGATTTTTTAACGAAACCTATGGAGCGGGCTCAGCAGGATGCCAATCTGGCATTTTTGAATGAAGTGAAGCTTTACATTATGGAGAATATGGATAAAGAGGATTTGACAGTAGATGATATTGCCTCCAGGATGTGCATGAGCCGGACAACCTTTTATAATAAGTGGAAGTTGTTGACGGGAGAAGCACCCAAATATTTGATTTCGAGAATCAGGATGGAGAAGGCACGGGAACTTTTGGAAAGCGGAAAATTTTCTGTGACTATGGTTGCTGAAATGGTGGGTATGCGAAATCTGAAAAACTTCAGAGGCAGGTATAAGGAGTATTTTGGAAAAACACCGAAGGAGTTTATGAAAAAAGTATGATATTTATCTGAAGAAAACTTTCATAGAAAGGCTGTCACATATTAGATAATGGACAGCCTTTGTTTTGAAATGGGAGATAGGAGAACTGAACATCCTAAGCTATCTATAAAGGAAAATCTCTCATCGTTTTCGTTTTGGGGATAACTGGGTATATATGATTAGCTTTACTTGCCGATGCAAAAATGTTCGAAAATATTCCCAAGTACCATATCGTTCGTAACTTCCCCTGCAATATCGCTTAGATGGAAAATGCATTCGCGGATATCTTGTGAAACAAAATCTCCGGATAGATTTTCTGCTAATCCTTGTTGGACCCGGTGGATGGCTTCCAAGGCATGGGTCAAAGCCTCGTAGTGGCGTATATTCGTGACAATGACATCGTTTTGGGTAACCGTGGGCAGGTTAGCGGCAGAGATTAGCATTTGCTGAAGCTTGTCGAGGTTGGTACGTCCTTTGGCAGAGATGGAGATGCATTGCACATTAGTAGCGGCCACGGTGAAACTGGAGTTGGGGATGGTTGAGGCATCTTGCACCAAATCGGTCTTGTTGAATACGAGAATGAGCCGTTTCCCTTCGCAACGGGGAAGTATCTGGGTAGTTAGTTGTGGTATCCGTGAGACGGCATTCGTGGCATCAACTATCCAGAGCACGATTTCCGCCTGCTTCAATTTCTGGAAGGTTCGCTCAATTCCTAGGTTCTCGATGGTGTCGTTCGTTTCGCGTATGCCTGCCGTATCAATAAATCGGAAAGTTATCCCACCAAGATTGACTGTGTCTTCTATCACATCGCGGGTTGTCCCGTGTATGTCGCTTACAATGGCTCGTTCCTCGTTTAGTAGTGCATTCAACAGGGTGGATTTACCAGCGTTCGTTTCGCCGATGATGGCTACGGGCACGCCGTTCTTGATGGCATTGCCTACACTGAAGGATTGTACTAAACGGGAAATTACCTGCTCTATGCCGTCTGCCAGGAGACATAGCTCGGAGCGGTCGGCAAATTCCAGTTCTTCGTGGTCGCTGAAGTCCAGCTCCAGTTCTATGAGTGATGTGAAGTGCAGCAATTGGTCGCGTAGTGAGGCCAGCTCTTTACTGAACCCACCGCGCATCTGGCTCATGGCGAGGCGGTGAGTGGCGGCAGAGGTGGAGGCGATGAGGTCGGCCACGGCTTCGGCCTGGCTTAGGTCCATTTTGCCGCCCAAGAAGGCCCGTTGCGTGTACTCACCGGGAGCGGCCAGGCGGCAACCATTGCCGATGAGCAGTTGCAACACCTTCTGAAGAATATAGCTCGAACCGTGGCACATGATTTCCGTACTATCCTCGCCCGTGTACGAGTGGGGGGCACGGAATAAGCTTACAAGTACTTCGTCTATGATGTTTTCTTCTTCATGGATATGACCGAAGGTAAGTGTGTATGGCTTGGCATCCTTCAGCTTCTTCCCCTTCCGGGCAGGGGTAAATATGCGGGATGTTATCTTTATGGCATCCGGTCCGGAGACACGGATGCATCCTATGGCTCCCCCTTGGGCGGTGGCTATGGCACAAATGGTATCTTGGTTCATTTTATCCGGCTTATTTTTATGCGGCAAAGATAATGGTTTCTTTACAAAAAAGAGAGATGGTGATTCAACTTATGGGCTTTATCGTAACTTTGTGCAAATCGATAATGGATAGATGCTTATAAAGCCTAATCCGCCTCTGTGTCCATTGTGGGTATAGCAGGACATTGCTACACTATACAGACCAGCAACGGGCACGTCAGGCAGGATGTGATGAAGTCATTACTAAACCCTACTCCTAGGATTGGCTGAAGGAAAGGGAGGAGCATTTCTTGAAGGATACTTAGATACGGTCGAGTACTGTTTTGATAAGAGTATCTATCGTATTCTTGTATCCCGTGTTAGCTTCTTTTATCAGGCGGTTGGCAATGACCATGCATACCGTCATGGCCTTGTGCCCCATCAGACGGCTCAAGCCTGCCAGGGCAGAACTTTCCATCTCGAAGTTGGTGATACGGTAGCCGTTGTATTCAAATTTTTCAATCTTCTCATTCTGATGTGGGTCGGCAAGCGGCACGCGTAACTCGCGTCCTTGAGGTCCGAAGAAGCCCCCGGCGGCAATCGTTACGCCACGTACCATGTCGTTTTGTGCGATGCGGTCTATCAGTTCAGTGCTTGCATCAATGACGTAGGGGGCAGGGGCACACATGTTGCCGGACCATCCCATATGGTTTAGGAAGGCACGCTCCATGGGCAGGTCGCACACGGAGTTGCGTCCGGCATAGAAGTTGAGCAGCCCATCGAAACCAATGGACTTTTCAGAACATACGAATGTGCCTACCGGAGTGTAGGGTTGCAAGCCGCCGCAGGTGCCGATACGTACCAGCTCAAGGCTACGCAGATGGGGCTTTTCTTCGCGCGTCTCGAAATCGATGTTTGCCAGGGCATCCAGTTCGTTCATCACGATATCGATGTTGTCACATCCGATACCGGTGGAAACCACCGTAATACGTTTCCCCTGGTAAGTACCGGTGATAGTCTTGAACTCGCGGCTTTCCACTTCACATTCCTTGTTCTCGAAATGGGAGGCAACCAGTGCCACCCGTCCGGGGTCGCCTACCAAGATGACTTTGTCTGCCAGCCATTCGGGCTTTACGTGAAGATGAAATACAGAACCGTCTTCATTGATGATCAGTTCGGAAGAGGCGAAATATTTCTTCATATGCTTGAGGCTTTAATCTTTTGTTTATAAATAGAAACGCCGGGAACCGATTCTTGTTCACCGGTTCCGGCGTTTCGTCAGTTACTTTCCGGGTTATTTACTCAACGGCTGGCTGGTATTGCCCGTCGTCGGTTTGGCAATGTTTTCGCGCATGGAAGTGTCGGCTTCTATATTCTTCATCCGGTAATAGTCCATGATACCCAGATTGCCGTTGCGGAATGCTTCGGCCATGGCCTTGGGTACTTCCGCTTCTGCCTCGATAACTTTGGCACGGGCTTCCTGGGCCTTTGCCTTCATTTCCTGCTCTGTGGCTACGGCCATGGCGCGGCGTTCCTCTGCCTTGGCTTGAGCAATGTTCTTGTCGGCATTGGCTTGGTCTATCTGCAGGGCGGCACCGATATTCTTACCTATGTCAATATCAGCAATGTCAATGGACAGAATTTCGAATGCTGTTCCGGCATCCAACCCCTTGCGCAATACCAGTTTGGAGATAGAATCCGGATTCTCCAATACAGACTTATGATTCTCTGACGAACCGATGGAAGACACAATACCCTCGCCTACACGGGCCAGAATCGTGTCTTCTCCGGCACCGCCCACCAATTGGCGGATATTGGCGCGCACCGTTACACGGGCCTTGGCAATCAGCTGGATACCGTCTTTGGCAACAGCTGTCACGGGAGGGGTGTCAATTACTTTGGGGTTAACGGACATCTGTACGGCTTCGAATACGTCACGGCCGGCAAGGTCGATGGCGGTTGCCATCTGGAACGGCAGCTCGATATTGGCTTTAGAGGCGGATACCAGTGCGTGTACCACCCGCTCTACGTGACCTCCGGCAAGGTAGTGCGCTTCCAGTTCGTCGCGCGTGATGCTTTGCAATCCTGCTTTATGAGCTTCAATCATGCCGGGCACAATGATATAAGGAGGAACATTACGGATACGCATCAGGAAAAGTTGTACCAGCGAGATGTTTACTCCCGATACTTTGGCGGACAGCCACAAGAAGAACGGTACATAATGGAAGAAAAGTACCAGGAAGATAATGCCTCCTATAATGAGGAAGGCGGTTAAATACATTGTGCTTGGATCCATGAGATTAAATATTAATTGTTAGTTATAAATAATAGGTTGATTTCAGAAATTTCACTGCTTGAGCCGTTCCACTAAGAGGACTCCGTCGGCAATACGGTCTACGATAATCGGAGTCTTTTCGTTCAGGAAGCCGTCTGATGACTTTACTTCCACGATGTCTCCGTTGATTTCGGCATAGCCGATAAGAGCCAGGCGGGTAGTGGTTACGCCTATATCGCCTACCTTGACTTTTTCCTCGGCACTACGGTCTACTTTGGAGGTGATGTTTTTTTTTCAATGCAATTTTGTCGAGTGTCTTGGAGCGCATGAACCATACCAACGAGCCGATACAAGCCAGGGCAGATATGATAAGCGTAATGACACCTGCCGTGGTGCCCATATAGGCAAAGGCATAGTAGTTGGCAAAGATGATGCAACCTCCTGCCAGAAAACCGGCAACGCTGATGCCCGGAATTACGAATAATTCCACTAAGAACAAGATTACTGCTCCTATAATCAATGAGGCGATAATGAGTATATCCATAGTTGTCTTTATTTGGTGGCTTGTTTTTCCAGGTTGCGCACTTGAATGGCAGTTTGCTCCATCTCAGTGGACAATTGCCGTACACGTTGCTCCAGGTCGAGGATGGCGGCGGACATCTTGTCCTTTTCCTGCTTGTTGGCTCGGGAGTATTCCGAACGCATATCTTCCAGTTTCTCCTGCAGTTGTTTGTAGCTCTGCTCCAGCTGATTGTATTTGCCATACGAGGCTTTGGCCTGCGGGGAGCGGAAATCGTCCAGCTGGTAGTAGGTGGAGTGGTCGTCAATGATGAATTGGAAATCATGCTTCTTGGTGGTCTGCGGCTTTGCGTTGGCAGCAGTCCGAAGTCTTTCTTGGGCGGCCTCTACCGCATCGGTGTCCGTCCATGTGTCCTTGATAGAGTGAAGTTGCGCCAATGATATCATCTTGTCCGGGTCCATCCCTTCGTAGTTGTACACTTGCTTGGATGAGTTGGGAATGAATACATAGATGCACACTTTGCCTTCCGGCTGGTAGCGGTCGGAGGCAAACCATCCCAAGTCGTTGAATTCGTCGATGACGTACATATAGTCGTTGTAGGGCGAATTGAACGGCATGCCCACATTTTCCGGCATCAGATAGGAGTCGGTATTCGTATTGTAACGGGTGACGAAAATATCATATCCTCCCATCGAGCCAGGGCCATCCGAAGCATAGTAGATAGTGATACCGTCCGTAAGTACATAGGGATAGTCTGCATTCATGGCCTCGTTGATGCTTCCGGGCAACAAGCTGCCATCACTCCATTTGTCCAGCAACTTGTTGCGCGAAAGGATACTGAGGGTGCTGTCCGGTTGCATTTCGCTATAATATAGCTTATTGCCCAGCTCCGTTTCGTATACCGTTCCGCCTTCCTTACCGGAATCATTGAAGTAGGTGTCGTACATGAACAGCTTGCCCGATTCGGGGCTGATTTTGTATGCATCCAGGAATTTTTCCTTGTCTACCACAAAGCTGTCGATGAAGCAGACCTCTTCCACGCCTTTCAGCATGCGCAAGTTGGATTTGCTTTTTTCCAATAATTGTTCGGCCTCTTCGGTGGAGCGTTTTCTCTTTCTCAGGTCGGAAATGTAGGTCTCATAAGTCTCGATGGCTTCTTCGAACCGATATAAATCATTGTATGCCCGGGCCAAATAGAGTTGCCCGCTGGGGACGCGTCTCTTGACGGCGCTTTCCAGGTGTTTCAAGGCTTCTGCGGGTTCGCCGGTTTCCAGGCAACATACACCGTACCATAGGTTGTAATTTCCATTGCCAGGTTGTGTCTTGACGAGTTTCTTGAAAGTGGGCTTGGCTTCTTCGTATTCTCCCTTCTCGTACAAGGCTTTGGCTTCTGCCAGGCTTTGTGCGGAAATTGTTATGCTCAAAAGGCCGAATAGAAAGAAAAGGATATATTTTTTATTCATATTGATACATGCTGATTGTTCAGAAGGTCAAAAATACAAATTTATCGTGAATAAAGCTGGTTTCCGTAATTCTATTTTGTTAATTCTTCTTTAAATCGTTCTTTTGCCTTACTTTTGCAACCGGAAGAGCTATAATTCATAACTTATAACTCATAACTCGTATCAATGGCACGATTTACTGAAGAAGAAAAGATGTTGCGCCGCATAGACAAGCGGTTTAGCAAAGGTGTGGTGGAATATGGGCTGATAGAGGACGGCGATAAGATTCTTATCGGGCTTTCGGGAGGCAAGGACTCTTTGGCGCTGGTGGAATTGTTGGCACGGCGTGCCCGTGTCTATAAACCCCGTTTTTCCGTTGTCGCCGTACATGTAGTGATGAAGAATATACCTTATCAAAGCGATGTGGACTATCTGAGGGAGTACGTAGAGTCGTGGGGAGTGCCTTTTGTTCTCTTTGAAACGGAGTTTGATGCCACGACAGATACCCGCAAGTCTCCTTGTTTTCTTTGCTCTTGGAATAGGCGGAAGGCATTATTTACCGTAGCCAAGGAGCAGGGATGCAATAAAATCGCGTTAGGCCATCACATGGATGATATTCTGGAGACCTTGCTGATGAATATCACCTATCAGGGAGCGTTCAGCTCTATGCCCCCCCGGCTGGTAATGAAGAAGTTTGATATGACGATTATCCGTCCGATGTGTCTGGTACATGAGGCGGATTTGATGGAGTTGGCGCAAGTGAGGGGGTATCGTAAGCAGGTGAAGAATTGTCCGTATGAGTCACAATCCAGCCGTAGTGCAATGAAAGGCATTCTGAAACAATTGGAGGAAATGAATCCTGAGGCACGCTATAGTCTATGGGGGAGTATGACGAATGTGCAAGAGGAATTGCTGCCTGCAATCATTAATCATTAATCACTAATCATTAATCACTATATGAAAGCATTTTATACCATTTTGCTATTGATTGTATCTAATATTTTCATGACGTTTGCCTGGTATGGGCATCTGAAGCTACAAGAGACAAAAGTCATCTCCAACTGGCCGTTGTATGCCGTGGTGCTGTTTTCCTGGGTAATAGCTTTGGCAGAGTATTCTTGCCAGGTTCCGGCCAATCGGATAGGCTTTTTAGGCAATGGAGGCCCGTTCTCATTGATGCAACTCAAAGTGATTCAGGAAGTAATCACTTTGATTATCTTTACGGTGTTCACAACGGTTCTTTTCAAGGGGGAAACGCTGCATTGGAATCATTTTGCCGCTTTTGTATGTCTGGTACTGGCGGTATATTTTGTATTTTATAAATGATGGGTTAATCGCATTTGCACATTATTTCATATACTTCTCCATTCCTTTTGTTAAGAACGTTTGAAGCTTTCCTTCTTCATCCGTATAAATGAAACAGGCGTCGATATCCGGATGTGCATCCGCCACGCGTTCTGCTTCTTCCAGCCCCATCACCATGAATGCCGTGGCATAGGCGTCTGCACTCATGCAATCTTTGGCAATGACGGTGGCTGACAAGATGCTGTGCTGTACCGGATAGCCGGTACGCGGGTCGATGGTATGCGCATATTTCTTTCCGTCTTTATAGTAGTAGTTGCGATAATTGCCCGATGTAGCCATGCCTAAATCCGTGACTAGCAGCACTGCTTGCAGTTCCTGGTTCACTGCCAGTGAGTCGTCTATCGGCTTGTTCAAACCGATGCGCCAAGGTCCATTTTGAGGGTTTTGCCCGTGAACAACCACTTCTCCGCCTATATCGACCATAAAGTTGCGGATACCCTTCTTCTTCAGAAGTTGGGCTATGACATCTACTGCATATCCTTTTGCCACAGCGCTGCACGAGAGCATTATACGCGAGTCTGTTTTCACCACTTTCCCTTCATCGGACAATTTTACTTTTTCGTATCCTGTCATCTCCAGCAGGCTGTCTATCATGGCAGAGTCGGGGAAGTTACCCTTCTTGAACCCAAATCCCCAGGCATTGGCAAGAGGGGCAACGGTGATATCGAAGGCACCATCGGTCTCCCGGGAGATTTCCATGCTACGTCGGAAGACGTTGGTAAAGAATGTGTCGGGCACAATGTCCTCGTTGCGGTTGATGCGCGTAATGGTCGCCGTGTCATTGAAAGGGGACAAGGAACCGTCGAAACGTTTGAGTTCCGCTTCTATCTCCGCCTTCAGATTTTGGTCACATTGATAAGTCACTTTATATACCGTACCGAATATCAGTCCGTTATCCGTCTGATAAGGAGTGACTTGGTTGTGGCGGGCAAGTATCCAGATGGTTCCCAGTACCAGTAGGGCAATCCATAAAAAATTCCGTTGTACTTTCTTTTCCATATCCTATCTGAGTTTTTACTTTTTAATTAAAAGAAGAGATGCTCTACCAATATCTTGGTACCGATGATGACGAGGATAATCCCTCCCCAAAGTTCGGCGCGCAGTCTGCGGGCTATGCCACATCCGAAACGGATGCCGAACATCAGGCCGACCATCGACAAGGCGAATGATACAAAACCGATAATGCCGATGGGGGAAAGAATAGCCGAGAATTGCTTGATACCGAGGAATGCAAACGAAACACCTACCGCCAATGCATCGATGCTGGTTGCCACGGCCAGAGCGAGCACCACCTTCAGGCTGGTAGGGTCATACTCGTGCTTGCAATCTTCGTCCTTGAAGGATTCCATTATCATGCGTCCGCCCAGGAAGGCAAGGATACCGAATGCAATCCAATGGTCAATACTTTCTATCAGGTGGCTGAAAAAACTGGCGCCTATCCATCCCAGCAGAGGCATCAAAGCCTGGAAAAAGCCGAAGCTGATGGCCATCACCAGCATAGGGCGCAGCCGGGCGCGTTTCAATATAATTCCGCTGGCTATAGAAACGGCGAAACAATCCATCGCAAGTCCTACGGCCAGTAGCCAAATCTCTAACCCTGTCATAAGTCGCTTAAAGAGGTAGTTTATAAGTTATCGTATAGGTTACTCCCATCGTGTTGGAGCCATATTTCCCGAAACCGGGCACATACCACGGGTCACCGTATTCATCGGCCGAGGCAGACAATTTGAACTTGAAGCGTAGTGACCAGCCCATGTACAATGCCTTCCAGACGTGCGCCCGGATACCGACACAAAATTCCGCCCATTGCATGGAGCCTTTCATTCCTTTATGGTTATAGGGCAGGCTGCCTCCCCATATCTCGTCGTCCAGATTCGGATTGCCTACGATGCCACCGTATATCGGGTCGTCCAGTCCCAAGGCGTCTACATCGTACTTGAAGCTGCTTACACCGTAACGCAAGCCTACGAGTAGCATGTGTCCGTGCTGCTTCTTGTATAGCGTGTTATAGTCCATTCCTATGCGGAAGTAGGGGGCGTTGCTTTTGTAGTGTATGCCTTTGTCACTCCAGGTGTCCGTGGAGCCATATCCCAGTTCGGCAATAGGGAAGAAGCGGTTCTTGAGGTTTACATCCACGGCCACTTCGGAACTCAGGAAATCTCCTCCAAATACGGAACTTCCGATTCCCCACAAGTCCAAGCCGACGGACATGCCGTTGTATAACGGATAGTGCACTTCTTCTTTCGCGTCCTTCTTCTCCTTCTTGGGAGGTGCTCCCTGGGGGGGACGGTAGGATTCCCGTTCTGCGGCCCGTAGGGGGAGGAACATCAGCAGGCAGAGTGCCAGACTAATAGAATAACTTAAGATTTTCCTTTCCATAGATGCCTGCTTCATTGTCTTTGATGTATATCGAGTCCAGAGAGATGCGGGTGCACGTTACGCTTGTGATGGCCTGCTTCATCTGATAGCCGCAATCCATCGATAGGAAATAGGGGGTGTTGGTGTGGCGTATCACCATCGTGTCACTCTTGGTCCGGCTATACTTGAATATCAGCTTGGTGGAATCCTCCGTATAGCGCAGTGGCAGGGAGATGTCGTGTACCTTCTTCTGGTTGTTGATGATGATGGAGTCGGTGCCGTATGCTGTGACGGTGAGCGAGTCGAGCGTGTCGTTCTCCACGTATTGGGTTTCGGGGTCTACTCTATAAAGAATGCAATTCACCATGGGGCGTGCCGTCATGGAGCAATCTGCCTCCTCCGAGCAGGAGATAGCTATGCTTATTATCGGGCAAAGGATAGCTCCGAGTATGACAAGTCTGACTAATTTTTTCATCGTTAAATGGTTTTCTCTATTTGATATTTGTTTCGTTCCGGGGCATTACGTGAAATCAGCTCTCCGAGGAATCCTGCCACGAACAGTTGTGTGCCGATAATCATGGAGGTCAACGAGAGGTAGAAGTAGGGAGAGTCCGTCACAAGGCGGTAGGGCATGCCATGGTGCATGTAGTACAACTTGCTGACACCCACTATGACCACGGCTATGAAGCCGAAGATGAACATCAGCGAACCCAGCAATCCGAAAAAGTGCATGGGCTTGATGCCGAACCGGGAAAGGAACCAAAGGGAAAGCAAGTCCAGATACCCGTTTACAAAACGGTTCAGCCCGAACTTGGTCTTTCCGTATTTGCGTGCCTGATGGTGCACCACTTTCTCGCCGATTTTCTTGAAGCCGGCGTTCTTGGCCAGGTAAGGGATGTAGCGGTGCATTTCGCCGTATACTTCTATATTCTTGACCACCTCTTTGCGATACGCCTTCAGTCCGCAATTAAAGTCGTGCAGGTTTTTGATGCCCGATACTTTGCGGGCGGTGGCATTGAACAATTTGGTGGGGAGGGTCTTCGACAACGGGTCGTAACGTTTCTGCTTCCAGCCCGATACGAGGTCATAGCCGTCTTGGGTAATCATGCGGTAGAGTTCGGGTATTTCGTCGGGGCTGTCCTGCAGGTCGGCGTCCATGGTTATCACGACGTCGCCTTGTGCTTGTTCGAAACCACAGAACAATGCCGGCGACTTCCCGTAGTTGCGGCGGAACTTAATGCCCCGTACCTTGTCCGGAGCTTGTGCCTGCAATTGTTCGATTACCTGCCAGGAACGGTCGGTACTTCCGTCGTTCACGAAAATCACTTCGTATGAAAAACCGTTGGCATTCATCACCCGCTCAATCCATGCGAACAGTTCGGGGAGTGATTCTTCTTCATTATATAGTGGTACGACAACTGAAATATCCATTGATGTATGATTTTTCTATTTTACAATTGAAATAACATTTCTTTTTGCTGTTCCGTCACTCTGCCGGAGCGTCGTCTTTCTTGCGTCTCATCACGAACAAGGCGGTGGGGAAAGCCAGTATCGAACCCCAAAACACATTGGACGATATCATCTGTAGCGTAATGTCGATAGGGCTGAGTAGTCGGGCTGTCTCCAGAGCTTCCTGATAGGTGGCGATGTACGAATCCATTCCCGGCATGTTGCTTTGGGCAAGCGTGTCTACCATCGTTTCGCACGTGTTTATCACATATCCGTGGTCTATGAACCTGAAGTAGATGTAGTGTGCCACGGCGGCAAGCAGCGCGGCAAACATATACATGAAAACGGTGAATACCCATGCATGCAGGAAGCTGATGCCGCCTCCGCATACCTGATTACGATACATCCGTGCATAATAATATCCCATAAAAGGTACGCATAGCGTGAGTCCCATGAAAAGGAAAAGTAAAAAAGGAACCGACAGCCCCACAGGAAAGAGTATGAACTTCAATATCCAGAAACCTCCCATATAGGTACCGAACAGCATTGCGTATCGTTGCATGTAACCTCTATTTTCTGCCATCTTTCTTAGAAATAATATGCAAAGGTACAAATATAGTTGGATTCAAGGGCAAGCCGATGTGCAGATTTTAATTTTTAATTCTTTAATTTTTCATTATTAATTAAAAAAGAAAAGGTGATACATTTCGTATCACCTTTTCTTTTTCTGAGCCTCTTGTCGGATTCGAACCAACGACCCCGAGATTACAAATCACGTGCTCTGGCCAACTGAGCTAAAGAGGCGGGTGGGTAAGCTTGCTATATCGCGCCGCTACAACCAACTACCTTTGCTGCGATCAAGCCCTGGAGGATTCGAAGGGAGCTGGCCGTATAGGACTTACCCGTTTTTGTTTTGCGGTTGCAAAGGTAGACATTATTTTGAAATCTGCAATAGCTTGTGGCGATTTTTTTATTTGTTTTTTAGATTCTCTGTTCTATTCCTCTTCATGGCCTTCTTATATAGACACTTTGGAGGGGAGGTACGGATTCTTTCCGGCATTACGATGGACAAATATTCCTTTTACTAGAAAGTATTCGTCCGACATATGTAACCTTATCGTCCGACGGCTGTTGAATTATCGTCCGACAGCTGTCGGACGATAATTCAACAGCCGTCGGACGAATACTTCTTAGTATACCGGAATCTAAAGTATAGTTATGCAAAAGATTGCCATTTGAGAAGAAAATAATAATCGGGGACAAAAAAACAGATAGGCTATTGTGTGCTACCTTGAAAATAAGCATTATTTTTGTGCAACTAACTATATAGTCATTATACGCATGAACAAACACATATTGTCATTCTACCTTTTTTTCTGCCTTTTTCTTTTTCCCCCTTTGGTCGAAGCAATTGCCGGCTGGAATAGCTTTATCGTCAATTTTGATAAAAGTGTTTATGGTAAGGGGACCCAGACTTGGCAGATAGCACCCTATGATGACAAGTGGGTATATTTCGCCAACAAGAACGGTATGGTGCAATTTGATGGCAATGTCTGGAATGTGTTTCCATTGAACAATGCTTCCGATGTGCGTTCCGTTCTGGCTTCTGCCACCCAAAAAAGAATTTATGTGGGGGGCATCAATGAATTCGGCTATTATGAACCGGATACGGACGGTTCTTTGGCCTATCATTGCATGTCCGATACTTTGGAGAGTTCCGTTCGTTTTCTTGGAAATGTGTGGGGCATCCATGAGACAGACAATATCTTGTATTTCCAAGGGGACGGGTGCGTGGTGAAGTACCTGAACGGCAAATATACCGCCATTGAAATGAATGCCAAGATAGACTGTTCCAATATGGTCAATGGTATTCTTTACATCGGTACGGACAGAGGCGTATGGCTTTTGGTTGGAAACACTTTTTTCCCTCTTCAGGGTGCCGATGCGTTGGCTTCCAAGCGTATTCGTGGCATTATACCTTATAAGAAAGGTGTTCTGGTGGTGACTGCATACAACGGACTTTACTATTGTGACGGGCGTACGATGGAACCGTTTGTCACCGGTGCCGAAGAGTTTATGCGTGAGAATGAAGTCTTTTGCGTAGCCAAAAAGGATGATAAGATTGCCTTGGGAACCATTCATAAAGGATTGGTACTGGTGGATTGCAGCACCATGCAACTGAAATATTTCAATGAGAACAACGGCTTGCGTAACAATACGGTGCTTTCTGTCTCCTTCGATACGACCGGAAACCTCTGGGCCGGTCTGGATAGCGGCATTGACTACGTCTGTCTGAGTTCTCCTTTTACGAATCTCTATTCCTATCCTTATTCCTACGGCACGGGATATACGGCGGCGGTAGAAGGCGGTTATCTTTATTTAGGTACCAATCGGGGTTTGTATTACACCTCGTATCCGGTACAGATGAACGGCGATTTGCCGGATATCCGTCCGATGCCCCAATCCAGCGGACAGGTCTGGAACCTTTGCCGTATAGGTGATGAACTCTTCTGTCTGCACGACCGTGGTATTTTCCTTATCAATGGTACTTCCGTAAAACGTGTGACGGATATTGCCGGCGCCTGGTGTTGCCAACTTGTGGCAGGACGTACGGACCTTATGTATGTCGGGGTATATAACGGTATTTATTTGGTTGGGAAAAAGAATGGAGAATGGCAGGTGGTTGGCAAGATTGAGGGTGTGAACGATTCTTGCCGTCTTTTTGAGCAGGAAAGTGATAAGGTGATTTGGGTGTATAATACAGACCACGTTACCCGTGTGGATTTGGATAATGATTTGACAAAAGCTGTCCGTATAAAGGAATATAGCGCGAAGGATGGTTTCCCGGTAGGACGTGATATGTATATAGCGAAGATAGAAGACCGGGTGTATTTTGCCACTCCCCGGGGAATCTATAAGCATAATCCTCATAAAGATGTCATGGAGCCTTGTCCGGATATGAACAACCTTTTGAATGGCACCACGGCCTATTCGCATATTTTGGAGTATCACGATAAGTTGATAAGTTTGAGCCCTCACGAAATCTGTATTGCCAATCTGGGTACCTATAAGCGGGGGGCGAATACAAGCATTAATCCCATCCAGCAATCGCTGATTGAACTGGTACCCGGTTTTGAAACGATTATTCCTCTTTCAGATTCGCTGATGGTGGTTCCTAATGAAGGAGGTTTCGCTTTGTTCAGTATCCCGGCCGTAAGGGAGCGTCAGGATCGTAGCCATTCCTTATATATAAGGAACATGTATCTGTCCTATCCCAAGGATTCATTGGTATATACCGCAAACTTTTTAGGAGAGAAGCCGGTTCCGGTGATAGCTTATTCCATGAATTCCGTTCGTTTTGACTATGCCCTTTCTCTCTTTGCGGTAGGAGATGATGTCCGTTTTCAATATCGTCTGAATAAGGGGAGCTGGTCCGATTTTACAACGGTACGCACCAAGGAGTATAGTAATCTGTCGGAAGGTGAATATACGTTTGAAGTTAAGGCGGTCTTTCCTGACGGTACGACATCATCGGATACAATTGCTTTCCGTATACTTCCGCCGTGGTATCGTAGTGCTGCTGCATACGTTTGTTATATCATCTTGGCTTTGCTTGCCTTATGGTATGTCTATCGTTGGGATGATGTCCGTGTGAAACGGAAGAAACAGCAGGCGGTAATCGAGAAAGATAAAGAGTTGCACGATATGGAAAGGGAGTACGAAGAGGAGAAAGCCCGTCAGGAAAAGCAGATTATGCAGCTGGAGAAAGAAAAATTGGAATACGATTTGCAACATAAGAGTCAGGAAATGGCCAATCTGATGATAAACTTTGTCCGTAAGAATGAAATGCTGACTGAAATCAAGTCAGAGATACTTAAAGTATCCGCCTTGCTGAAGGGTGAGGGGGCTCGGGAAGGAAAACAGCAACTCATACTTATTAATAATAAAATAGACGGTAATATACAGAGTGATGAGGTTTTGAAGCGTATTGAAGACCAGTTCGATTTGATACATAACAATTTTATGAAACGTCTTCATGCCAAGCATCCTGAACTTTCCCACAACGAACGCATGATGTGCGCTTATCTAAAGATGAATCTTTCCACGAAAGAAATAGCACCTCTGCTGAACATTTCGGTTCGTGGAGTTGAAACAATCCGTTATCGTCTTCGTAAGAAGTTCGCTTTAGAGAGAGAGGATAGTTTGACGGATTATTTAAGCAATAAACTGTAGCCTTTAGATATTAACTTCCTTTAAAAGAAGGAAGAGTATGAAAGGGAGGAATGTTAAATTTCTCCCTTTTGTGTTATATAACATGTTGTGACGTAATACTTAAAAGTATATATTAATTATTGATTATTAGTAAGTTATTTGCTGATGACGTATTGATAACGTATTTGAATTTCAGATTTGACGTATTTAAGAATGATTGTTTTTTATTTGTTTTATTGCATTTTACTCTATGTTTGCACTGTTCGATTGAGAACAAAACCGAGAAACGTTAATCTTAATTTAGTAAAACTTATGAAAAAGTTATTATCAGTTTTATTTCTGTTAAGCTTTACCTTGGCTTCTGTATATGCCCAAAATATACAGGTAAAAGGTACAGTGGTAAGCGGTTCGGATAATGAACCGTTGCCTGGAGTAAATGTGGTAGTTAAAGGAACTACCAATGGTGGAATTACTGATTTGGACGGTAATTTTACATTGTCGGTTCCTGCCGACGCAACACTTTCTATTACCTATATTGGTTTTAAGTCGCAAGAAGTAGCGGTAAATGGAAAAAATTCCTTGAAAATAGTTCTTCAGGAAGATTCAGAAACGCTGGACGAAGTAGTAGTGGTGGGGTATGGTGTTCAGAAAAAAAGTGTGGTAACAGCATCTATTGCCAAAGTTAGTAGTGAGGATTTGGAAAACAAATCTCCGGTGCGTATGGATAATGCATTGAAAGGTTTGGCTGCAGGTGTGGATGTAACTTCAGCTTCTGGTCAGCCGGGTGATTCTCCTCGTGTACGTGTACGTGGTATTGGTACTATCAACAATAGTGATCCGCTCTACATTGTAGACGGTATGCCTATTGGGGGTGGTCTTGATTTTGTAAATCCTAATGATATCGAGTCTATCGAAGTGTTGAAAGATGCTGCTTCTGGTGCTATCTATGGTGCGCGTGCTGCTAATGGCGTTATTCTAGTAACTACCAAAAAAGGTAAGATGGGTAAGGCACAAATTAATTACAATTTTTCTTATGGCTGGCAGAGTGCATGGAAGAGACGTGATGTGACTAGTGCGACAGACTATGCTATCCTTCAGAATGAAGCCAATGTGAATGGTGGTCAGGCTCCAATTTATGCAGATCCTTATAATTTGATTGATGCTAATGGAAATTCTATCAAAGGATTTGGCACTGATTGGCAAGATCTTGTTTTCTATGACAATGCTCCGGTAGTGAATCATGATGTGACAGTTAGTGGTGCATCGGAAAAAGTAAATTATTATTTGTCTTTGGGGTATTATTCACAAGATGGTATTGTTGGTGGTAATCACGGACATTCTAATTATGACCGTTTGACTATTCGTTCCAATACTCAATATAATCTAATTGATGCATCTAAAGAACGCGGTTTCCTTAATAAATTGGATTTAGGTGTAAATTTGGCTTATATGCGTACGCATTCAACAGGTGTTGGTACTAACTCTGAATTCGGTTCAATTTTGGGATCGGCTCTTTATCTGTCTCCTATTTTGACCCCTACATTGACTGGTGATGCAGCTGAAAAGATGATTGAAACTTATAAAGATTTTGATTTGCCTCGTGATGCAAATGGTGATCCTTATACAGTACCTGGCTATGGAGGAGCTTATCAGGAAATGAATAATCCGCTGGCTATGATGACATTGACTCCTACAAAGAATTGGTCGCATAAGTTTGTTCCAAAGTTTTCTATTGATCTTCAATTGTGGGATAATTTGAAGTATCACTTCAATTATAGTGCTGATATGGGATTTTGGGGTAATGAAGGGGCTACTAAGAGCAAGTATTATCTCTCAGCTAATAATAAGGCAACACATACTAATGCATCTTCATTCAAGGCACAGAATGTGACATGGCAGATTGAAAATACATTGACTTATGATAAAACTATCGGCAAACATACATTTGGTGTTGTATTAGGACAGTCTGCCCTTAAATATAAGGGAGATCAACTTGGTGGTAACCGTTGGAATCTGGTGAATCCTAATAAACCTTCTATTGATTATGCTACAGGGAATGTTGAATATACAAAGGATGCAGATGGTAATATTACTGGTGCTACAGTTCAGTATGGCGTTTATGGAGGTCCTTATACAGAACATAGAATGTCATCTATGTTTGCTCGTTTGAGTTATAACTATAATGAACGCTATATGATTCAGGCTACAATCCGTCGTGATGGTTCAAGTCGTTTTGGTATTAATAATAAATATGGTACATTCCCTTCAGTATCTGTGGGATGGAATGTGACAAATGAGGAATTTATGGCTGATACGCGAGAATGGTTGTCTAACCTAAAGGTTCGTGCCAGTTGGGGTAAGAATGGTAATGATAACATAGCCGAATTTGGTTATACTTCATTGACAGCCATGGGTAATAATGTCCTTTTGGGCAAAGATGCCATCAAATGGAATGGTTCTAAAGCACAACGTTTGGCAAATCCTGATTTGAAATGGGAAGAGAGTGAACAAACTGACTTGGGTATTGATTTGGGATTCTTTAATAATGCTTTAACATTCAGTGCCGACTATTACATAAAGAAAACCAATGGCATGATTATTACGATGCCTATCCCGAGTTATGTAGGTGAAACTAAGCCTCTTGGTAACGTAGGTGATATGGAAAATAGTGGTTTTGAGTTTGAACTTGGCTATAAATGGAATATTGCTGATGCTAAATTTGCAGTAAAGGGAAATGCTACTTATCTTAAAAATGAATTGAAGAATTTGGGAAATGATACTGGCTATATGGATTTAGATGGTATTCAAGGATTCTCTGGCGGCGGTACACGCGGCTCTAACGGACAACCTTTCCCCTATTTCTATGGTTACAAGACTGACGGTGTTTTCCAGAATATGGATGAAGTTCGTGCTTATGTCAATAAAGATGGTAAAATGATTATGCCGGATGCGGTTCCTGGTGATACACGTTTTGTGGATGTAAATGGTGATGGCAGCATCTCGGCAGATGACCGTACTAACATTGGTAATGGTACTCCGGATTGGACTTATGGTTTGAATCTCAATGCTGATTGGAAAGGCTTTGATTTTAATATTTTCTTCCAAGGTGTGGCTGGTGCTGATGTGTTTGATGGCACTTATCGTACAGATGTTGCTTCTGGTAACTATCCTTCTTGGATGTTGGGACGTTGGACTGGTGAAGGTACTTCTAATAAGTATCCTCGTCTGGCTGTCGGTAATGCAACGAACTGGATGGTATCTGATCTTTATGTTTGTGATGGTTCATATCTTCGTCTTAAGAATATTACTTTGGGATATACATTGCCTAAGACTCTTACTCGCAAACTTACTATTGAACGTCTGCGTGTGTATGTGCAAGCTGAAAATCTTGTGACTTGGACCAAATATTGGGGATTTGATCCTGAAATTTCTTCAGGTGCAACTTCTCTTGGTGTTGACCGTGGTATTTATCCGCAGGCTCGCACATATACAGTAGGTGTAAATGTTTCTTTCTAATCTAAAAATAAGAACTATATGAAAACAAATAAAATATTAGCAATAGGCTTACTTGCTGCCGCTACAGTGTTGACTACCGGTTGCAGTGACAGTTTTCTTGAGGTGGAAAATCCGACAGGTGAACCATTGGAAGATTATTATACTACGGATGAGCATATTCAGGAAGCTCTGATTGCCGCCTATGACCCTCTCCATTGGCCAGATTGGGGATTGGGACAGTACAATGCCTTGAATATTGACGGTGAAATTATGGGCGATAATTTTTGGGTAGGTGGTGCAACCAAGACCGATATGCAGAATTGGCATATGTTGTTTAATTATGAGGCTAATGAAAATAATACACTTGGCTCTCTTTGGACAGTGGACTATTCTGGTATCAAACGTTGTAATGACTTACTGAAATATCTTGATTGGGGTACTGATGTTACTGAGGCCAATCGTAAACTCTATGAGATGCAAGCCCGTTTACTACGTGTTTTCTATTATAATATGTTGTGGCATTATTTTGGTAATGTACCTTTCTATTTGGAGAATCTTTCCGAACCTCCTTATACGGCTCCGCAATATACTGCCGATCAGGTTTATGCTGAGTTGATCGCAGAACTTGAAGCTGTAATTGACTCTAAGGTGTTACCTTTGAAATATTATAAAACAATCAAAGAAGGTAAAGAAGTTGACGACGAAGGTCAGTTGGGACGTGTCACTCAAGCTATGGCTTATATGGTATATGCTGAAATGGTAATGTATCAGAATGATGAAAGTCGTTTCTCAAAAGCTTTAGGTTATATGAAGGAGCTTATTGATAGTCCTAGCTTTAGATTGAATCCTAGTTTTGCCAACATCTGGGAAACGGAAGGTGAATGGTGTGACGAATCTATCTGGGAAATTAATTATGAGCAAACTAATAACGAACGTGGCTGGGGAAGTCCGTTAGCTGTTGGTGGTACAGTGCTTCCTACTCTGATTTCTCCTAACTCTTTCCCAGGTGATGATGGTTGGTCAAAGGGTAATGATGGCTGGGGATTTATGCCCATGCGTCTTGAAACTTATCAAATGTTTAGTGAACAAGACAAACGTCGTGATGCAACTTGCTGGGTGATTGCCGAAGATGTAGAATATACGAAACGTTATCAAGATACTCATATTTGGTTACAAAAATATCGTCCGTATGATAAGAACTTCAAGCAGTCTTCCGGTGACCAGAATTTGAACTATAATAACAATTATCGTTATTATCGTTATGCTGAGACATTACTAAATGCTGCAGAACTTTCTCTTCGTACAGGTGGAAGTGGTACAGGTGAGGCTAAGACATGGTTGAACGAAGTTCGCACCCGTGCCGGTTTGGCTGGACTTGCAAACGTTACGGTTGACGATGTACTTACAGAACGTCGTTTGGAATTTGTAGGTGAAGGCAAGCGTTATTTTGATTTGGTACGTGCTGAAGGAATCAGTGGAGCATCAGCCAGCAATAAGGCTACTACTGCACTGGTCCCCGATGAATATGGTTACCGTACTAATTCTTGGACTGCCAAGAAGAAATACATTCCTATTGCACAAGGAGAGTTGGATTCCGATCCGGCTTTGGTTCAGAATGCTTATAAATAGTTTACCATAACTCCATTAATAAATAATTGATATGAAAAATATATTTAAATATATGGCAGGCGTGTTGGTTGCTGGTTTTGCAATGACTTCATGTTCGCCTGAAGATTTTACGGGAGCCAATGGCAATATCCCACAAGCATCGGATTATACTGATAACTTTAAAGTTACTGTAGATCAGACAACCAATTATGCAAACTTTGAATTTACTTCTGCTCCTGGAGTGTCTCCTATTTGGATAATTGACGGCGCTTATCAAGCCTCATATGGTTTTTCCAAATATTATCGTAAAAAAGGTTCATATACAGTAGAATGTAAAGTAAAGAACGCAAATGGCATTAGTGATGGTTCGATAACCAAAACCTTTGAAATAGAGAAGACTATTATGAACGGTTTTGGTGGTTTTGTGGAAGATAGTGAATTTAACATGTTTAAGGGAGTAACTTTCAATGTGGCATCTTTCTACTATGCTCCAGGATGGGGGCAGATTGCAGATCCAAAATATACTTATCAGAATGGTGCATTTGTTGTTTCCTTACCGGAAGCTACTACCGATCAGTGGCAAGCTCAGATGCATGTGGAATTGGATAAGGTAATTGCTTTGTCAGTGGATAAAACCTATGATTTTTCGGTGATAATCACTTCTACTACCAAACATCCGGGCGTGACGGTTAAAGTACAGCAGAAAGGTGATGACAATACGTTTATCAATATGCAGCGTGTGGCTTTAGATGCTAATGAGCCTAAGTGTATATGGTTCAGTAACGTACCCGGTGTGAATATTACCGATTTGAAGTTTGCACTTGATTTTGGTGGTAATGAAGCTAATACGGATATTACTTTGGAAAGCTTTGTCTTGAAAGACCATGCTAATGATGACGGTACGGAAATTCCTGAAGTACAAGAGCCTGAACCTTCTTGGGTGAAGGTGGATAGTGAAGACAATCTTTGGAACGGGGCAACCTTTACCAATACTTTCTTCTATGCAAACCCGGATTGGAGTGCTAGACCTAATCCAGATTTAGTGGTGGATGGAAATGCTTATACACTCACTTTCCCTGATGCTACTGAAGCACAATGGCAGAACCAGTTCTCGTTTGTTACAGATTTGTCAGCCGATACAGAAACTGCCTATGATTTCTGATGTCACTCTAAATCCTAGTACTGATTTGAAGGGGGTAACAGTAAAACTGGTTCAGACTGATGAACCTGAATGTCAAACATGATGATAACTTCTTCTTTGCAGAACAGACGGATTTGTTGGGTAATGAAGATAATAAATTTTGGGTTGCAAATAAAAAGGCGCCTAAATGATATGCATGACTATATCTTTAGTCTTGGATTTTAGGTGGAAATCCTGCTGACACAAAAGTGACTATTAAAGATATTATTTTCCAGATCTCATAGAGATTGATGGCTAGTATTAGATAGAATATTGGTCTGCTAAAAGCAGTGAATAATAAAAAGGGGGAA
>ENA-OQCB01000232-OQCB01000232.1-human-gut-metagenome-genome-assembly--contig:-NODE-232-length-27153-cov-2.671576_pt1 | contig 27153 bp, 26 predicted proteins | sample MGYA00242493_ERZ504568 | MGnify/ENA primary metagenome ERZ504568 (study PRJEB26092, sample SAMD00036229) | human gut metagenome | host: Homo sapiens | study: EMG produced TPA metagenomics assembly of...
AAAAGTCGGGCAGAAGACATGGAGAGGAATCCTGGTTTATCTGGAATGGGAGGGAGAAGCTTTTCATCCGGTGAGCTACGAACTTCTGAGCGAGGCGAGAAGACTGTCTAAGATTAGCAAGGAGCCAGTATATGCAGTGGGGATTGGAAAGGAAATTCATCAAGGAGTCTCTCTACTGAAAAACTGTGGTGCACAGAAGGTAATCCTGTGTCAGACTTCACAGATTTATCAGTCTGAGGAATACGCGAGGATTTTTGAAGCGTACATTCGCAGGCTTAATCCAGGCACCGTGCTGATGGGAGGTACGATGGAGGGGAGGGCTCTAGCCCCCAGACTTGCCGTGCGTTTTCGAACCGGACTGACAGCTGACTGTACAAAGCTGGAGATGGAAGAAGACGGCTGTTTGGTACAGATTCGCCCTGCCTTTGGAGGAAATTTGATGGCAAAAATTGTGACAGAGACAGCTAGACCTCAGTTTGCGACAGTGCGCCCAGGTGTGATGGAGAGAGAGGAATTTCCAGGAGAGACCTGTCAGTTTCAGCTGGACACGGAGGATGGGACTGAGGGCAGGATGAAAATTCTCACGGAGGAAGTTTTGGACCAGGGGGACCATATCACGGACGCGCGGCTTTTGGTGGTCGCGGGACGTGGAGTAAAAAAGAGAGAAGATTTGGAACTTTTGAGAAAGCTGGCCAAAAGCTTAGGCGGAAAGCTGGCCAGCAGCAGAGCTCTGGTGGAAAAAGGATGGATGCAGCCCAAAGATCAGATCGGACTGTCGGGGAACACGGTTCACCCGGACTACATGTTCACCTTCGGGGTGTCCGGAATGGTTCAGTTTATGGCGGGGATGAGAAATGCGCGCCATATTGTCGCCGTGAACACGGACCCTGAAGCCAGGATTTTTCAGATTGCCCACGATCCGATCTGCGCGGATTTGTATGAGGTTGTGCCGGAGCTTCTTAGACAAGGGGGGATACGTTGAAAATCACCTATCAGCTAAGACCGGAGGAAATCGAGGAAGCTTGGATAAGTACCCAGTGGCGCGCCGGGATATTCCAAAAATGGAATCAGTTATTTCTGACCGTGATTGCTCTGGGGCTTGTATTTGCTTATGCCATGAAGCCTGATAGATTTTACTTGATGATGTGCGCTGTCCCGGTGGTGATTCTGCTGTTTTGCAACGCCTATCTTTTGGGGGCAGTGAGAAGAAGGCGGGCTCGCCAGCTGGCAAAGAAAAAGGGTACCTATGGAATCGAGCTCAGAAAGAGTGGTATCTGTGCAGGTAAAGATTGGACGTTTTATCCATTGAAAGACAGAAGATGGGAACTGCTGAATTCGGAGCATGTCTATGCGATAAAAGTGGACAAAGAGGTTTTCTGTATCCCCAAAAGAGTGATACCGATGGAAGAAAAGGAGGCATTGGAAGCTTTGAAAAAAGTTGGAGAATGCAAGTATCGGAATATTATCACAGGGAAGGAGAAAGTGTATGGAAAAACCAAATATAGAAAAGACGGTGAACCTGAAGTTAAATAAGATCGTGTTTTTTCCGCCGTGGCTGGCCCTGGCCGCAATGGTAGCGGTCAGTTTGACAAACGAGGCGGCTTTTCTGGCAGGACTGAACGCCGTGACGAACTGGATTTTGAGTAATTTTACCTGGGCGTTTAACCTGACTACAGTGGCCTGCGTGGCGACTGTGATTATTGTATATTTTTCGCCTCTTGCAAAGGTGAGGATCGGCGGCAGAAAGGCCAGGCCGATCATGTCTTACATCAATCTGGTGTGGATTACCCTGTGCACGACGATCGCTGCTGGAATCCTCTTTTGGGCCTGCGCAGAGCCGATGTATCATCTGTATGCGCCGGCAGCCTTCGAGGGTGTTGAGGCAGGGAGCGCGGGTGCGGCGGTTTTTGCCATGAAAACGATGTTTTTGGAATGGACCTGGTCTCCTTATGCGATCTATACCACGGCAACGCTGATTTTTGCCTTTGTTTTTTATAATATGAGACAGAGATATTCTGTGGGGTCTGTGCTGATTCCTGCTTTTGGGCCAAAGGCAGCCCGTTTTAACAACTTGATTGATGTGATTTGTCTGTTTTCGCTGGTCGCGGGCATGGCTTCTTCTCTGGGCACAGGTACTTTGACTATTGCAGGAGGAGTGCAGAAAGTTTTTGGGATTAAGAGCGCCCCGTTTTTATGGGGGATTATTATCGTGGTCATCGTGACCACCTTTGTGATTTCCAGTGTGTCCGGAATTATGAAAGGAATCAGGATTTTGTCGAGCATCAATGCGAAGGTCTATATCATTTTGCTGGGCTTTCTGCTTATCTTTGGGCCAACCGCGTTTATGTTGAACTTTTCCGTGGAATCCTATGGGCAATACCTTCGTGATTTTCTGCCCATGAGTCTTAGCACCGGGGAGATCTTCGGGGATAGCTGGGCTAGATCCTGGCCAGTGTTTTATTGGTGTAACTGGCTGTCCTGGACGCCGATTACGGCAATTTTCCTGGCCAAAATTCTGCGGGGCTATACAATCAGAGATGCGATTAAGTGCAACTTTGTGATTCCTGCTCTGTTCAGTACGCTGTGGATGGGAGTTTTTGCCAGCTCCTCGATCTACTATGAGCTGAACGGAGAAGGATTTTACGAGATCATGCAGACACAGGGAACGGAATCTGTGGTTTATGAGGTTTTCAACCAGATGCCTTTATCTGTGGTTCTGATTATCTTTTATCTATTCATTGTCTTTATTTCGTTTGTGACTGCGTCGGACTCCAACACAAATGCGATGGCAGGGCTGTGTACGTACGGAATCACGGATGGAGAACAGGAAGCTCCTTCCTGGCTGAAGGTGGTCTGGGGAGTCTCAATAGCAGTGATGACCTGGATTCTCATCAGCTTTGCGGGGATTGACGGAATCAAGGCTGCGTCCAATTTGGGCGGCTTCCCCACCATGTTTTTAATGATTATTATGATTGTAGGCTTATTAAAGATTTGCAAAAACCCTTCGAAGTATGATACATTTAAGGAAGATTACACAGAGGACGGAAGGCCCATTGAGTCTGAACGTCTTCCAGTACATAATAAAGAAGGGTGATTATGACAAAAGACTTTTTTTTAGAAGCGACGGAAATCTCTCCGGTTATTCCGGCGGTTAACAGCGAAGAAAGGCTGGAAACAGCGCTGCAGACGGAAAGTCCATTGATCTATGTGCTCTATGGGGATATCTGCAACATCACGGACATTGTTGCCAGAATCAAAGAGGCGGGCAAGAAAGCGATTGTCCATGTGGATTTGATCGGAGGGCTGGCGACGAAAGAGATTGCACTGGATTTCATGGACAAGTATGTACATCCTGACGGGATTATCAGTATGAAATCAAACTTGATATCCCATGCCAATGAGCTGGGATTTCTGACGATTCAGCGGTTTTATATCATGGATGTTCTGACTTACAGGAATGTGGAAAAACACATTCGTCTTGCGGGGCCTGATGTAGTGGAGTTCATGCCGGCCGGTCTGACCAAGGCGATGGGCTATCTCATGGAAGATGTAGATAAGCCGATTGTGGCCAGCGGTCTGGTTCTGGATAAGCAGGATATCATGGAAGCGCTGAAAATCGGAGCGGTAGCGGTATCTACGACGAATAAGGATTTATGGGACTGTTAAGGAGATGAGGGGATGAAGGTTGACGAGCAGTGTTTTTTGTGCTGCGCAAAAAAGGCAATGTCTTTGCTGGAACAGTATCAGGTTCCACAGGAAAAGGCAGTGCGTCTGATGAAGGAGATATACGGTGGTTTTTCTAGAGCTGACGATGAAGTATCGGCTCCGATCTTGATGGCGGATATGATGGGTATTTTGGACGCGAACGTGGGAATTTCCGACGCCTATGAGGGGCCGAAAAGGCAGTATAACCAGGAGCTGCTGCACCGTTCCCATGACATTAAGAAGGAGATTGACAGTTCTAAGGAGCCGTTTATGGCTGGCTTGCGCTATGCGCTGACAGGAAATTATATCGATTTCGGAGCTATGGATACAGTGAGTGAAGAGAAACTGGACGAGCTGTTGGAAAAGTGTCAGGAGATTACCGTGAACGAGACGGAAGCATGTCGACTCCAGGAAGACATTGCCGGGGCGAAAAGACTGGTGTATGTGACGGATAATGCAGGAGAGATTGTCCTGGACGGTCTGTGGCTTCAGGTCATAAAGGAGCAGAACCCACAGCTGGATATCACCGTGTTGGTAAGAGGCGGGGCAATTCTCAATGACGCCGCAGAGGAGGACGCTGCTTTTGTGAACCTGGACAAAAGCTTTCAGGTGATCTCCAATGGGACGAAGATTCCCGGGACCTCCATGGAGGAGATCAGTTCCCAGGCGAGAGAAGCGCTGCTTCAGGCGGATGTATGTATTGCGAAGGGACAGGGAAACTTTGAGAGTCTTCATGGTTGCGGCCTGAATATCTATTATCTGTTTCTGTGCAAGTGCGATTTGTTTGTGAAAAAATTTCAGGTTGCCCGTTTTTCGCCAGTGATTGCTCATGAAAAGAGAATTGTACAATATGCATAAAAAAACGTTTTGGCATTTTGATAAATTGTACAGGTTGACAAGGATTGGATTAGGATTTATACTAATAACAGTTACTTAAAGAGCGAGAGAGAGAGTAACTTCTAGTTTTTAAAAATAGAAGTTGTCTCTTTTTTTTGGATGAAAAAAGTTAGAAAGGTAATTCGGTATGCTGCGCAGATACCAAGACGCTCTTAGAGAATAAGATCAAACATGGAGGTACGAGAAATGGGCTACGATATTAATGAATTTTCTATGGACTTTTTTAGTCTGAAAGGTAAAAATGCGATTGTCACAGGAGGAAACAGTGGTTTAGGACAGGCTTTCGCGCTGGCTCTTGCGAAAGCGGGAGCAAATATTTTCGCGTTTGCTTATGTGGATGACGACGGGACAACCAGAAAATTGATTGAAGATTGTGGTGTGAAATATACTTTTATGCAGGGGGACCTGACAGAAGATGGCATGTGCGATAAAATTGCGGAAAAGTGCGTGGAGACATACGGCAAGATTGATATTTTGGTGAACTGTGCAGGGATCTGCAAGATTGCGGATGTGCTTGATTTTGGAAGAAAAGAGTGGGACCCGATGATTGCAATCAACCTGACAGGAGCGTTTGATCTGAGCCATGCGGTGGCAAAATATATGATTCCTCAAAGAAGTGGAAAAATCATCAACATCTGCTCACTGTTCTCCTTCTTAGGCGGTTTGGGTTCACCGGCCTATGCGGCGATGAAAGCAGGTCTGATGGGGCTGACCAAAGCCTATGCGGATGAGCTGGGAAAATACGGAATTTGTGTAAACGGCATCGCACCAGGATATTTCCAGACCAAAATGACTACCGGTACTGGCAGTGCAAACGATGAGAAATTCATTAAGATCAAAGAACATATCCCGGCTGACCGTTGGGGTGAGAGACAGGATTTGATGGGGACGACAGTATTCCTGGCCAGCCATGCCTCCGACTATGTGAATGGTACGGTAGTGGTCGTAGACGGCGGATACTTGGTAAGATAATTTGAAGGAGAGGACAGCGAGATGAGCGAGAAATATGTAATCGGGATTGATGAAGGTTCCCAGAGCGCTAAAATATTGATCTTTGACTTAAAGGGAAACATCGTCTGCGAAGACAAGCATCCTCTGCGGCCTTATAATCTTCCGCGTCCCGGCTATGTGGAGCATCCAGATGATGACTGGTGGGATGCGATCTGCAAAGCCAGCAAAAAATGTATGGCGAAATTTCAGGGGAATCCGGAGGACATTTTAGGGATTGGCTTGTGTACCATTCGGTATTGTCGTGCCTACCTGAAGGAAGACGGAAGTCTGGCACAGCCGGCTTTGAGCTGGATGGATGTGCGTGTCTCTCAGCCCTATGAACATATAAACCCGGATGTCAGATACATAGTGGCCTCCTCAGGTTATATCACCTACCGTCTGACCGGTGAGAAAAAAGATACTGTGGCGAACTACGAGGGCGGATGGCCGGTGGACGTAGACACCTGGGATTGGTCTAAAGACCCTGAGGCTTATAAGCAGACTGGAATGCCAAGGGAAATGCTGTTTGACCTGGTGATGCCGGGAGATATTCTGGGATATGTGACAGATGAGGCAGCACAGGCGACAGGCTTTCCAAAAGGACTTCCAGTGGTGGCGACTTCCAATGACAAGGCGGTGGAAGGATTAGGTACCGGCTGCATGGGTGATAAGACGGCTTGTGTATCTTTAGGAACCTATACCGCTGCGATGATGGAGGGAAAAGAATATCTGAGAGATACGAAGGCTGTGTGGCCAAAATTCTCTTGTATGCCAAACAAATATCTCTATGACAGCAATGGAATCCGCAGAGGAATGTGGACAGTCAGCTGGTTCAGAGATATTTTAGGCGACGGCTTTGCAAAGCAAGCTGCCGAACAGGGAATGTCTCCGGAAGAATTATTGAGCAAAGAAGCAGAGTCTGTGCCGGTAGGCAGTGATGGCCTGATGACGGTTTTGGATTGGCTGGCGCCTGTGGATGCCCGCTATAAAAAAGGCATCATGATCGGATTTGACGGACGGTCTGACAGAGGACATATGTATCGCTCGATTCTGGAAGCTGTTGCGATGACGATGAAGCGTCACGTGGATGACATGACACAGGAGATGGGCGTGTCTTTAGATCAGGTGATCATCACGGGAGGCGGTTCTAACAGCGATCTGTTTATGCAGATTTTCGCAGATGTGTTCGGAATCAAGATGGTGAGAAATGTGGTGAACGGAGCTGCCGGCCTGGGTTCAGCGATCTGTGCCGCTGTCGCCTGTGGCGCATATGCTACTTTTGAGGAAGCTGTGGAGAATATGGTAAAAATCAAAGACAGCTTTTTGCCGAATGAAGAAAATCACAACTTGTATCAGAAGATATTTCCAATCTATTCAGATATCACCAGACATACCGATGAGATATTGAAGAAAACCTACGAGATTTTTGAGTAAAACGGCGGGCTGCCGGGGAGGGGCTATGGAGAAGCAAAGACCTTTGGTTTTAGTCACCAATGATGATGGAATCGCATCGCCGGGACTGAAGGCGGCTGTCAGAGGGGTGCTAAAATATGCGGATGTGATCGTGGCAGCTCCCTGCCGGCAGCAGACAGGCATGGGGAGAGCCTTTCCGAGAACAGAAGATTTAGGTATTATTGAGGAAGTTCTCTATGAAGTAGACCATTACCAGGTCCCAGCATATGCGATTCACGGTTCTCCCGCCTATGCAGCGGCCTATGGAATTTTGGAATTGTCGCCGAGAAAACCGGATTTATGCGTCAGTGGTATTAACTATGGAGAAAATCTGGGGATGACGCTCACCTGCAGTGGTACCTTGGGAGCGGCTTTTGAGGCCAGCAGCCAGAAAGTACCTGCAGTCGCAGTATCCGTTCAGGCGGACTTGTCCATTCAGCGCAGCGAGGATTTTCAGGAATTTGACTGGACAGTGCCCCAGGCTGTGGTAGAAAAGTGGACGGGATGGGCATTGAAGAACCTAGGACGAGACGGTATCGATGTACTGAATATCAATATTCCGGCTGGAATTCAGGACGCCGAAAAATATCGGATTACGACCCAGAGCAGGCAGAATTATTTTGAATTTTGTGCTCCGGGGGACAGAGACCGGACAAAGCCTTATGAGCTTCAGGCTCGAAAGTATGTGAATGATGAGCTCCTCGAGAAAGACAGCGATATCTATGCGGTGTATAAAGAGCAGGTGATCTCAGTCACAGCTCTGAGCACGGTGATGTCTCTTCCGGTGGATAAGGTTAAAATTTAAGGAAAACTAAGACAGCCAGTTTGGACAGGGAAATGTCCGGACTGGCTGTTTTTTTCATGTTATAGGAAAGACCTTGTCACGCTAATGCGTGAAAGTTCTTTCCTATAACAGAAATACTCCGTAGGATCGCACTGCGGCGGAGATGAAAATGTTGCTGATGCAACCCGCCGCAGGCGGAGAATCCTGCTTCGCAGGATTCTTTTTTAAAGTACAATTAAAGGTCTAGAATGCTCAGGGACGTAAGGGGCCTTGGTCTTGTGGCTTAGGACGCTTTGGTAGAGCTCGGAAGGATAGAACTGCTGGCGTATTTGTCCATAGCTGGAAGCAGGGAGATCACGAAGCGCACGGCCAGCCCCCGCGCAGACGGGAATCGAACTGTGCCTTTGAATCAGAGAGAGCAGTTCGCGGCTTTCCCTGCGAACTCCTAGAAGGCGGATATAGGGTGGAAAGGAGAGCTCAGTGATTCCCAGCAGAATGTGCAGAAGAGCCCTTTGAATCCTGGTGTGAGTCAGCTCCTTTGTCTTGAGCAGTCCTGTGAACTGGGAAAAAGAGCGGTATTCTGCCTTGCGGTTTTCGATGCGGTTGGCAAGTTCGGGGGACACATCCACATAGCGGGTAAGGGAATCCGCGTTTTCTTGAATAAGCCTCATATGCAGCAGCAAAGAGAAATCGTCTGTCCAGAGCGTTTGGCCGGATGCGAGAATTTTTCGAAAATAAGTCCGGCACTCGCTGGGAAGATAGGGAGCTAACTGCTCAAAGGGGGCAGAGCTCGAGAGGGCGCGGCGCAGTGCTGACGCAGACGTGAATATGGAAGAATCCGGTAGCTGTGTCTCATGGTAGCAGGAACCATCTCTTAGAATAGTGTGAGGCTGAATGTGGCTGTGCAGACGGTTCAGCGCCTTTAGATATTCGATTCCCAGGATGTTATTGGGGCTTTCTAGGAGCTTGCTCCATTGGCCTTTTGGAAGATCAGAGAAGGCATTTATATAAGAAAGAAGAGCTTCTCTTCTTGCAATGGGAAAGGAAAATCCTTTTTTTAAAAAGGTGCGGAGCAGGAGCTGATAGTCCTCTGGTTCGTGTAAGAGCAGTTTTGCCAGAGCGAGAAGGGAAGATAGATCTCCTGACTCACTTCCGAAACACAGATCTGTGACGATACCCAGGCTGTCTAGGGTCCAAATACCGCCCAGGGCGAAATATTCCGCGCTTGCGGTAGCGTAACAGACGGGAAGTTCTACCACCAGGTCGGCTCCAGACAACAGTGCCATTCGAGTTCGATGATATTTGTCAAAGACAGCAGGGGTTCCGCGCTGGACGTAATCGCCACTCATGGCTACGATGATATAGTCTGCCTGGGTGATATGTCTTGTCTGCTGGATGTGGTATTGATGTCCACGATGGATGGGGTTGTACTCTGCGATGATTCCTGCGGTTTTCTTCATATTGCACCTCAAAAAATACAGTCTAATACCCCGTATTCTACCATTGAAACGCTTGAAATACAAGGGCGCAGGGGGTATAATTAGGGCAATGATGGTGGTTTGACCATGAGAAAAGTGAAATAAATACGAAAGGGGCCAATTAATCATGGGATTTATTGACGTAATTAAAGAAAAAGCAAGAGCTGACAAGAAGACGATTGTTCTTCCGGAGAGCGAGGACAGAAGAGTCTTAGAAGCTACCGCTACAATTTTGAAAGAAGGATTGGCGAATGTGGTTTTGATCGGCAATGAGGAACAGATCAAAAAAGACGCGGCTGATCTGGATATCTCAGGGGCTGTCATTGTAGACCCTGCAACCAGTGATAAAACCCAGGCTTACATCGATAAACTGGTAGAATTGAGACAGAAAAAGGGCATGACTCAGGAGCAGGCGAGAGAAATCATGCTGAATCAGAGAACGTATTATGGTGTTATGATGGTAAAGATGGGAGATGCAGACGGAATGGTATCCGGTGCATGCCATTCTACCGCAGACACTTTGAGACCAAGCTTGCAGATTCTGAAGACAAAACCAGGAACAAAACTGGTATCTGCGTTCTTCCTGATGGAAGTACCGAACTGTGAGTACGGTGAGAATGGAACTTTCGTATTTGGTGACTGTGGACTGAATCAGAATCCTACTTCTGAAGAACTGGCAGCAATCGCAGTGTCTTCTGCGGAGAGCTTCAAGATGCTGGTGGGAAAAGAGCCAAAAGTGGCTATGCTGTCACACTCCTCTATGGGCAGTGCGAAACATGCGGACGTGGACAAGGTTGTTGAGGCAGTGAAGATCGCGAAAGAGACAGCTCCTGAGCTGATGCTGGACGGCGAGCTGCAGCTTGATGCGGCGATTGTTCCTTCTGTGGGAGCCTCTAAGGCGCCGAACAGCCAGGTTGCAGGACAGGCAAACGTGCTGATCTTCCCAGATCTGGATGCAGGAAATATTGGATATAAGCTTGTACAGAGACTGGCAAAAGCAGAAGCTTACGGTCCGATGACTCAGGGAATCGCAGCTCCGGTCAACGATCTGTCCAGAGGTTGCTCTGCAAGCGACATTGTAGGTGTTACGGCAATCACAGCTGTGCAGTGCCAGAACCAGTAATAGAACCCCAAAGAAGGAGAATTAGAGAGATGAAAATTTTAGTACTGAACTGTGGAAGTTCTTCCCTGAAATACCAGTTGATTGATATGGACAATGAGAGTGTGCTGGCGAAGGGACTGTGTGAGAGAATCGGCATTGATGGTTCTAAGCTGACTCACAAGCCGACAGGCAAAGATGAGTATGTGGTGGAAAAACCGATGAAAGATCATCAGGTTGCCGTGGAGCTGGTGATGGATGCTTTGCAGGATGCTGAGCACGGTGTGATTCAGAGCACCGATGAGATTTCAGCAATCGGACACCGTGTGCTGCACGGCGGTACTGTGTACAGCGATTCCATTGTTGTGAATGACGACGTTAAGAGAGTAATCCGTGAGTTCTTCGATTTGGGACCTCTGCACAATCCGGCGAACTTGATTGGAATCGAGGCTAGCGAGGCGGCTATGCCAGGAAAGAAGAATGTGGCTGTATTTGACACGGCCTTTGGTATGTCCATGCCAGAGAAAGCTTATATGTACGCAATTCCTACAGAGTACTATGAGAAGTATTCCATCCGCAGATACGGTTTCCACGGAACCAGCCATAAATTTGTGTCTGGTGAGGCGATTAAATTCGGCGGGCTGGACCCAGAGAATGCGAAGGTTATCGTGTGCCATCTGGGAAATGGGGCAAGTATCTCTGCTTCCATCGGCGGAAAATGTGTGGATACCAGCATGGGCCTGACTCCTTTGGAAGGACTGATTATGGGTACCAGAAGTGGTGATGTGGACCCAGCGGTGGTACAGTTTATCTGCAACCATGAGAATAAAGACGTAAACGAAGTGCTGAATATCCTGAATAAGAAATCCGGTATTCTGGGAATGAGCGGCGGTGTATCCAGCGACTTCCGCGATGTGGAGAAAGCAGGAAAAGAAGGAAATCATCTGGCAGAGGTAGCCCTAGAAGCGTTCCGCTATCGTGTAATCAAGTATATCGGAGCTTACGTTGCTGTTATGAATGGAGTTGACGCGATCGCATTCACAGCAGGTGTGGGTGAGAATGACATTCAGGCCAGAAAGCTGATCTGCGACGCTTTGGGATATCTGGGAGTCAAAATTGACGATGAGGCTAACAATGTGAGAGGAAAAGAGACTGTGATTTCCACAGCAGACTCTAAAGTAAAAGTGATGCTGATTCCGACCAATGAGGAGCTGGCAATTGCCAGAGAAACGCTGGCGCTTGTAAAATAATGGTTGACAAAAGTCGAAGAAACCGATATAATTCATTAGGTGTGATTAGGAGACTATTATGCTAGTTCATTTGTCAGATGTTGTATCTCAGGAGGGAAAATGTCTGAAGACAGAGATTCCTCTTGCGTTGGAGACGATTGTTGCCGTAGGAGATACTTATAAGGTTGTGGAACAGAAGCCGTTGCAGCTGATGATTGTCAATACTGGTGATAAGGTATTGGAGTTGAAGGGCAGGACCGATGTGGTGGTCCGGATTCCCTGCAGCCGTTGTCTGGAAGCTGTAGACTGGAAGTTTTCCCTCGAGATTGAGCGAAAGCTGGATATGAAGCAATCAGAGGAAGATCGGATAAAGAACTTAGATGAAAGTGACTATATCACAGGTATGGATCTGGACGGAGACCGTCTGGTCTGCGATGAGATCTTGATTCAATGGCCTTTGAAGGTTTTGTGTAAGGAAGACTGTAAGGGAATCTGCAGCAAATGTGGTCAGAACCTCAATCACGGAGAATGTGATTGTGAAAAAGGCAGTCTGGATCCGCGTATGGCGGCTATCAGTGATATATTTAGCAAATTTAAGGAGGTGTAACCTATGTCTATCTGTCCAAAGAATAAAACTTCCAGAGCGAGAAGAGATAAAAGAAGAGCAAACTGGAAAATGAGTGCTCCGAATTTGGTAAAATGCAGCAAATGTGGCGCTCTGATGATGCCTCACAGAGTCTGCAAAGCTTGTGGTTCTTACAACAAGAGAGAGATCATTAAAATGGATGAGGCTTAAATTGTGAAGTGATAGACCTTGCAGGAATAACTGTGAGGTCTATTTTGTTATGCAATAGGAAAGACCTAGTCACGCTAGTGCGTGAAAGTTCTTTCCTATTACATAAACGCTCCGTTAAGGATACGCACATTGCGATGAGGAATTTCATCGCTCAAAATGAAGAAAAATTCTTGCCCATTGCACAGACGCACACTTTACGTAAGGCTGCAGGTTTACAGGGAATGGGCAGTCGTGGTATATTTAAGATTAAATGGATGTTTTTGCATAAAAACAAAATGGCGATGGAGGGAGCGTATGGATATCTGTAAGGTAAGTATTATTGTGCCGGTGTACAAGGTGGAACAATATTTGGGACAATGTATGGACAGTCTGGTTGGACAGACGCTAGAGGAGATTGAGATCATCGCGGTAAATGACGGGAGTCCAGACAATAGTCTAGCGATTCTGCAGGAATACAGGGACAGAGATCCGGAAAAAGTGAACGTATTCTCCATAGAAAATCAGGGAGTCAGCCATGCGAGGAACTATGGGGTTTCCAAGGCAAAAGGGGAGTATCTGCTGTTCGTGGACAGCGACGATTATCTGGAGAAAAATGCCTGTCAAAAGCTCTATGAGCATGCGAAGCTCCACGACAACGATTTGGTTTTGTTTGGGCGCTATAATCTGAGGGAAGACGGAGAGACGGAGAAATTGTACCTGCCGGTAGTGGAGGATTTTTCCTTGAGAGAGTATAAGGAGGAAATGGCTCGCTTGTCGCCGTTTCCATGGGATAAGTTAATTCGAAGGGAATTGTTTCGGGAGATTGGCGGATTTCCAGAAGGAATCCGTTTTGAGGATTTGCCCGTAGCTCATATGTTGGCTGTCAGCGCGAGGAAGATCGGCGTGGTTTCTGAGTGTCTATACCACTACCGGGTGCAGGCGGGATTTTTAAACACACTGACAGAGCATACCTTAGATATTGTGACAGCCCTGAAAATTTTGGTCAATTTTTTGAAAGACAAGGGGTTGTATCAGGAGTACCGTCAAGAGGTGGAATACATCTGCGTACGGCACTGCTGTTACCGGTTTGTGAATCTTAGAAAATTCACAGAGAAAGGAAAACTGGATTTACAGATGCGCCTGGTTCAATCAGTCTATGATTTTTTGGAATCGGAGTTTCCTAAATGGAGAGAAAATCCTTATGTTCGAAAAAAGATGGCGGTGGGAATGAAGCGCTTTTTATTTGTGTGCGAGAGGCCGAAGCTGATGATGAAATTTGTTCAAAAAACAGATGGAAAGTCCATTTTGCAAAAAAAACTTTGGGTTTGGGTGCGGTATTTCCTATATTTATTACGGAAATAATACGAAAGATTGCGGAAAGATTACGAGTGTGGTATATTTAATAGTGGAACTTTGGCACGAATTCTATCCTTAAATGGAGGGATTGTTAAGGAGAGAATCGGAGGGTTCGGGAGAATGAAATAATTATTGGAGGAACTATGGAGTCATATAAAATAAGTATTATTGTTCCGGTGTACAATGTGGAGCAATACTTGAGACAATGTATGGACAGCTTAGTGAATCAGACTCTAGAAGAGATTGAGATCATTGCAGTGAATGATGGAAGTCCTGACGGAAGTCTTTCAATTTTAGAGGAGTATCAGAAGGCGTATCCCCAGAAAGTGAAGGTTTTTTCTATAGAGAATCAAGGAGTCAGCCATGCGAGAAATTATGGTTTTTCCAAGTCAGCAGGCGAGTATCTGCTGTTTGTGGACAGCGATGATTATATTGAGCGGGAGACTTGCGAGCTTTTGTACACAAAGGCAAAGAGAGATGGGAATGACTTGGTTTTTTTTGCGCGGTACAACGAACAAGATGGAATGCGCAAGGAAAATATCACACTGCCATGGAACCAAAATTTTAAACTGATTGACCGAAAATATGAGATGGCAAAAATCTCACCGTTTCCATGGGATAAGTTAATCCGCAGGGAGTTGTTTGCGCAGATCGGCGGATTCCCAGAAGGGATTCGCTTTGAGGATTTGCCTGTGGCTCATATGCTTTCTATGAGTGCCCAGTCTATGGGAGTGGTCCGCAAGTGCCTGTATAACTATCGGATAAGGGGAGGGTTTTTGAGTACTCTCACGGAGGAGACGCTGGACATTATCACGGCTTTGAAGCTATTGGTGGACTATGCGCGTCAAAGAGAACTTCTGGAAATATACCGTGAGGAGATTGAATACATCTGTGTGCGGCACTGTTATTATCGTTTTCTGACTTTCAAACGTTTTAAGGAAACCGGAAAACTGGATTTGCAGGTACGGCTGATTAACGAGATTTTTGACTTTTTAGATAAGGAGTTTCCCTCCTGGTCTGAGAATCACTATGTGATTTATTCAACGACAAAAGAGATGAAAGACTTTCTGAGAGTCTGTGATACACGCAAGAAAATGCTGAATTTTGTGAGGCAGACGGATGGAAAGGGAATAAAAAGAAAAAAGAAGTGGCTCAGAGTGCATTCTCATCGGAGGAAGATGAAGGAAATTTGGAAAGGATTTTGGCATTCAGATGAGAAAATGTCTTATCTCGCGGCGCAGTGTCTTCAGGTAAAAAAGAGCGCGCCGAAAATTCTGAAAAAGAAGCTGAAGCTGAGCGCTTTGGATTATCACTATTACACGGCGTATCTGCTTCGTCACAAGGTAGATGATAAGACAATTCTGATAGAGTCCAAACATGGAGAAGACCTTGCGGGAAACATGTTCCAGATTCTTAAGGAGCTGAAAGATCCGAAATATAAAATGTATCCGGTCTATGTCTCGATGAAAGAGGAGTATATTCCAAAGTACAGGGAAGTGCTTCTTCAATATGATATGAAACACTGCATGTTTGTCAAGACAGGCACGAAGACATACAAAAGGCTGCTGGCGACGGCAAAGTTTTTGATTACAGACACTAGTTTTCCGCCTTATTATATTAAACGTGAAAACCAAGTTTATCTGAATACCTGGCATGGTACTCCTCTCAAAGCGATGGGACGTATTGTGCCGAATCGGGAGTATGGACTGGGAAATGTTCAGAGAAACTTTTTCATCGCGGATTATCTTCTGTATCAGCAAGAGTTTTCTAGAGATATCTTCCTGCGGGATTATATGATCGAACATATTTATCCGGGAAAAATTCTCACCTGGGGATATCCCAGAAACGTGGCATTTTTCTCCACGCAGAGATATGAGCAGATTCGAAAGGAGATGGGACTGGAGGACAAGCAGGTCGTTGTCTATATGCCAACCTGGCGGGGAATGCTGCATAAGAAAGAAAATGCCAAGCAGATTCAGATCTTGGCCCAGCATTTGATGAAGTTGGATAAGATTTTAGGTGAGGACCAGATCTTTTATGTGAAGCTGCATCCGTATGTGAAGGAAGGAATCAATCTGGAAGGATTTGCTCACATCAAGGAATTTCCATCACAGTATGAGACCTATGATTTTCTGAATGCAAGTGATGCACTTGTGACAGACTATTCTAGCATCATGTTTGACTATGCGGTCTCCAACAAAAAGATTATCCTGTTTGTCTATGACAAAGAGGAATACTTAAAAGACCGCGGTCTGTATGTGGACTTGGACGAAATAGGTCTGCCTCAGGCGAAAGGTGTCACAAGGCTTCAAAAGCTTCTGCGAGACCCAGATTATGATCTGTCTAAGTTCAGAGCGAAATTCTGCCCGCATGACAGAAAGGACAACGCCGTTATGGTCTGTGACGAGTGGATTCGAGGTGTGAGAGGTGAATTGCCGGTACAGAAAATCTCAGACAATGGAAAAGAGAAAGTGCTTGTCTTTACCCAAAGAGCGGTGGACAGGGCTTTGGTGAGAGAACTGAATGCCCAGGTGCAAAGAGATGGGGAGCGAAGAGAGTACTATCTGTCGTTTCCGGGCTATGTTATGAGAAAGACAAGTTCTGTGCTGTCAGAGTTAGATCCTAGAATCTATTATTTTCCCATTGAGATCAAAGCAAATTACACGATTTTGGAGCTGATTGCCAGTCAAATTGTATTTCGCTATGATATCGACAAAGGCCCTCTGGCAAAACTGACGAACAGACTGGCTCTGAGAGAATACCAGAAGATATATGGAAGCTATGAGTTTGACAAACTGGTGATTCTCTCCTGCAGGACAAAGCGTCTGTACTGGATTTTGCGCTGCACATCAGATCACAGGATTCTCTGCCTCGGAAGACAGGAAGGATTGTACAATACGGACGAGAGCTTTCGCAGGCAGGTAGATTATCTGCTGAAGCGAAGAGTTGATTTTGAGAGAGTGGTCCTATCTGATGAATTGGCAAAGAAAAAAGGACTGAAAAAGGATTCTGCCATTGTTGTCTGCGATGGAAGAGCTGACTTTGAAGAAATCTGGAGGGAGGAAGAGCGATGAAAGTAGGAGTTGTGACTTTTCACAGTGCTTTTAACTTCGGTGCGACTTTGCAGACCTGGGCTTTGCAGAAGGCTCTGCGGCAGTTGGGCGCAGAGTCCTGTGTAATCAATTATCATCCTAAGGTAATCGATAGTCTATACGATCCTTATGAGGGGAAGAGCGGTTTTGAACGGACGAAACGGCACTGGTATTTGAAGCTGACAGCGCCAGAACGGCTGGTCCGTTTTCAGCGGTATTCAGCTTTTCTGAAAGAGAACTTGGCTCTGACTGGAGATTACAGGACCTATGAAGAGCTGGAGAAAAATCCTCCCAAGCTGGATGCCTATATCACCGGCAGCGACCAGGTGTGGAACAGCTCTCATATCGGTGGTTATGACCCTGCTTATTACCTGGAATTTGCTCCGGAAGGGGTTAGAAAGATGTCTTACGGAGCCAGTGTGGGAAGGAACTTTGTGCTTCCGGCTTACAAAGAGCAGATCAGAAATGCGTTGAAAGATTACACCGCAGTTTCTCTGCGAGAGGTCAGCACGACGCCGGCGATCGAAGAGCTATCCAAGGTGCCGGTGAAGGTAGTGGCAGACCCCACATTTTTGCTTCGCAGAGAAGACTATGATGAGATACGGGTGGATGAGCGGAGAAAAGAAAAATACATTTTGGTCTACATGATGGAAGAGAGCCAGGAAGTAAAAAAACTGGCAAATCGGGTTTCTAAGACGCTGGGGTACCCCATTGTGCAGAGAAGATCGGTAGAAAAATTTGTCAACGAGGTGGAGAGCTGCTATACAGCGACTCCGGGCGAGTTCATCGGTTTGGTGTCCAATGCGGAGTATGTAATCACAAATTCTTTCCATGGCACAGTGTTTTCTCTGATCTACGAAAAACCGTTCATCTCGCTTTTGCATTCAGACACAGGAAGTCGTACAGTGGACCTGCTGAGAAATCTGAGAATGGAAGATCACCTTGTCTGGGACGAAAAAGAATTCTACGATATGGAGAAGTTTCAGATTCAAAACGTGGAAGAGCTTCGGGCTAGGATTGCCAAACTGAGAAAGGACTCCCGCCAGTATCTGGGAGAATCCCTCGGGTTGTTAGAGCCGGATAAAGAAAAGGTCGATTGTCCGACGGGAATTTTGAAAGAAGAGTGCTACGGCTGTTATGCCTGCAAGGAAATCTGTCCCAAGGATGCGATTTCCATGGAAACGGACGAGGAGGGATTTTACTATCCCCAGGTTGACCATGATAAATGTATTTCCTGCGGCCTGTGTCAGAAAGTCTGTATTCGGTTGGCGGAGCGTTTCCCGCAGGAGATTCCTCAGCCAAAGGTCTACGGGGCCGTGAACAAAGATACACCTGCTAGAATCGAGAGTTCATCCGGTGGAGTATTTCCTGAGCTGGCCAGATATATCATCGAGGAGAAGAGTGGCTATGTGGTCGGAGTCCGCTGGGATGAGCAGATGAGGGCTGTTGCGGACATCGCCCATACGATGGAGGAGGCGATGGCTTTTCGTGGCTCAAAATATGTAAAAAGCGAGTTGAAGGATATTTGGCCAAGGATCAAAGACTTATTGGACAGAGGAGAGACTGTATTGTACAGTGGGCTTCCGTGTGAGTGCGCGGCACTTCAGTCTTATCTTCGAAAGCCCTATGAGAATTTGTATGTCTGTGAAATTCTCTGCCATGCAGCTCCCTCGCCTAAGATTCTCAGAAAATATCTGGATTACCTTGAGAATAAATTTAAATCGAAAGTCGTCGATGTGATTTTTCGGGATAAAAGTGAGACAGGATGGCTGATTCACCGCACACAGCTGGTGGTGAAGTTTGAGAATGGCCAGGTTCTGAGAGTGAATGCAAGGAAGAATAACTATTTCAGGGCATTTTTGAATGATTATATCTCTCGGGAGTGCTGCAATCACTGTGAGTATGTCTATGACCACAGGAAGGGAGATCTGACGATCGGAGATTTTTGGGGAATTCAGCATCTGATGCCTGAGCTTTTTGATGATAAAGGGGCGAGCTGTGTCCTTGTGCATAACAAGAAGGGTGAAGAGCTTTGGAACGCGATTTCAGATAAATTTGATGTTCGGCAGAGCAGTATGCAGGATGTCTTTGCCAGAAATCACCGTCGTCCGTCGCCGTATCACAGTATTCGGGATGAGATTTTTTGACCTGATGGATGAGAAGCCAATCAACTCTCTTTTGAGAGAGTACAATGACTTAAAGAATTAAATATTGATTTTTGATCTTATCTCTAGTATCATGTGGGATAGAGTATCTGGGAAGAGTGAAAAACCTTCGGAGAAGATCAGCAAATGACAGGAGGGATAAGATGTCAGAGCTAGTGAAGATAGTTATGGATGCCATGGGTGGAGATTTTGCACCGGCTGAGCCAGTGAAAGCAGCTGTGGCGGCTGTGCGGGAGAAAGACAATATACAGGTTATCCTGACAGGTAAGCGGGAGCTCATCGAACAGGAGTTGTCAAAATACGAGTATCCGGGGGAGAAGATTCAGATTGTTCATACCTCAGAGGTTATTGAGACCGCGGAACCGCCAGTGATGGCCATCCGCAAAAAGAAAGATTCTTCCATTGTAGTGGGAATGCAGATGGTGCGCCAGGGAGATGCCGACGCATTTGTGTCTTCAGGGAGCAGCGGAGCGATTCTGGTGGGCGGTCAGGTGATCGTGGGTAGAATTAAAGGAGTAGAGCGTCCGCCGCTGGCACCACTGCTGCCTACTAAGAAGGGAGTTTCTCTGTTAATCGACTGCGGCGCCAACGTGGATGCTCGGTCCTCTCATCTTGTTCAATTCGCGAAGATGGGATCTATTTACATGGAGAATGTGGTGGGGATTAAGAATCCCCGCGTGGCCATTGTGAACAATGGAGCAGAGGAAGAGAAAGGAAATGCCTTGGTCAAGGAGACGTTTCCACTGCTCAAGGAGTGCAGAGGGATTAACTTTATCGGCAGCATCGAAGCTAGGGATATCCCAGATGGCTATGCGGATGTGATTGTCTGTGAAGCTTTCGTGGGAAATGTGATTCTGAAGTTGTACGAAGGAGTCGGGAGTACTCTGATTTCTCAGATTAAGCAGGGTTTGATGACAAATCTGCGCAGTAAAATTGGAGCATTGTTGGTAAAACCGGCGCTGAAAGAAACTCTGAAAACTTTTGATGCCAGTGAGCACGGAGGGGCCCCACTTTTAGGGCTGAGAGGCCTGGTGGTGAAGACTCATGGAAGCGCGGTTGCGGTGGAGCAAAAAAATGCAATTTTTCAGTGCCTTCAATTTAAAGAACAACAGATCAATGAAAAATTCAAGAGCATATCAATGATATCTAAGAAGGGAGATAGGAAAGCGTGGAACTTGAAAAACTTAAGATGATTATTGCGGATGTTCTGAATGTAGACACTGCGGAAATAACAGAGGATACTACTTTTGTGGACGATTTGGGAGCGGATTCTCTGGATATTTTTCAGATTATCATGGGAATCGAGGAAGAGTTTGATGTGGAGATAGACAATGACGCTGCTGAGCGGATTGTCACAGTGGGAGACGCGGCAGAGGCAATCAAGAATGTGATGTGACAGTGCCGCGAAAGAGTAGGTATTTAGAATGTTGAGAGTTAAGGGGCTTGCCGCATGGATGGACATGCTGTAAAGCCCCACGTTTTATGAGAGGGATTAAAATGAAAATGACAGAGACTTTAAAAGAATTAGAAAAAGAGTTGGGATATCAATTTCGGGATATCAATTTGCTAAAGCAGGCCGTTACACACAGTTCTTATTCCAATGAGAAAAACATGGGAAAATTGGGCTGTAATGAGAGACTGGAATTTTTTGGGGGATGCAGTGCTCGAGGTAATCAGCAGTGAATTTTTGTATCAGAAATTTCCCATTCTCCAGGAGGGGGAGCTGACAAAGAAACGGGCAAGTATGGTCTGTGAGCCAACGCTTGCGATGTGCGCCAGAGAGATTCGTCTGGACAATTATCTGCTCTTAGGACATGGGGAGGAGAACACTGGCGGGAGAAAGAGAGATTCCATTGTATCGGATGCTTTGGAGGCGGTCATAGGCGCTATATATCTGGACGGTGGACTTGCTAGTGCGAAAGAGTTTATCTTAAAGCATGTGCTGAATGATATGGAACATAAACAGCTCTTTTACGATAGCAAGACTATCTTGCAGGAGATTGTGCAGGAGCATGGAAATAATCCGGTATCTTACCAACTGATTCGGGAGGATGGGCCAGATCACAACAAGATTTTTTACTGTGGAGGTCAGAGTGAAACAGGAATTGTTGGGTGTGGGACAAGGACATACAAAAAAAAGCGGCAGAGCAGGCAGCGGCTTATCAGGCGGTGATGGCGCTGAGAAAAACGAAGGTGAAGTATGTATCTAAAAAACATTGAGGTATATGGGTTTAAGTCTTTTGCTCAGAAGATAAATTTTGAATTCCACAATGGGATTACTGGAATTGTCGGGCCGAATGGCAGTGGAAAGAGTGAACGTGGGGGATGCGGTCAGATGGGTTCTGGGTGAACAGAGTGCAAAGCAGCTTCGGGGCGGAAACATGCAGGATGTCATCTTTTCAGGTACAGAGAATCGTAAACCTTTGAGTTATGCTTCCGTGTCGATCACTTTGGACAATGGAGACAGAAAACTCCCCGTGGACTACAAGGAGGTTACAGTCACCAGAAGACTGTACCGTTCTGGTGAGAGCGAGTATTTGATGAACGGAGCAGTTGTCGTCTGAAGGACATTCAGGAGCTTTTTTATGATACCGGAATTGGAAAAGAAGGATATTCTATCATTGGACAGGGACAGATCGATAAGATTCTGAGTGGAAAACCTGAGGAGAGAAGGGAGCTGTTCGATGAGGCGGCGGGAATCGTAAAATTTAAGAGAAGAAAAAATACGACTCTGAAGAAGCTAGAGGAAGAGAAACAGAATCTGGTGAGGGTCACGGATATTCTAAGTGAGCTAGACCGACAGTTAGGACCCTTAGAAAGGCAGTCAGAGACTGCCAAGATTTATTTGGAACAAAAATCCAGGCTGAAGGAAAAGGAAGCTGGACTTTTCTTGCTGGAGATGGAAGAAATTGACGGGCAGCTTCAGGAAAAGAAACAGAAGAAATCCTTGACAGAAGAGCAGCTTCAGAAGACACAGGAGTCTTATGGGCAGGTAAAGGAAGAGTATGAGGAGCTAGAACAGAAACTGCAAAAATTGAATACCCGGATTGAGCAAATCCGAGAGGAGACACAGCAGGATGTTCTGAGAAGGCAGCAGCTGGAAGGGCAGGTAGAGGTGCTCAAAGAACAGATTCACGGGGCAAAGCAAAATGAAGAGCACTACAAGTCCAGAAAAATTTCCATATTGTCGGACACAGAAAAACGCCAATGTGAGCTAGAGAGCTATCAGCAGGAGCGTTCCAGTCTAAAAGGTGAGTTTGCGCAGATTCAGGAAAGACAGCAGGAAGAGGAAGTGCGCCTGCGCCAGATGGCAGATCAGATCGAGGCTTGTGTCAAGGCTGTGGAAGAAGGAAAGAATGAGATCATTGAGGTGTTGAACAGCAGAGCCAATACAAAGGGAAAGGTGCAGCGGTTTGACACCATGCTAGAGCAGATCAACATCCGAAGAGCGCAGCTGAATCAGCAGAAATTGGCTTTGAAGAGTGAGGAAGCACAGCAGGACAAGGAGCTGACCCGGGCAAGAGTTCAGTATCAGGAGATCGAAAAAAAGATTCAAAATTACCGGCAGGAACAGGAAAAGAAAAATTCTGAGCTGAAGGCACTTCAGGAAAACTTGGAGAATCAAAAGAGACAGCTAGAGGTGGGGAATACCACTTACCACAGAGAGGCGTCGAGACTGGAATCTCTGATGAATCTGACAGAGCGTTACGACGGCTACGGCAACAGTATTCGGCGTGTGATGGAGCAGAAGAAGCGAGTGCCGGGTATTCAAGGCGTTGTGGCAGACTTGATTCAGGTGGAGAAAGATTACGAGATCGCCATCGAGACAGCTTTGGGAGGCAGTATTCAAAATATTGTGACAGACAATGAGCAGACGGCAAAACAGATGATTGCTTTCTTAAAGAAGAATCGCTATGGAAGGGCTACCTTTCTGCCGCTGACCAGTATTGGCGGCAGAGGCAGCTTTGGCCCGAGGGAGGCGCTTGCAGAACCCGGCGTGCTGGGAATTGCCAGTGATTTGGTGACGGTGGGAAAAGGCTATGAGAATCTGGCCAGCTATCTTTTGGGAAGGACCTTGGTGGTAGACCATATCGACCATGCGATTGCCATCGGGAAAAAGTACCGTCACAGTCTGAGAATGGTGACCATTGAGGGAGAGTCTTTAAATCCTGGGGGTTCTATGACAGGAGGTGCTTTTCGAAACAACAGCAATCTTTTGGGACGAAGAAGAGAGATCGAGGAGCTGCAAGCTTGTGTGGAACGGCTGAAAGAAGAGATGAGGAATCTCCAAGAAACGATGGAAGGCAGCCGTGAGCGGAGAAATCAGCTTCGAGATGAGCTGGCCGGTTAAAAGAACTGGTGCAGGAGCAGTGTCTGTTGGAAAACACTGTGCGGATGGAAATTCAGCAGAAAGAAGAAAAACAACGGGAAATTTCCCGGGGTTATGAACAGATCAGGCAGGAAGGCGGAGACATTCTCCAACAGATCAAAGAGGTGGAGGAGAATAAGAATGCGATTGCCGCTAAGCTGGAAGAGTCCAAACAGGACGAGAAAAAATTGGAGGAGTTTATTGAGAGACGCCAAAAGCAGCTGGAACAGTGGCAGGAAGAAGAAGCTTCCGTCAGCCGATGCTTGGAGGAGATTCGCATGGAGGCTTCTGCTCTGGGACAGAAGAAGGATTTTGCTACCAGGAATATTTCTCGTGTGGAAGAAGAACTGAACAGATTGGCATTGGAATTAAGAGAGGTGGAGGAACATCTGGCTGGGGATGCTCTGGATATAGAGGAAAAAGAAAAGAATATCCAAAAGATACGTGAGACGATCGTTCAGACCCGGCAAAGAGAGGAAAGCCAAAAAGCTGTGATGGATGGATGCTTGAAAGAAAAAGAGGACACGATGGCTGTACATAAATCTTTCTTTGAGAAGCGGGATGAGCTGTCAGGACAGATGAACTTGCTGGACAAGGAGGTTTTCAGGCTCAATCAGCAGCTAGAGAAGTTAGAAGAGTCTCAGGAGCAAAAGATCGCCTATATGTGGGAGGAATATGAGATCACACCCAACAGTGCCTATGCTTACCGTCAGCAGGAGGAGACATCCGCTGCTGCTGTCAAAAAAGAGATCGCAGTGATTAAGGAGGAGATACGAAAATTAGGCGCCGTCAATGTCAATGCCATTGAGGATTACAAAGAACTGAAGGAGAGGCATACGTTTCTGTCAGACCAATACAAGGATTTGGTTCAGGCAGAGGCCACACTTCAAGGAATTATCCAGGAATTAGATGAAGGGATGCGCAGACAGTTCGCTGAGAAATTTAAGGAAATACAAAGAGAGTTTGACAAGGCGTTTAAAGATCTGTTTGGCGGTGGCAAAGGTACGCTAGAGCTGATGGAAGAGGAAGATATTTTGGAAGCTGGGATTCGAATTATCTCTCAGCCGCCTGGGAAAAAACTTCAAAATATGATGCAGTTGTCAGGAGGAGAGAAAGCTCTCACGGCGATTGCGTTGCTGTTTGCAATTCAAAATTTGAAACCCTCGCCTTTTTGCCTTTTGGATGAAATTGAGGCGGCTTTGGATGACTCCAATGTGGGCCGATTTGCCGGTTATCTGAAAAAGTTGACGAAAAACACGCAGTTTATTATAATTACACATAGACGCGGCACTATGGGAGCAGCAGACCGATTATATGGGATTACCATGCAGGAAAAAGGTGTTTCCACTTTGGTGTCGGTAGATCTGGTGGAAAAAGATCTGGACAAATAGGAGGAAAGAGATGGGAGAAGAAAAGAAAGGTTTTTTTAAGAGATTGGTGAGCGGTCTGTCCAAGACAAGGGCTAACATCGTCTCTGGTATTGACTCGATTTTCAGCGGTTTTTCCAGTATAGATGAGGATTTTTATGAGGAAATTGAGGAAATTCTCATCATGGGGGATTTGGGAATCAATGCCACCACATCGATTATAGAAAATCTGAAAAAGCAAGTGGAGGAAAAGAGAATTAAAGACCCTGCGGAGTGTAAAAAGCTGCTGATCGACAGCATCAAGCAGGAGATGACTGTGGGAAATACAGAGTATGAGTTTGAGAACCGCAAATCCGTGATTCTGGTGATTGGAGTCAATGGGGTGGGAAAGACGACTTCTGTGGGAAAGCTGGCGGGTAAACTAAAAGACCAAGGTAAAAAAGTGATCTTAGCTGCAGCTGATACTTTCCGTGCGGCGGCTGGGGAACAGCTTGTACAGTGGGCGAACCGGGCCGGCGTGGAGTTGATTGGAGGACAGCCAGGGGCGGACCCTGCCTCTGTGGTGTTTGACGCAGTGGCGGCAGCAAAGGCCAGAAACGCAGATGTTCTGCTCTGTGATACGGCGGGGCGGCTGCACAACAAAAAAATCTGATGGAAGAACTGAGAAAGATTTATCGGATTTTAGAGAAAGAATATCCAGAAGCCTATCTGGAAACTCTCGTAGTGTTGGACGGGACGACAGGGCAGAATGCTTTGGCGCAGGCGAGGCAGTTTGCGGAGGTGGCGAAAGTCACCGGTATCATTTTGACGAAGCTGGACGGAACGGCCAAAGGGGGAATTGCTGTCGCGATTCACTCGGAATTGGATATTCCAGTAAAATACATTGGCGTAGGAGAGAGTATTGAAGATTTGGAAAAATTTAATGCGGAATCCTTTGTCAATGCACTGTTTGACGTGAAGGACAGCGAAGGATAATACGAAATGAAAAATATGAGGGGAAAAGACATTAATGCTTACAGTAGAAAAATTTGAAGAGGCGTCAGAAGTAGTACACCAGGTAATTCAGCAGACAAAGCTGGTGTACAGTGATTATTTCAGCAGACAGACAGGAAACAAAGTCTATTTTAAACCGGAGAACATGCAGCTGACTGGTGCTTACAAGCTTAGAGGAGCGTACTATAAAATTAGTACGCTGTCGGAGGAAGAGCGCCAAAAAGGACTGATTACTGCCTCAGCTGGCAACCATGCGCAGGGGGTGGCCTATGCCGCTAAATGTTATGGGGTAAAGGCCGTGATTGTAATGCCTACCACAACACCTTTGATTAAGGTAGAGCGCACCAAAAGCTATGGAGCAGAGGTGATTCTTTACGGTGATGTTTACGATGAAGCCTGCGCCCATGCTCTGGAACTGGCAGACCAGGAAGGATATACCTTCATTCACCCGTTTAACGATTTGGCAGTGGCTACCGGCCAGGGGACGATTGCCATGGAGATTATACAGGAGCTCCCTTTGGTGGACTATATTTTAGTGCCTGTCGGTGGCGGCGGTTTGGCGGCGGGTGTTTCGACTTTGGCGAAACTTTTGAATTTTCACATCAAGGTGATTGGCGTGGAGCCGGCAGGGGCGAATTGTATGCAGGTATCCTTGGAAAATGAAGAGGTGACGACCCTTCCCCATGTGAGTACGATAGCAGACGGAACAGCAGTTCAGACTCCCGGAGATCTGATCTTTCCATATGTCCAGGAGAACATAGATGATATCATCACAGTAAATGACGACGAATTGATCGCTGCGTTTTTGGATATGGTGGAGAACCATAAGATGATCGTGGAAAATTCAGGTTTGTTGACTGTGGCGGCGCTGAAACATCTGAATGTGAAGAACAAGAAGATTGTCTCGATTCTCAGCGGAGGCAATATGGATGTGATTACCATGTCTTCGGTAGTTCAACATGGATTGATTCAAAGAGATAGAATTTTCACTGTCTCCGTGCGTCTGCCTGACCGGGCTGGAGAGTTGGTGAGGGTGGCCACGGTGATTGCCAATCAGCAGGGAAATATTATCAAATTGGATCATAACCAGTTTGTCAGCACGAATCGAAATGCTGCAGTGGAGTTAAAAATTACCATGGAAGCATTTGGAACTGAGCACAAGCAGCAGATCATGAATGCTCTGAAAGCAGCAGGGTATGAAATGCAGATGGTGACTGCTAATTTGTAAATAGAGGAGAAAAGTCTGGATTATCCAGGCTTTTTTTATGTTATAGGAAAGACCTTGTCACGCTGAAGCGTGAAAGCCCTTTCCTATAACATAAACGCTCCGCTAAGGATGCGCACGCCGCAATAAGGTAGTGCACCGCAAGGCGGTGTTGCGGCGGCGCGCAAAGTGGGACGC
>ENA-OQCB01000236-OQCB01000236.1-human-gut-metagenome-genome-assembly--contig:-NODE-236-length-26793-cov-2.918398_pt1 | contig 26793 bp, 48 predicted proteins | sample MGYA00242493_ERZ504568 | MGnify/ENA primary metagenome ERZ504568 (study PRJEB26092, sample SAMD00036229) | human gut metagenome | host: Homo sapiens | study: EMG produced TPA metagenomics assembly of...
GTTCCTATCATTATCGACAACACATTTTGGATACATTTTACTACGTCAAAGTGAAACACGCAAGAAAAAACTGGAGAACCATCAAATTGACGATTCTCCAGCTTTTTCCCCTTGCTTTTTTATATGAGTTCAATAACCTGCTTATTTCTCATACAACTTCATAAAAAGTTTTATCTTCCGTCACTACATAATCAATAATTTCTGATATTCCAACAATTTTATAAAAACTCTGACCAATAGACAAAGTGCTCAATATTTTGGTAAATAACCATCCAAAAGAATTGTCGTTTTTTCTTTAATCAATTCATATACTTTTTTGGCAATGGCTTCCCATGATTCCCTCTGATTCTTATTCTTCTCTTGCTGCTGGATATTCATTGCAAAGTAATCTATAAGGCGGTTCGTCTTCTTCAATCTCCGCAAACCTCCCTACTGGTACGAGAAATTTATTATCTGCATTGTCATCGTTACACATAGATACTTCTCCCACTAGAACATCGCCTTTTCCTTTCTCTAATACATATCCATGATAACAATATGGATATAGAGAGATGCTCTCACCTGGCTTTAAGATAACTTCCTCTCCAGCTTTTACCATGTATCGGCGTCCGTCTTTGCAAATCAGAACATCTGTGTTTGCAAGCTGCTCGTCTTCTGTCGCATTATACAATTTGAAAATCATATTCCGCCCCCACGGTTAATGATATCTTCCATCTTTTTCCAATGGAAATGCTGTGGACATTCCTGCCCTTCCAATACCATGATAATCTTCTCCGCATACACCTTAGGGTATTGATCCTGCATATGAAAATTTCCGTTCCTTAAAGTAATCAAAGCCAAACCCATTTTACTGAAATCCCCTGAACCAAAATCTGTAACATCCCAGCCCAGCATATTATCACGAATCTCATCATATTCATGACCTTTTTCTGCCCATTCCTCTGGTGTGAATTTACAGAATTCAGGTATCTCAAATTTGTATTCTTTCAACATTTTTCAAATTTTTTAATAATTGTATTAATCTCTGATCTTTTCATATTTCATCTCTCCCTAAGCCATCTGATTTTCTCTTTTACTCTTTCTATTTCCACTTCATCATCCAAAACAGTAAATTTCAGTCGGTTGAATTCTTTCTGAAATGGTTCCAAATAATGAAGACTGTCCGTCTCCATGTGATACGTTCTTCCATAAACACTGGAATTAGACGGTTCTAGTCCCAATACATAATCACCAGCATTTAAAGATTTCCACTCCATAAAATATGGAAGAAACTTTTGATTAAATTCAAGTTTCAATCCCAACTTCAGTTTCTCATTTACTAAGAGTGCCATCGTATCCTGTTTCTCATTTGACCGCAGCTCGTGAATAAAAACATATTCTGTCTCTTCTTCCAATGGTTTCTCCATACACATCCACTGATCCAAATGACGCTGTGACCATTCTTCTCTGCCTTCTACTTTTACTGTGGGCAAATACAAGCGACAATCTTCATTCAAAAACGGATATCCAAAATTACAATGGTACAGAAGCATTAGCGGTGCTTTGACAAAAGACTGGTTCTCAATTTCATCATAGACACAAATACTTTTCTCTAATAAGCTAGTCTCGATTTTCCGGCGCAACACCATATTTTCTCCAAATAGTTCTGCTTCCCTAACTTCCCCGCTAACTGTAATCCGATAATCGTCTCCGTCAAAAAAAGCATCTGAAGAAACATGTTCCGCTGGAGTCGTACGCAATCTCCCATGCATGGGATAGTCTTTCCCATCTATAGTACAAGGGGCACAGATACTCTCCAGACCACAAGTAAAAAATAGACCTCCCATAATACTTCGCAAAGATTCTTCCCCATTGGTATCATAAGAATTTCTTCCCTGTAACCCTGTCTTTGCCAGGAATGTCATATTCATTCCCTTATAAGAAAAATCCGAAATATCCAAACATTTATCACTAGTCACATGAAAATGCAGATCTCCGCTTTTAATCTCAAAAGCTTTCAACTGACTGCTACGTCCTTCTTGGTATTCTATCGGTCTGATATATGCCACTTGCTGCATACTTCCAACATATCTGTGAAATTCTTTCTTAGTCATGCCGATCTTCTCTCCATCTTATCTATTAATTGACTGATAAAAATATTGGGCTTGTTTTATAGGTTCCTGCGCATTTACAATCCCACTTCCCACAATCAAGATATCTGGGGCATTTTGCAGATAACTCTCCACAGTATCCACCGTAATACCGCCAGCCACAGCTACTCCTGACTTTTTGCAGCGTCTTTTCAATTCTATTAAATCACCCAACGGTGTACGCCCCAAAGCCTGCTGATCAACTCCTGTATGAACTGCCAGAATATCTACTCCCAATTCTTCCAGTCTTCTGATCTGACTCTCGAGGTCCATCACACAAATCATATCAGCCATTACTTTTTTGCCATTTTCCCGAGCAGCCTTCACACATTCTTCTACAGTTGCACTGTCCGCAGCCGCAAGTACCGTCACATAATCTGCCCCTCTTTGAAAAATTTCATTTGCTTCATAATATCCAGCATCCATAATCTTCGTGTCACACAAAATCTCCAACCCCGGGGCTTCTTTCTTAATTTCTTCGATCACCCCCGTTCCGTACTTCAACAAATAAGGCGTTCCCAATTCTAAAATATCTACATAATTCTCGATTTCTCCTGTCAACCTCATTAATTCTTCAGGAGATACCATATCCATCGCTACCTGTAACTTTGTTCTCATCTGTTTGCCTCATCTGAATCCTCTTTGCGATATCCCATACTCCAAGCAACAAAATCCGGCTTTTCCAAATTCTCTCTTTCTATCTCTTGAAAATAGCCCTTGTTAATGACAGATGATTCTCTTTCCCAACTAAAAGGTTCATCATACCAAGAATCCAATACTTTTTTTGCTGCCTCAGGAGCTAATACTCTTGCTCCCAGACATAATATCTGCGCATCAGCACTTTTCCTTGCCCTCTCCGCCGAATAGCAATCACTGACATTCGCTGCACGAATTCCCCAAAAAGTATTTGCCATATGGCAAAAACCAATACCTGTCCCACAGATCAGCAATGCAAGCCGACATTCATCTCTTTGAATTGCCTCACAAATCATTCTTGTAGTCTTGGCTGGAGATCCATGCCCTTCTTCCTGTGTCTTGATCGGATCTAACACAATCTCTGCATTTTTTTCTTCTATTAAGTATCTTTTAATAATTTCTTTCAGCTCAAATCCCACATAGTCACATCCAAGAGCTACCTTTACCTTTTTCATTACCTATCTCCTTTTCATTTTGTTTTTTTATTTAAGTCTATTATACTTTGAATCTGCTTCAACTGATTGTCAAAATCTTTCCGAGAGCGGGCTACAAAACCTGAATATAGTACATCAAGAACAAATTGCTCCGCAACCCTTCGGCTTGCCTTATCCCAACCTACTGTCAAATCACTCACCGAGACAAACAGTTTAATATCAATATATCTTAACAAGGGAGATTTATTTCTCCGTGTAATACAAATCGTCGTAGCTCCATTTTCTTTAGCCGTCTTCATTGCCTGCATGACATTTACGGATTTGCCCTCATAGGATACCGCAAATGCCACATCTCCTTTTCCCATATTTCCTGCTGTAATATACTGCATCATAACGTCATTGTATGCAGTACACGAAATTCCCAGCTTAGAAAATTTGATCATGGAAAACTGGCATGCTGCATTTGCATCCCCCACCGCAAAAAAATTGAATCGCTCTCGCATTCAGCAGCGCGCTCACAGCTCTCTCATATTCTTCGTCTACAAGAACCATTGTATTTTGCATAGTCTGCATATTGCTCTTAAAGACTTTCTGAGCAATCACTTTCATATCATCGCAGCTTTCCACACATTCCGACGGTTCTATATTTTCGTCGATAGAGTCCTCAAAAGCTTTTTTCAGAGCAGTATAACCATCAAAACCCAAACGCTTACAAAACCGAATCACTGAAGCTTCACTGCTTCCAGACTCTGTTGCAATTGCAGCCAAAGTCATTTTCGTAATAGCTTCCGGATTTTCCAAGAGTGCTTCTGCAAAATCCCTCTCTGCCCGCGGCAGAGAAGGCAGTAAAAATTTTATCTTAACAAGTAATTCATACATTCTCTCTGTCTACCCTTCTGTTCACATGAAACAATTTCATATTAGTCGAATAAATCTCCTTATATACCTCGTATCTTTCCATATATACATCGTGATTCTTCTTATCTGGCAAAACAATTTTGTTTTTAAATCTCACCATCATTTCACAGGCTTCCTGATATCCAGAATAGTATCCGCTTCCTACCGCAGCAGCAATCGCAGCTCCGAGACAAGACTGTTCATTTCCATCCGTAACTTGTACTGGCTTATTAAAAATATCTGCCTCCATCTTCAGAAATAATTCTCCCCGTGCTCCTCCGCCAGAGGCGATCATCCTCTCTGTTGAAAGTCCCTGGTTTTCGAAAATTTTATAAGACGTAAACATCCCAAGAACAATTCCCTCCATCGCGCTTCGAATCATATGTTCTTCCGTATGCCCCAATGTCAAACCGATATATGCTCCCTGCGCTTTTGGATCATTTACCGGGCTCCGAGACCCACTCAGATAAGGTAAAAATAAAAGCCCGTCACTCCCCACTGGGACGTGTTCAGCCAGAGCAGTCATCTCATCATAAGATTTCTTGTGAAACACTTGATCTTTCAGCCATTTCAACACCACTCCTCCGCACAAATTCGCTCCCATCAACATCCAGCGATCTCTTTTTACATGACAAAAAGTATTAGTCCGATACATACTGTCATGCAGTGGTTTTCCCGCGATACAGTTCAAAGAACAAGAAGTTCCAATATTTACAATCCACGGACTGTATTCATCAATAACGCCATTTCCAATTTGCTGCATCAGAGAATCCCCGCCTCCATAGGTAATAAGGGTTCCTTCCTTCAGTCCTGTCTCTTTCGCACACTCTGCATTAACCTCTCCCGCTGCTTCATGAGACTCCCAACAGTCTGGAAAAATGTCCTCTCGCAATTCCAGCTTCTCTATCAGTTCCCAAGCCCACTCTCCTTTTGAAGTGTCAAAACACAAAGAAGCAGAAGCATCTGAATAATCCGTACCAATGTTTCCGCACATCCGGTAACGAATGTAATCTTTTGGCAACATTATCTTCCAGATTTTATCATAAATCTCCGGCTTTTCCTCCTTAACCCATAAAAGTGAAGATAATAAAAAGCCTGTGGACAAATCATTCAACGTTATCTTTTTATACCTTTCAGATCCAATCGTATTATATATTTTCTCCACCTGTTTAGATGATCTCTGGTCACACCAAATAATTGCTTCCTGAAGCAATTCACCATTTTGATCCACCATAACCAGTCCATGCATTTGCCCAGAATACCCGACCGCCTCAATTTGTTCCTTAGAAACCATTGGATTTCTAACAATCTCACAGATAGTTTCCTTAGTCGCCTTCCACAAGTCTCTCATATCCTGTTGTGCATACTCCATCCGTGGTTTCTGTATGTCATACTCTCTCTGTGCTACAGCCACTGTTGTCCCTGCATCATCTGTCAATAAAGTCTTAACACTGGATGTCCCCACATCAATTCCCAAAAAATATCTCATACCGCACTCTCCTGCATTCACTTTCACTTCATTTTCAAATACATATTTCAAATTATCTTCATAACAAAATCATATCATCGATCATCACTGAAGTAAATATTTGAATATTTTTTGTATATTATTTTCACTTTTTCAAATTATATTTGTATATTTTGTACATCATCAATAGCATTTTCGTTCATTTTTCAATTCATATACTTCATTTTGAATATTAACATATGAAGTTTTCATGAGATAATTTTAAAACAAATCCATGTCTGTACCAAGGGGACTTTTTTACTCTCTTTCTACCATCGGTACACTGATGGCACACTTCATAGACAGCCTCGTACTAACGACCATATATTCCTAACACTTGACAGAAATCTCCTTAACCATATTGTAGAATGCGAATGTTGCACAGACAATGTATAAATGTAAAGTGAATATATCACTTATTTCTCAATGCATAAAGAGAGGGATAACTATCGCAACAGAATAGTGCACAAAATGTAAGTGCCAGCTTAGATTTATCGTCTTTCATAACTGGCTGAATAGATAGACTACTGGGTTCTATTTGGGAAGAAGCAAACTCTACTCGTACACACAACCCCATACTTTCCAGAACGATTATTTTCTGAACTAATTTTTTCCTTGACATTAAATAAACCTTCAAACTGGTAAGATTTTCTTACATCAGTTTGAAGGTTTACAAAAACTTCAGGAAATTCCTGTATTCTTATACTAACTCCAATACAACTTCCATAGCTGCATCACCTTTACGAGGTCCGATTTTGATGATTCTGGTATATCCACCGTTACGGTTTACATACTTTGGAGCGATCTCATCAAACATCTTTGCAACCATATCGATTTCCTTGGTATTTTTCTTCTTTCCAGCTGCCTTCACAGGCACTTCCTTTACCGGATAGAATACTTTCAGCATCTGTCTTCTCGCATGAAGTCTGGAAGGAGAATCTTTCTTAATCTCTTTCTTTACTTCATCGTAAACAGTCTTCTTCTTTCCGTCTACAACTTCTTTTACTCTCTTGCCGTTCTCGTCTTTGCGCGGAACTTTTGCACTTACTGTGACAGTCTCAAAGTTATCCTTCTCGCGAACCGCCATTGCAATCAGTCCCTCAGCAATCTTGCGAACTTCCTTTGCTTTGGTTTCGGTAGTAACAATCTTGCCATGATACAGCAGACTTGTCACCTGGCTTCTCAACAATGCTTTTCTCTGAGCAGAGGTCCTGCCCAATTTTCTATACTTTGCCATTTTCATCCTCCATCTGTGGAACGGTGTACCATGCATCTTCCGGGCTTACTGATACACCGCCAGCACCCACTTTATTTTATCTTCGACTGCTCTCATCCGGCATCAGCCGGACGAAACGTTTTGGCCAAACCTGACGCTTCAGCCTCATTTACTCCTCTGTAGGCTGCAGCTGCAGACCCAGCTCTTTTAATTTCGCCAATACTTCCTCTAAAGATTTGCGTCCTAAGTTGCGGACTTTCATCATATCATCAGAAGTACGATTGCACAATTCTTCCACTGTGTTAATTCCGGCTCTCTTCAGACAATTATAAGAACGTACGGATAATTCCAGTTCATCAATGCTCATCTCCAGAACCTTTTCCTTTTCATTGTCCTCTTTCTCGATCATAACCTCAGCGGTCTTCGCATTCTCAGAAAGATCAATGAACAGGCTTAAGTGTTCACTCAGTACTTTAGCCGCCAGACTGACTGCCTCATCCGGGTCCAACGTTCCATTTGTATACACATCTAAAGTCAGCTTATCAAAATCTGTAATCTGTCCGACACGTGTATTCTCCACCACCAGGTTCACTCTGTCTACCGGAGTGTAGATTGCATCCACAGCGATCACACCGATCGGCATATCATCCGACTTTCCCTTGTCAGCGCTCACATAGCCTCTGCCCTTGGTAATGGTCAATTCCATCGCCAATCGGCAGTCTTTTCCACCGTTTCAGCGTAGCAATTACCTGTTCCGGATTCATGATCTCAATGTCCTGATCAGCCTGGATATCCGCAGCTGTGACCACACCTTTTCCCTCACACTCAATGTATGCGGTTTTTGGTTCGCTGTCATTGCTCTTGTTTTTGATTGCAAGGCTCTTCAGATTCATGATGATCTCACTGACATCCTCTTTCACACCTGGAATAGAGCTGAACTCATGAAGCACACCGTCAATTTTCACCTGACTTACTGCAGCTCCCGGAAGAGAAGAAAGCATGATTCTTCTCAGGGAGTTACCCAAAGTTGTTCCATAGCCTCTTTCCAAAGGTTCAACTACGAATCTTCCGTACTTTTTATCTTCAGAGATTTCAGTAATTTCAATTTTGGGTTTGTTAAAATCAAACACTTATAAGGTCCCTCCTTCTGGGCTTGTATCGTTTTGAGGGTACTAAAAAAATCTGGATTATTTAGAGTACAACTCGACGATCAACATCTCGTTAACCGGAACATCAATCATATCTCTGGTCGGAAGCTCTTTGACTGTTCCTCTCAGCGCCTCCTGATCTACATCCAGCCATTCCGGAACCAGTCTGCCGCCGGTCACTTCCAGAATTCCTTTGTATCTCTCGGAACCTTTGCACTTTTCTTTTACTTCAATCACATCTCCTGCTTTAATCAGGTAAGATGGGATATTTACTACCTTGCCGTTTACTGTGATATGCTTGTGGTCTACAATCTGCCTTGCCTCTCTTCTGGTTCTGGCAAATCCCATGCGGAACACGACGTTGTCCAGTCTGCTCTCCAGCATAATCATCAGATTCTCACCATTTTTTCCCTGCATTTTGTCTGCTTTTTTTGTAGTAGTTGCGGAAAGGTTTCTCCAAAACTCCATAGATGAATTTTGCTTTCTGCTTCTCTCTCAACTGCAGACCGTATTCAGACATCTTGCGGTTTGCACGTTTTAACTGTCTGGTTGATTTCTTATCTATTCCTAAATAAATCGGATCCAAGTCCAAAGATCTGCATCTTTTCAGAACCGGCACTCTATTCACTGCCATGCTAAGCTACCTCCTATTACACTCTTCTACGTTTTGGTGGGCGACAACCATTGTGTGGTACCGGTGTCACGTCACGGATACTAGTTACTTCCAGTCCGCATGCCTGAAGCGCACGAATCGCAGCTTCTCTTCCAGAACCCGGGCCCTTTACCATTACGTCAACAGTTTTCAGACCATGTATCAGAGCAGCTTTTGTAGCTGTCTCCGCAGCCATCTGCGCTGCATATGGGGTAGATTTCCTTGAACCTTTAAATCCCAGACCACCAGCACTTGCCCAAGAAAGAGCATTTCCTTCAGTATCTGTCAGAGTAACAATGGTGTTATTGAAAGAAGACTGAATGTGTGCCTGTCCGCGTTCAACGTTTTTCTTGACACGACGTTTTGTCGTTTTCTTAGTCACTTTTGCCATTTTAAAACTAACCTACGCTTTCTTCTATTAAATATTTACATGGAAACTCTGCGCTAAAAGCTTTCCACTGACAGCTTTAAGCGCACACTTCGGCATTCAACAAATCATGCTTAAGCATTATTTCTTTTTATTTGCAACAGTTCTCTTAGGACCTTTTCTGGTTCTTGCGTTTGTCTTAGTCTTCTGACCACGAACCGGCAGTCCTTTTCTATGACGGATACCTCTGTAGCATCCAATCTCCTGAAGCCTCTTGATGTTCAGAGCGATCTCTCTTCTCAGATCACCTTCCACCATCATAGTCTCATCGATCACTTCACGGATTCTGTTTACTTCCTCGTCTGTCAAATCTCTGACACGAGTGTCAGGATTTACTTTCGCATCAGCCAGGATGCGAGTTGCACTTGGTCTTCCAATACCATAGATATAGGTCAGACCGATTTCTACACGTTTGTCTCTTGGTAAGTCTACACCAGCTATACGAGCCATGTATTTGTTCCTCCATTTTTCTACGGAAAGTCAGTGTCGTACGTCACGTATGTAACCATACGGTGAAATGGGACGTATCTTCCACTGCTCTCAGTTAATATTGTTCCTAATTGGGGTGTCTCGGTAATACACCCAGCTGCGCGCAATGACAGCACAGCCTTTCCGATTGACCGGCTTAACGCCCGTCGTGTCCTGAAAAAGGACCTCCGAAATAGCCTCTCGGTATTAGGCAATACTTCGCCCGAGACAGGATAGAAATCGTGACGTTTCTGTCTCGGAAATAAAGCTGCGAGATTGTGACCTCTCACAATATTATTTAAACAGTACAACACCTCCGGGTGTTTCTACTGCAGCCGCCTAATTTTTCACAAACAATCCAAGACCGGAATTAGCCCTGACGCTGTTTGTGTTTCGGATTCTCACAGATTACTCTGATGCTTCCTTTTCTTTTGATAATCTTGCATTTTTCGCAAATCGGTTTCACAGATGATCTTACTTTCACCGGAAATCCTCCTTTCCAAATTTGCTGATTTGGGGCAGAGTAACTCTGTCCTGTCACAAAAGTACGCTTTATAGTATAACACCCCAAAATCTAAAATGCAAGCAAAAAAACTGGATTTTTATTTAAAATCTGTTTTCTCCGTGAAATCAGCTGCGGAACCTTCCACCTGCATCACCAAATTTTCCTCTTCCTCTGACTGTAGAGTCTGGTAATAGTGAAGTATATGATTGCGAAATGCAATCTGCAGCCCCTTAAGCTTACACTCTTTTTTGTATGCCAAGACAGTACACAATTTCTGTCTCGGAATAATCACACAGGCTTTCGCATTTTTTCCCGATATTTTCTCAGCGATAGATTGTGTTGCCAGAAGGATGCCCGTTCCAGATGCCATCATCTCTAACATCAACTCTGCCTCGTTGGTATTAAAAAACGCCACATTAAAATTTAAGCCATTACTCTCATATAGATTCTTCATATAATCATACAGATGTGAGTTTCTCTCCCCTGTCAACAGAGGAAGTTTCCCTAAATCCTGGATATCGATATATTCTTTTACTGCATATTCATTTTTACTGCTCATGACCGCGCACAAATTCTCTTCCTGCAGAATATCATAGCTAATATAACCAGGAATCGTCTCAGGAATCGCCTTGATAATCGCAAAATCTAAAACTTCATTTTCAGCTTTTCAAAAGCTTTATAATTCTCCACAACTTTCATACTCCCAAGTACGTTGGGATTTGTAGAAAAGAAAGATGTAAGAGCTCTGGCCAAACCAGCGATACGGTAAAATGGAAACACGCCGATATTCAATATCATCTTCTGATCGGATCTTCCCTGGCCAAATGCTTCTGTGAGATTATCCACCGCTTCCAAAACTTTTTTTCCATACTCACAGAAACGTTCCCCTTCTTTTGTCAGAATCACTTTATGGGTATCTCTTTGAAACAATTTTATCTGAAGCTCATTTTCCAGCGAACTGACCTGTTGAGAAATCGCCGGCTGCGTAATAAACAGTGCCTTCGCCGCACCTGAAAAACTCTTTTGTTTCGCAATCTCCAACACATAGTATATCTGCCGTATTTCCATCGCCCTTCCCCCTAATTCTAAATAAAGAACCTTATTTTTCTTATTATAACTATAATCTTCAAGTACTACAATCATCACTCCGATATTCCGCTACTTTTTTATTATTTCTTACTGTTCACTCACCTGTGCTTCATGAGCAGTAACACACCTCTCGGGATAATGGAGGCTTGAACTATAACTATTATTTCAAAATACATTTTGTTTTCATTATTTTCTGATATAAATAGGGTTATCACTCTTTCTTATCAGTTAATTATATTTTTCAATTTCCGTTTTCATAATTCTAATTCTATAATACTGTTATATCTTTAAAAAGAAAGGTGATGACGCATGATTCATTTTTTTTCCAGAAGCCCAGGCACTCCAAGAAGAAATGTCACAGATTCGAAGACACATCCATGAAAACGCGGAAGTCGGATTTGAACTTGACAAGACGGTAGCATTTGTGACTGATAAACTCCGCACCTATGGATACATCCCTAAGCTGATTGGCGGTGGTGTAATTTGTAACTGTGGGAACGGTAAAAAAACCTTGATGATTCGGTCTGACATGGACGCCCTCCCTCAAGACGAAAAGACGGGACTAAGTTTTGCCTGTAAAAATGGAGCCTGTCACTCTTGCGGGCATGACGCTCACATTGCCATGCTGCTGGCCACAGCCAAAATCTTAAAAAAATATGAGGCAGAACTAAAAGGGACTGTTAAATTTCTCTTCCAGCCCGCTGAAGAATTACTTTGCGGCGCAAAAAGCATGATTGCCGCTGGAGCTTTAGAGTCCCCCACAGTGGATGCAGCCATGGCTTTTCACATCAATTTTGGTCCCATAGAGGAAGGGGAATTTCAGGTTGGTACTCTCGCTTACAGTGAAGAAAAAATGATGCCGTCCGCCGACGCTTTCCAGATCACAGTACACGGCAAAAGTGCTCATGGAAGTACACCCCATGTGGGGATATCTGCTTTAAGCGCCGCTGCCAACATCGTAGTGGCATTGCAGCAGTTCTTCACGCTACAGGTTTCCATGAAAGAACCTTCTGTCATGTCTATCTGTAAGTTTGAGTCAGGTACAGCCTCCAACATTATCCCAGACAAGGCAGTTATGCTAGGAAGTATACGCACTTATACCCGTGAAAACAGAGCTTTTCTCAAAAAGCAGTTAGAAGAAATCTCCATGAAAACAGCAGATTTATGGGGAGCAACTGCCGAAGTGGCATATATTGCAGGAGTCGGTCCGACTATCAACGATAAAGTACTGACACAAGAGATGGGTAAATACTGCCGAGAAATCCTGGATAATGTACGTATTGTGCCTCCTCAGACCTTTTCTGAAGACTTTTCCTATTATGGAGAGTACATACCCACATTTTTTGCCACACTCTATGCCGGCGGACCTGACTTAGGCTATCATTACTCGCTGCACGATCCACGTGCCACATTCGATGAGACAGCACTGCCTTATGGCACCGCCGCTCTTTGTAACTGTGCGGTGAGATGGCTGGAAAATCACAGCTGACGTTTTTTTAAGGGGGAAATTATATGAACGGATTATATGCATTGACTATTATCTTATTTGATCTACGCCATCGGTGACCTTGTCGCGACAAGACTAAAGCTATCATCTCCTATGCTCTTTGTGGCCGCTGTTATCTTCGCTGTCTGTTTTTGGAATGGACTTCCATCTACGCTGTTCGAGGATTCCACCTTAGTTGCTTTTCTAGTGTAACAATTGGCATGATGTTAGTCCACATGGGAACCACAATTAAGTTGAGTGATTTAATTCAAGAATATAAAACCGTAATCATCGTCTTGTGTTCCACCCTTGCAATTTGTGGAGGAGTCTACTATATCGGACGAATATTTGTAGAAGAATATTATGCACTGGTGAGCGCTCCTGTCTTAGGCGGTGCTGTCGTGGCCTGTCTGGTGATGACGGAGGCTATGAACACTGTAGGGGCCACTGATGCAGCTGCCTTTGGCTCCTTAATTTTGATAGTGCAAGGTATTGTCGGTTTCCCGATCGCATCAGTCTGTTGCAAAAAGAAGCTCTCCGGCTGAAAAAAGAGATCGCTGCCGGTAAATTAAAGCTGCAACACAAACAACAAAAGGATGAACAAAAACCAAAGTGGAGAATCTTTCCTCCTATCCCTGAAAAATACAATGGCGATAATCTTCTCCTGGCAAAGTTAGCAGTCATAGCTTGTCTCGCCCAGTGGCTCTCCAATCTGACTGACGGAAATGTCAACAACCTGGTAATCTGCCTGTTGCTAGGCGTATTCTTCCGAGAAATCGGCTTTCTTGACGAAGCTCCTCTAACAAAGGCCAATGGATTCACCTTCGTCATTGGGGCAGCCCTGGTAAATGTGTTTGCTAGCCTTGCTACCTCCACGCCTCAGATGATTTTATCTATGATTAAACCATTAATCATCGTGATTGTTATCGGTGTAATTTCCTTCGCAATTGTGGCTATACTGATAGGAAAAATTTTCAGACAGAGCTGGTATATCTGCGTTGCCATGGCCTCTACTGCCCTCTTTGGTTTTCCAGGAACATTCATTGTCTCCAACGAAGTAGCCAATGCTTCCGCTGACAATGAAGAAGAAAAAGAGATTATTCTGCAAAATATCATGCCAAAAATGATTATCTCTGGGATGGTATCCGTTTCTATCGTATCCGTCGTAGTAGCCGGACTCATGGCCGGGATGGTATAAAAAGCGTTTGTGTCATAAAAATACACCGGGAAACCCGCCATAACAGGTCTCCCGGTGTATCTCTTTTCACTATTTATCACGCCAAATAATTCTGCCTTTTTGACAGATCATACGGAGAAAGTTCAATTGTCACCTTATCCCCCGGCAGGATACGAATGAAATTCATGCGAAGTTTCCCGCTGATATGCGCTAACACCACATGCTTGTTCTCAAGTTCCACCTTGAACATCGCATTGGGCAGTTTCTCCAGTACGGTACCTTCTACTTCAATTACGTCTGCTTTTGACATGTTTTACCTCCTATGTCTATCTATTTATTTACTCAGAGTTAAGAGCTCCGGCTCTCCGTCCGTGATCAAAATGGTATTTTCGTAATGCGCTGACAAAGTTCCGTCCTGGGTGACAACTGTCCAGTCGTCATCCATAAACACTACATCTGCCCGACCAATATTAATCATAGGTTCAATGGCCAGCGTCATTCCTGGCATGAGGCGAAGACCGCGTCTGTGCTGTCTGAAATTGGGAATCTGCGGGTCCTCATGGAGATGTGTTCCAATCCCATGTCCAACCAAATCCCGCACAACTCCGTATCCGAAGCTCTCTGCATAGTCTCCGATGGCTGCTGAAATATCGTAGAGATGATTTCCTGCTTTTGCCTGTTTGATGCCTTCAAAGAAACTCTGCTTTGTGACATCCATAAGCTGTCGTGCTTCCGGTGAGACTTCCCCCACTGCATAAGTACGCGCTGCGTCTGAGTGATAACCTTTGTATATCAGACCTGCATCGATTTTCACCAGATCTCCCTCCTGAATCACTTTACTGTGGGATGGAATCCCATGTACAACTTCATCATTCAGGGAAATGCAAAACGATGCAGGAAAACCGTTATAGTTCAGAAAATTCGGAGTACAGCCCAATGACCGAATCATCTCTTCTCCTATTTTATCCAACTCCCAGGTGGTAATTCCTGGTTTGATGTGTTCCGCCAGCCTTTCATGTACCTCTTCCAGATACTTTCCGGCAACTTTCATTAGCTCTATTTCTCTTGAAGTTTTAATAGATACCGACATATTCTCATTCTCCTAAAATAGCGACGATAGCCCGAAAGACATCTTCCATATCCTGAGTACCATCCACTCTCTTTAATACTTTTGCAGAGGTGTAATAGTCAATCAGCGGCTGAGTCTGCTCATGATACACATTCAAACGTTTTTTCACAGTCTCTGGCTTATCGTCATCTCTCAAAATCAGTTTGTCACCGCAGGCATCGCAGATACCTTCCACTTTTGTAGGCGCATACATTAAATGATAAGTAGCACCGCACTTCACACAAGCCCTACGCCCAGACATGCGGTTGATGATATTCTCATCCGGAACATCCACATCGATGGCGTAGTCAATTTTGCTGTCCACTTTTTTCAAAGCCTCATCCAGACTCTCTGCCTGTGGAATTGTTCTTGGAAATCCATCCAATACATAGCCTTTCTGGGCATCTTCCTGCTGAAGCCGATCCACAACCAAATCCACAACCAGCTCATCAGGTACTAAAAGTCCCTGGTCCATGTAAGTTTTTGCCTTTTTCCCCAGTTCAGTTCCCTCTTTGATGTTGGCACGGAAAATATCTCCTGTAGAAATATGGGGAATCCCATACTTCGCCGCTACTTTTTTTTGCCTGTGTTCCTTTTCCCGCACCAGGTGCTCCCAACATAATAATTCTCATAAAATACCTCCCACCAAATCAAGGCTGTGGCGTCTCCACCACAACCTCACTTTTTAATCATTTAGGAAGCCTTTGTAATTCCTTACCAGCATCTGGGATTCAACCTGTTTGATCGACTCCAGAACCACACCTACAACAATGATAATGGAAGTTCCTCCAAAGGACACGTCCGCACCAAAAACACCGTTGAAGAAATATGGGATAACGGCTACAATGACTAACCCTACTGCTCCTATAAATATAATGTAATTTAATATTTTTGTCAAATACTCTGTCGTTGGTTTTCCAGGACGAATTCCAGGAATAAAACCGCCCTGCTTCTTCATATTATCCGCAACTTCCAGTGGATTAAAGGTAATAGAAGTATAGAAATAAGCGAAAAAGATACACAGTACTACATAGACTAACAATCCAATACTGTAAATCGGCTGATCTGGATTACACCAGTTGCTGGACGACAAACCTTTCATAATCTCTCCGCCAATTCCACCAACATTACTCTTTCCCATAAAGGAAGCAATTACAACAGGAAAAGACATAATCGAAGATGCAAAGATAATTGGAATCACTCCAGCCGTATTCACCTTCAGTGGAATATGGCTTGACTGTCCCCCAACCATCTTTCTTCCTTGCATTTTTTTTGAGAGTACTGTACTGGGCATTCTTCTCTCAGCACCGTTTCAAAATCAGTACAAAAACAACAATCAACCAATACAATCGCAAGAATAATCAATGCGGCCAAGCGTTCCTTTGCAATGGTTTCCCTTTACAAACTGTCGTACAGGGTCGCAAAATCACTGGGCATACGAGACACGATATTGATTGTCAGGACAATAGACATACCATTTCCGATCTTTTTCTCCGTGATTCTCTCACCCATCCACATCAGCATCGCCGAACCTGCAGTCAAACACACAACCACGACTGCGGCAGCCGCAAATTTCTCAAATCCGGAAGCATCAGAACCGGCGGACATCACAGGAATCAGTCCCTGCCTTCCAAAACCAATCGCCATTGCCACGGACTCAAAAATAGACAGACCAATCGTCAGATAACGAGTGATCTCCGTAATCTTCTTCCTTCCTTCTTCTCCATCTCTGTGCAGCTCTTCCAGCTTTGGAATCGCAATCGTCAAAAGCTGCATAATGATGGAGGATGTAATATATGGAGTAATATTCAAAGCAAAGATGGACATCTGCGTAAATGATCCACCGGTGAACGCATCAAAAAAAGTTAAATGCGTCACCGGACTGACTTTCGAACCATTCCTTGAAATATTCACCATTCACCCCGGGTACCGGGATCTGGGAACCAAGACGAATGATAAAGATCATTGCCACTAGATAGAACAATTTTCTTCGAATATCTTTTACTTTAAAAACATTTCGAAGACTATTCAGCATTAGATCACCTCTACTGTTCCACCTGCAGCTTCAATTTTTGCTTTCGCACCTTCGCTGACAGCGTTAACTTTCACGTTCAGTTTCTTTGTCAGCTCTCCGTTACCCAGAATCTTCACTCCATCGCCTGCCTTAGAAATCGCACGGCTCGCCAGTAAAGTGTCCACGGTTACATCAGCGCCGTCCTCAAATCTGTTCAGAACGTCCACGTTGATTGCAATGATCTCCTTAGAGTTTTCTATTGGTGAACCCTCTCTTAGGAATACGTCTATACAATGGCATCTGACCGCCCTCGAATCCTGGCTTTTTTCGCGCCAGAACGAGCTAACTGACCTTTATGGCCTTTACCTGCAGTCTTGCCATTTCCTGAACCATGTCCACGGCCTCTTCTGAAGTTATCACTGTGCTTAGAACCTTCTGCTGGTCTTAAATTGGATAAATCCATGATTGGCACCTCCTTTTAGATTTTCATTTACCTAGTTTCCTATCTTCCTGAACTCCCGTTCAGGAAGCATCCCTCACTTCGCTCGGTCAATTTTAATCACTGTTAAACTTAATACTTAGGCTTCTTCTACCTTTACCAAGTGCTGTACCTGCTGAATCATTCCTCTGGTAGCAGCATTGTCCGGAAGCTCAACGGTCTTGTTCAGCTTTCTCAGCCCCATTGCCTCAACAGTTTTTTTTGTGTTTCGGAACGGCACCGATTGTAGATTTTACTAAAGTAACTTTCAATTTATCTGCCATTTCTCAGTCCTCCTTAAGCCAAAATCTCGTCAACAGATTTTCCACGAAGTTTTGCAACTTCTTCCGGAGTCTTCAGCTGTTTTAAACCTTCGATGGTTGCAAGTACGACATTTTGCTTATTTCTGGAACCCATACATTTGGTACGGATATTTTTGATACCTGCCAACTCAATTACTGCACGGGCAGGGCCACCTGCGATGACACCGGTACCTTCCGGAGCTCTCTTCAGCAACATCTGAGCGCTTCCAAACTTACCGATAAAGTCATGAGTGATACTTCCATTCTCATCTCTGGCAACTGTCACCAGTTTTTTCATTGCATCCTCTTTTCCCTTACGGATTGCCTCAGGAATCTCGGCTGCTTTTCCCAGACCGGCACCAACATGTCCGTTGCCATCTCCGACAACGACTAAAGCTGTGAAACGGAAGTTACGACCACCTTTAACAACTTTGGTAACACGTTTGATGGATACCACTTTATCATTTAATTCTAACTGACTAGCGTCAATAAGATTGCGTTTCATGTGTTCTCGTTCCTCCCTTCTAGAATTCCAGTCCAGCTTCTCTTGCTGCGTCTGCCAATGCTTTTATTTTTCCGTGGTAGAGGAATCCTCCTCTGTCGAATACAACAGAAGTGATGCCTTTTTCTACTGCTCTCTTAGCAATCACAGTTCCCACCTTAGCCGCTGCTTCCACATTATCTGTGTGTTCCAGTCCTTCTTTTACTTCTGCCTGAAGAGTAGAAGCTGATACCAAAGTGCGACCTACTGTGTCATCAATGATCTGCGCATACATATGATTGTTGCTTCTGAACACAGCCAGACGTGGAGTCTGAGAGGTTCCGTTCAAATGATGACGTAATCTTCTATGCTTTTTCTGACGAATTTCCGCCTTAGATGCTTTCTTAATCATTTTCACACTCTCCTTAATTATTTCTTACCAGTCTTACCAACTTTGCGTCTGATAACCTCATCAGCATACTTGATACCTTTGCCCTTATACGGCTCAGGTCTTCTCTTGTCTCTGATCTCAGCCGCATACTGGCCAACTCTCTCTTTGTCAATACCTGCGACAGTAATCTTATTGCCGTCTACGGTCGTTTCCAGTCCTTCTGGATCTTCCATCTCAACCGGATGAGAATAACCTAAGGATAATGTCAATTTCTTGCCCTGTTTCTGAGCTCTGTAACCTACACCGTTTACTTCCAGAACCTTTGTGTAGCCTTCGCTTACACCCACGACCATGTTGTGGATCAGGCTTCTGGTCAAACCGTGAAGAGATTTCATTCTTTTCAGATCATTCGGTCTTGTAACCACTACATGACCATCTTCAACTTTGATACCCATTTCCACTGGAAGAGACTTCTCCAGAGTTCCTTTTGGGCCTTTTACTGTAACATGATTGTCCTCTGTGATCTCTACAGTTACACCTGCAGGAACCACAACTGGCAGTCTGCCGATTCGTGACATCTTGTTTTCCTCCTTACTTAAATTGTCGGAGAGGAGTTTCATCCTCTCTGTTTTCAGTATTTCTATTATTGATTCAATGCTTCGCCCTTAGGCTCGCACTCGCTAAGTGCTCAGTGCCTACCAAACAAATGCCAGAACTTCGCCGCCAACTTTCAGCTTTCTAGCCTCTTTGTCAGTGATTACTCCCTGGTTTGTGGACAAAATCGCAATTCCAAGGCCGCCCAGTACTCTTGGCAGCTCATCCTTGCCGGCATACACACGCAGACCTGGCTTAGAAATTCTCTTCAGCCCGGTGATAATCTTTTCATTTTTATTCTCACCGTATTTCAGAGTGATATGAATCGTCTGGAATTTCCCATCTTCTACAAGATCATATTTTGCAATGTATCCCTCATCAACAAGAATGTTGGCAATCGCAATTTTCATTTTAGATGCGGATACATCTACGGTATCGTGTTTTGCAGTATTGGCATTACGGATTCTTGTAAGCATATCTGCAATCGGATCGCTCATCGTCATTTAAGGTTGCCTCCTTTTTCTAATATTGAAATGGTATCTTTGATCACCAGCTTGCTTTTTTTACTCCCGGGATCTGTCCTTTATACGCTAACTCACGGAAACAAATTCTGCAAATTCCGTATTTTCTCAGATACGCATGCGGACGGCCGCAGATTCTGCAACGATTATATTCTCTTGTGGAATATTTCGGTTTGCGCTGCTGTTTGATTTTCATTGCTGTTTTAGCCATGAATAATTCCTCCTATATTCCTACTTTGCAAATGGCATATTGAATAATGTCAGTAATTCACGAGCTTCTTCATCGGTCTTAGCAGTGGTTACGAAAATAATATCCATACCTCTTACTTTGTCGACTTTATCATATTCAACTTCCGGGAAGATCAGCTGCTCTTTGATACCCAAAGCGTAGTTTCCTCTTCCGTCAAAAAGCATTGGGATTTACACCGCGGAAGTCACGTACACGAGGCAGAGCCAGGTTAATCAAACGATCAGCGAACTCATACATTTTCTCGCCTCTCAGGGTAACTTTACAGCCGATCGGCATACCCTCTCTGATTTTAAAGTTAGCCACGGATTTCTTTGCCTTAGTGGCAACTGCTTTCTGACCAGTGATTAATTCCATATCACTGATTGCGGCATCCAGAAGTTTCGCGTTCTCTTTCGCTTCACCAACACCCATGTTCACAACGATCTTTTCGAGTTTTGGCACTTCCATAATATTTTTATATCCGAATTTTTTCATCATGGCATCCATGATTTCGTTCTTTGTAAGCGTCTCTCAGTCTACTCACGTTCCTATGCCTCCTCTCTTAATTAATCGATCACTTTTCCGGTTGCTTTTGCAAAACGTACTTTTTTATCTCCGTCCATCTTAAATCCGACACGGGTCACTTTTCCATCTGCTACCAGCATCACTATTGGAAGCATGAATCGGAGCTTCTTTATTGATAATGCCGCCTTCTGTATTAGCCATAGAAGGTTTTGCATGTTTTGTAATCATATTTACGCTCTCAACCAGAACTGTATTGTCTTTTACATTGACGGCAAGAACTTTTCCTTCTTTGCCTTTGTCTTTACCAGCGATTACCTTTACAGTATCACCTTTTTTAATTTTCATAGCTGACATACGGCACCCTCCTATAATACTTCCGGAGCTAAGGACACGATCTTCATGAATTTCTTCTCACGAAGCTCTCTGGCTACCGGCCCAAAGATACGTGTTCCTCTCGGAGTTAAGTCGTCTTTGATAATTACCGCTGCATTCTCATCGAATTTGATGTAAGAGCCATCTTTACGGCGAGCACCTTTTTTGCTGCGGACAACAACAGCTTTCACAACATCACCTTTTTTAACAACGCCGCCTGGTGTTGCATCTTTGACCGTAGCAACGATGGTATCACCAATATTCGCATATCTTCTAGTAGAACCGCCCATAACACGGATGCAAAGGATTTCTTTTGCACCGGTATTATCAGCAACTCTAAGTCTGCTTTCCTGCTGAATCATACTGGTATTCCTCCTTACGAATTTTACCTTTATCCAATTATTTCACTTTCTCAACAATCTCAACAAGTCTCCATCTTTTATCCTTGGACAGAGGTCTTGTCTCCATTACTTTTACGGTATCACCGATGCTGCACTCATTGTTTGCATCATGGGCTTTTAATTTATAGGTTCTCTTTACGATCTTTTTGTAAAGAGGATGTTTTACATGGTCTTCAATCGCAACAACGATGGTCTTGTCCATCTTATTGCTGACTACTTTACCCACACGGGTTTTTCTCAGATTTCTCTCCACGATTACGCCTCCTTAGCCTGCTCAGCAATCACTGTCTGGATTCTGGCAATGTTTCTGCGAACCTCTTTGATTCTGCTTGTGTTATCCAACTGATTGGTTGCATTCTGAAATCTCAAGTTAAAGAGTTCCTTCTTAGCAGCTACTAATTCTTCGTTCAGCTCTGTAGCTGATTTACTTCTCAAATCTTCTACAAATTTATTAATTTTCACTGTTATCACCGCCTTCTAAGTCTGCACGAGAAACGATTTTGCATTTACATGGTAACTTGTGCATTGCAAGACGTAACGCTTCACGAGCAGTTGCCTCGGGAACGCCTGCAATTTCGAACATTACACGACCTGGTTTTACGACTGCTACCCAGTACTCCAGGGAGCCTTTACCGGAACCCATACGTGTCTCTGCTGGTTTTGCTGTTACTGGTTTATCTGGAAAAATCTTAATCCAAACCTGGCCGCCACGCTTGATGTAACGAGTCATCGCAATACGGGCTGCTTCAATCTGATTGGAACGAATCCAACATGGTTCGGTAGCTACAAGACCGTACTCACCATAATTAATCTTGTTGCCTCTCAGGGCTTTTCCTCTCATGGATCCACGGAATTGTTTACGACGTTTTACTCTCTTTGGCATTAACATTATTTATCGCTCCCTTCCTTAGTTCCTTTTGTTGGAAGTACTTCGCCATTATAGATCCACGCTTTTACGCCAACCTTGCCGTAAGTGGTGTCTGCCTCTGCGAAGCCATAATCGATGTCTGCACGAAGTGTCTGCAGCGGAATAGTTCCCTCACTGTAGAATTCTGTACGGGCCATATCAGCACCGCCCAGACGTCCGGATACAGAAGTCTTAATTCCCTGTGCGCCGGCTTTCATAGTTCTGGACATTGTGGACTTCATAGCTCTACGGAAAGAGATACGATTCTCCAGCTGTAACGCGATGTTTTCTGCTACCAGCTGAGCGTCTCTGTCTGGTCTTTTCACTTCTTTGATGTCTACAATGATAAATTTCTTATCTGTGTAATTTTTCAGTTCTTTTTTACTTTCTCAATCTCAGAACCGCCCTTACCGATTACGATACCAGGTTTTGCGGTATAGATGATGATTTTTACGCGGTCAGACGCTCTCTCAATCTCGATCTTGGAAACGCCTGCTGTGTACAGTTTTTTCTTCAGAAATTTTCTGATGTTATAATCTTCAACCAGGCAGTCTGCGAAATCTTTGTCCGCATACCATCTGGAATCCCATTCTTTGATCACTCCGACTCTAAGACCATGTGGGTTAACTTTCTGTCCCATGTTTTCCCTCCTTATCTTTCATCCAGCACGATTGTGATATGACTAGTTCTCTTCTCGATACGATATGCTCTACCTTGAGCTCTCGGCTGAATTCTCTTCATCGTAGGTCCTTTGTTTGCGTAGCACTCTGCGATGTAGAGATTTTCAACATTCATACCGTTGTTGTTTTCCGCATTTGCGATTGCGGACTCCAATAATTTCTTCAGTACGCTGGAAGCGTATCTTGGGTTATATGTCAAGATACCAAGTGCGCTCTGTACGTCTTTTCCACGAATTACATCTAACACGTAGCATGCTTTCTGTACAGAGATTCTTGCATAAGATAATTTTGCAGATGGTCTTGTATCTTTGTTATTCTCATTTCTGGATCTCTTAATTTGGGATCTATGTCCTTTTGCCATTGGATAAATCCTCCTTTCTCACACACTCAATCTATTAACGAACGCCTGATTTTTTCTCGTCTTTGCCATGTCCTCTGTAGGTTCTGGTAGCAACGAACTCACCGAGTTTGTGACCAACCATATCCTCTGTGATATATACCGGCACATGTTTTCTTCCGTCGTGAACAGCAATCGTGTGTCCTACGAATGACGGGAAGATGGTAGAACGACGTGACCAGGTTTTGATAACTGTTTTATCGTTTGCTGCATTTAATGCATCTACCTTTTTTAACAGACTAGCGTCTGCGAAAGGTCCTTTTTTCAATGAACGAGCCATGTTCTAACCTCCTAATTATTTTGCTAATGCTTTTCCATCTCTTCTTCTTACGATGTACTTGTTGGACTGTTTGTTTTTCTTTCTAGTCTTCAGACCCAGTGCAGGTTTGCCCCATGGAGTACATGGACCTGGACGACCGATACCAGTCTTACCTTCACCACCACCGTGTGGATGGTCATTGGGGTTCATAACGGAACCGCGAACGGTAGGTCTGATTCCCATGTGACGTTTACGTCCTGCTTTACCGATGTTAATCAGGTTGTGATCTCCATTTCCAACAACGCCGATGGATGCACGGCAAACAATCGGAACCATTCTCATCTCGCCAGAAGGGAGTCTCAGTGTTGCGTATTTTCCTTCTTTTGCCATCAACTGTGCACCGTTACCAGCGGAACGAACCAGCTGTCCGCCTTTTCCTGGGTGCATCTCAATATTGTGAATCATGGTACCTACAGGAATCTCTGACAGCGGCAGGCAGTTACCCACACGAACCTCTGCTTCCGGTCCGTTCATAACCTTCGCGCCGACTTTCAGTCCTTCTGGTGCCAGAATATAAGCCTTCTCACCGTCTGCGTAGCAGATCAGAGCGATGTTTGCAGTTCTGTTTGGATCGTACTCAATCGCCTTTACAATCGCCGGAATGTTGTCTTTCCTTCTCTTGAAGTCGATCAGTCTGTATTTTCTTCTGCTTCCGCCTCCGCGGTGTCTAACAGTAATTTTACCTTGGTTGTTACGTCCAGCGTTCTTGCTCAGAGATACCACCAGAGATTTCTCAGGAGTAGATTTTGTAATCTCAGAGAAATCAGATCCAGTCATATGTCTTCTGGACGGAGTATATGGATTATAGGTTTTAATTCCCATGGTTTTGCTCCTTTCGAATTTCTTATCGTGCTTCCGTGCACATATTCGGGATAAACAGAGTGTCAAGGATCAAAAGAAATCAGTTCGTCGTGCTCGCACGTAAGAAATGATTTGTTTTGAGACTTGTAAGCGTGTAACGCGACCGAGGAAACTTGTTTTCCGAGGTGACACTCGTCGCCCTTTGAGCCGCCTGATCTCGTCTTACTCTCCACTCTTCTCCCCTGTTAATTTTAAAGTCCCTCGAAGATCTCGATATCTTTGCTCTCTTCTGTCAGAGCTACGATCGCTTTTTTCGTCTTCGCAGTCTTTCCAACTGTCATTCCGCGTCTTTTCTTCTTCCCATCCATGTTCATGGTATTGACGCTCTTTACTTTTGTTCCCTCGAACATTTTTTCTACAGCTTCTTTGATCTGAGCTTTATTTGCCTCCGGATGTACTAAGAAAGTATATTTCTTCTCTCCCATAGCGTTCATGCTCTTCTCAGTAACCACCGGTTTCAGAATTACATCATAATATTTAATTGCTGCCATTATGCGTACACCTCCTCGATTGAAGCTACTGCATCCTTGGTCAGAACCAGAGTCTTGTGTTTCATCACATCGTAAACATTGATGGTGTTCACCGTTGCGGTCTGAACTTCCGGAATATTTCTAGCAGATAATACTACATTCTGATCTACAGCCGGTGTCACAACCAGTGCCTTCTCAGCTTTCAGATTGTTCAGTACATTCTGCATATCTTTTGTCTTGATTGCCTCGAATTTCAAATCGTCTACTACGATCAACTTATTGTCCTGAACCTTAGCGGTCAGCGCTGATTTCAGAGCTGCCAATCTCTCTTTGCGGTTCATCTTCACACTATAGTCTCTTGGTACCGGTGCAAATACAACACCGCCGCCGGTCCACTGTGGAGCGCGGATAGAACCCTGTCTTGCATGGCCGGTTCCTTTCTGTCTCCATGGTTTTCTTCCACCGCCGCGAACTTCTGAGCGAGTCTTCGCTTTCTGTGTTCCCTGACGTTTATTTGCAAGCTGGCGAACAACTGCCAAATGTACCAGATGCTCATTGATCTCAACGCCAAAAACCGCATCATTCAGCTCAATTGTTCCAACTTCATTGCCTTCCATATTTAAAACTGATACGTTTGCCATCTCTTAGTGCTCCTCCTTTCTTATTATAAGGACTTTACTGTCTCTTTGATGGTTACTAAGGATTTCTTAGGTCCTGGAACAGCACCCTTTACTAACAGTAAATTATTTTCTGCGTCAACACGAACAACTTCCAGATTCTGGATAGTGATCTGTTTGTTACCCATCTGTCCTGGCATTTTCTTTCCTTTGAATACTTTGCTCGGATCAGATGCCGCACCGTTGGAACCTGCATGGCGATGGTATTTAGAACCGTGAGCCATAGGTCCTCTAGACTGTCCATGTCTCTTGATTGCGCCCTGGTATCCTTTACCTTTGGAGATTGCTGTAGCGTCAATGTGGTCTCCTGCCTCAAAGACATCCACCTTAATCTCCTGGCCCAATTCATATTCAGCCGCATTGTCCAGCTTAAACTCTTTTACGAATCTCTTGCAGGACACACCAGCCTTCTCAAAGTGGCCCTTCATTGGTTTGTTCACAAGATTCTCTCTCTTGTCTGCATAACCAACCTGAACTGCACTGTATCCATCATTTTCTTCTGTTTTGACCTGTGTAACCACACATGGTCCAGCCTGTAATACAGTTACCGGAATCAGCACTCCGTCTTCATTGAAGATCTGAGTCATTCCGACTTTTGTAGCCAAAATAGCTTTCTTCATTTTATTTTCCTCCTTATAGCGGATTACCCTTTCGGTAATCATATAGTGTTACCAAACTTAATTATTTTGTTTTCATTTTAATATCAATGTGAACACCAGCCGGCATTTCCAGACGAGACAGAGCATCTACTGTCTTCTGGGTTGGAGTCATGATGTCGATCAGTCTCTTGTGTGTCCTCTGCTCAAACTGCTCTCTGGAATCTTTATACTTGTGAACCGCTCTCAGGATGGTAACTACTTCCTTCTTTGTCGGAAGAGGTACCGGACCGCTCACCATTGCTCCATTTTTCTTTACAGTGTCGATAATTTTCTTCGCAGATGCATCTACCAACTGATGATCATATGCCTTTAATGTGATTCTCATTACTTGACTTGCCATAAAAAAAGTCGCCTCCTTTTCGCACTTATTATCAGTACGACAAGCGGTGACTGTACACATCTCCGTGTGTGTCCTAACTCTTACACACACTGTTTCCACACTTTCTGCGGACATCTGAACTTGTACAGTGACTTGTCGTCAGTTTCCTAACTTGACATTCGCTCCACGGAAAACCTGCCACAGTGGGCAGCAACCTCGCGCTTCACAGCTATCATGTCACAGCATCTATGAGTATA
>ENA-OQCB01000237-OQCB01000237.1-human-gut-metagenome-genome-assembly--contig:-NODE-237-length-26772-cov-9.997936_pt1 | contig 26772 bp, 33 predicted proteins | sample MGYA00242493_ERZ504568 | MGnify/ENA primary metagenome ERZ504568 (study PRJEB26092, sample SAMD00036229) | human gut metagenome | host: Homo sapiens | study: EMG produced TPA metagenomics assembly of...
CCGGTGTCCTTTCCCTTTGGCTGGGTATCATGAGAATAGGCGAACAAGGCGGAGTCATCGCTCTGTTTTCCCGATTGCTGGGACCTCTGTTCAGTAAACTTTTTCCCGATATCCCCAAAGGACATCCTGTGACAGGTAGCATCTTTATGAATCTGGCAGCCAATATGCTGGGACTAGATAATGCCGCCACTCCCTTAGGACTGAAAGCAATGGAGGGCCTGCAAGAACTGAACCCCAAGAAAGATACTGCCAGTAATCCCATGATTATGTTCCTGGTACTGAATACTTCGGGGCTGACTCTGATTCCTATCAGCATCATGGTATATCGCGCTCAACTAGGTGCTGCCCAACCTACAGACATATTTGTCCCCATCCTGCTGGCAACCTTCTTCTCTACCTTGGCAGGTATTGTCGCTGTAAGCATTTATCAGAGAATCAACCTGTTTAACCGTACCATCCTCTTCTTCTTAGGGGGAATGAGTTTGCTGGTAGCAGGAATTATTTATTTCTTCAATATCTTGTCACGAAACCAGATAGATATTTACTCCACTACCTTTGCCAATGTCTTTCTATTTCTTATCATCATCGGCTTCATTGTAGCAGGGATCAGAAAAAAAGTCAATGTCTACGACTCCTTTGTTGAAGGGGCCAAAGAAGGATTCAACACTGCCGTACGCATCATTCCTTACCTGGTAGCCATACTGGTAGGCATCGGTGTCTTCCGTGCATCGGGTGCGATGGACTATTTAATTGACGGCATTGACAGAGCCGTAAAGCTATGCGGTATCGACAGTGATTTCGTAGGAGCACTCCCCACAGCACTGATGAAACCATTGAGTGGAAGCGGAGCACGCGGATTGATGGTGGATGCCATGACTACATACGGTCCCGATTCTTTCGTAGGCAGACTGGCCTGTATCTTTCAAGGTTCCACAGACACTACCTTTTATATCCTGGCAGTATATTTCGGTAGCGTAGGAGTAGTGAGGACACGCCACGCCGTTCCTTGCGGACTACTGGCCGATTTGGCCGGAGTGATTGCGGCTATTCTTATCTGTTATTTATTCTTCGGCTAGGGACAGAGGAAAAGTTATACTTACGGTGGTAAAATGTCCCTCTTCCGAATGGATTCCCATTTGGCCGCCGTAAGTAGATATAATTTTCAAAGAAAGGCTTAGCCCGATGCCTTGCCCCTTGTAAGAACGTGTATTACTAGCACGATAGAAAGATTGAAAAATCAATTCTACCTCTTCTTGAGGAATACCAATACCCTGGTCCCTGATTTCCACCACTCTCCGGCCCTCCTTTTCGAACAAGCTGATTTCCACATCCTTATCCGAATATTTACAAGCATTATCCACTACATTCTGAAGGGCTATTCCCAATAAATAAGGATTGGCACGGACAATAAAGTCATTCTCCTCCCTAAGTGTGGAAGACAGACGAATACGAGGACGGCCGACATACTGCTCCCTCAGCATCCGAGGCAGGCAAACATCCTCTACCGTATTTGCTAGGATATCCTTATCCTGACGGGATAAAAACAGCAAAGACTTTATCAGCAGAGAAATACGTTTGCTCTCTACCGAGATACGTTCCAAAGAATCCATATATTCCGAAGTGCTACGCTCTTTCAGAAGGGCTATTTCGCACTCCCCCTGAATAGCAGTAAGCGGGTTGTTCAATTCATGGGAAGCGTTGCTGACAAATGATTTCTCGGATTTAAACGCTGTGTCAATACGATCCAGCATCCCATTCAGTGACACAATCAGCTGATCCAGCTCATCCTTGTTCCCATAGCTTCTCAGACGTACATTCAGGTTATTGGCGCGGATACGCTTCAATTCTTTCAAGATATGTTGCAGGGGAGTAAGAATCCGGTTAGAATAAACACGCCCGATAAAAAAATAAAATAGAACTGATGACAACGAGAGTAACCGAAAGTAGCAAAATATGCTCCTGTATCTCCTTGCCATAAGTGTTTTCAGAGAAGACAAAGACAATAAAATATCCTTCATTATCCGGATAATAGAGAGCCGCACCCAATTCTTTCTTATATTTAAAAGTCACCGGAGTACCGTCACCATGAAAAAGTCTTTCCTGCTGACTGGCATTGAGATATTTTCCCAACGTGTCCTTGACGTGTGCCAACGTGTCCATATTCAATAATACTTCCCTTGCTTGCGGCAGCAGCTCATCATATTTCTGCTGGATTAACCGATAGCTCTGTTCGTCAACTTCATCTTTTTCCCAATATTTCTGAGCAGTGATAAATGCCTTCTCCCGCAAATAAGACTCATACAGACGGTTGATATAGCGAGAGCTGAACAAATAGAACACGCTCATCACCATGATAATGGCACACATCGTAATGAGGGAATAAAACAAAGCTATTTTAGGTCCAATCTTCATGTCTATCCTTTCTTTTAAGTTTCTCTATATCCTAAAGATACTTTTCAATCAGTCATCATATAGCCCACACCCACCACTGTATGTATCAACTTGTCCTCAAAACCTTTATCTATTTTGGCGCGCAAATAATTCACATATACATCCACTACATTCGTATTGGTGTCAAAATTCTTATCCCACACATCACGTAATAGCGTAAGCCGGGAAAGCACCGCCCTTTGATGCAACAAAAAATACTCTAATAACCGATATTCCTTTACCGTAAGATCAATATCCATGTTTCCCCGGCGAGCACGCCGCAACGTACAGTCCAAAATCAAATCCCCACAAACCAATTGCTGTACAGGAACCTCCTTACTCCGGCGGAGCAAAGCCTTGATACGCGCCTCGAGTTCCTGAAAGCTAAACGGTTTCACCAGATAATCATCCGCTCCGGCATCCAGTCCTTTCACAATATCGTCTGTAGTTCCAAGCGCAGTCAGCATAACAACAGGAGAGTGATAGCCGAAACGCTGCCGGTACATGCGGCACAGTTCCAACCCGTTCATACCCGGCATAATGATATCCAATATCAACAAATCAAAAGACTCATTCTGAAGCAGTTCCCATCCCGCATTACCATCGTACACCACAGAGACCTCGTGACCGAACTCACGAAGCCCTCTTTCAATGAACGAGGCAATATTTATCTCATCCTCTACCAATATTATTTTTGCCATAAACAAATCTGTTTTTCTGTCGGTTGCAAATATACATCATTATAATTTTCTTTGCAGCAGATTACCTTCTTTATCATACAACATCTTGCTATAAACCCACTCCACAATCAGCGGAAATACGAACAAGGCAAAAAAAGTGGCTCCTATCAAACCGCCAATAATAACAATAGCTAGCGGGCGCTGTGATTCGGAACCTATGCCATGACTCATGGCAGCAGGCATCAACCCGATAGCCGCCATGGCCGCCGTCATTACAATGGAACGGATACGCGAGCGCATTCCTGTTTTCACCGCATCCGGCAAGGATAGCCGTGTATGCAGATTATGCTTGATATCCGAAATCATAATCACCCCATTCTGAATACAGATACCGAATAAAGCAATGAAACCGATCCCCGCAGAAATTGAGAAATTAAATCCCGTCAGCAACAATGCGGCAATACCTCCCACGGCTGCAAAAGGTACATTCAGCAGCACCAGTCCTGCATCTCTGGCATTCGAAAAAAGTACAAACAGAATGACAAAGATAATAGCGATACTCACAGGAACCACCTGGGCCAAACGCTTGGACGCCCGTTGCTGGTTCTCAAAATCTCCCGTCCATTTCAAAGAATATCCTTCAGGAAGATGGATCGCGGCATTTACTTTCTTTTGTGCCTCTGCCACCGCCGTTCCCATGTCCCGTCCCCGCACGGAGAATTTGACCGCACAGAAACGAGTGTGGTTGTCCCTGAAAATAAGTAAGGGTCCTGTAATGGTACGGATATCCGCCAATTCCTTGACAGGTATCATGGCTCCATCGCTGGCCGGAACCAATATCTTGCCTATCTGATCTTCGTTCTGACGGAATTCCGGATTATAACGCACCATAATATTGAACTTCCGTTCATCTTCATAAAGTAAAGAGGCCGATTTTCCGCCGATAGCCATCTCGATGATGGACTGCACATCTTCTTTCGCTACCCCGTATCGTGCCAGTTTCTGTTCATCCAGTTCGATACGCAGTTCAGGCTGGCCGATGTTACGGATTACTCCCAAATCTTCAATACCTTCCACAGTCCCCAAAATCTTATCAATCTGTACGGCAAGTTTCTGTGACTCATATAAGTCCTTGCCGAACACTTTCACCGCAATAGAGCCCTTTACCCCCGATGCCGCCTCCTCCACATTATCCGATATAGGCTGTGAGAAGTTGAAGTCGATGCCCGGATAAATGGATAAATCCTGCTGCATCTTATCAATCAGTTCCAGTTTGGTCAGTTTGCTCTCCCATTCTTTCTCGGGATAGATGTCTACATGAAATTCAATATTATAGAAACCGGTCGCATCTGTTCCGTCATTCGGTCGTCCGGTTTGGGACATCACTTGTCTCACTTCGGGATAAGCCATCAGTTTACGACGCATGGTGTTGGCCAGCTCCACCGATTCATCCAAAGCGATGCTTTGCGGAAGCGTGGCGCGTACATAAATGGAACCTTCATTCAGCTGAGGAAGAAACTCCGTTCCCAAGAAAGTAAAAAGCCACAATCCGAAAACCGCCACCACCGTAGAGAGTCCGATAGTGAGACTGCGACGGGCATGAAACCGGTCGAACAGCAACGAAGCTTTTTCATTGATAAAACGGACGATACAGTTATTCCTCTCACGGACATCACGTTTCAGCAACATAGAAGACAGGACAGGAACCAGTGTCAAAGTGAAGATCAAAGCCCCCAGCAGTGCGAATCCCAATGTATATGCCAACGGAGAGAACATCTTTCCTTCCACTTTCTGAAAAGAGAATATAGGCACCAACGCTGTGATAATAATCAATTTGGAGAAGAACACCGCTTTCGCCTTATCTTTGGCAGTGCTCCGGATAAGCCCCATTTTCGACATCCGGTTGAACGCAGGCATTCCCACCTCGTACGCTTTTCTGTCCAGCGCCACAAAAACCCCTTCTACCATCACCACGGCGCCATCAATGATGATGCCGAAATCTATCGCTCCCATAGAAAGCAGATTGGCAGACATTCCCATCGCTCTAAGGCAGATAAAGGCAAAGAGCAGCGCCAACGGAATCACGATGCCGACAATCACTGTCGTCCGCCAATCCGCCATAAAAATTAAAACGATAAACGTAACTAACAATATACCCTCAATAAGATTATGAGTCACCGTATGAACAGCCAGATTGACTAAGTTCTCACGGTCATAGAATGGAACAATCTCCACATCCTCGGGCAGAATCCCTGTATTCAGTTCTGCTATTTTATGCTTCAAGGCAGCAATCACCTCACCCGGATTTTCTCCTTTCCGCATGACGATAATGCCTTGCACCACATCATCTTCCTCCATGCGTCCTACTTGTCCCAGTCTGGGCAAACAGGATTCGTGCACATCCGCCAAATGACGGACCAATACAGGCGTACCGTTGATATTCTTCACTACAATATTCCGGATTTCCTCCAAATCATTGATTAATCCGATTCCACGCACCACATAGGCCTGTGAGCTCTTAGTAATCACATCTCCTCCGACATTGATATTACTCTTTGCAATAGCATCATACAGTTCCAATGAAGTAATACCGTAATTTATCAGTTGATGGGGATTCACACTGACTTCGAAAGTCTTTACCTCGCCACCGAAACTCACAATATCAGCCACACCCGGCACAGCACGGAGATTGCGGTCTATCACCCAGTCCTGAATTGTTTTCAATTCGCGCACATCACGCTTGCCACTGCGCAAAGTGTAGCGGTAAATCTCTCCCGTCGGGCCATAAGCGGCTGTACTTCAGGAGTGACCCCTTCCGGTAAATCAGCATCATTCAACAAGTTACACTGGTTATAAATCTGCTGTGCGGTTGTTCTGGGCAGGTTATGAACTCCGGAATGGGTATATACCCAACATACAAAACCGGAACAGTCAAAGCTGGTTTCCCGGAGTACTTCCGCCCCATTGGTAAGGAAAGCCGATATATTTTGTAGCTTCCTGCATGAGTTTTGCAAAAGTTTCATCATTGAAGGCTTCCCCAGGAATGCCTGTAATTTTATCTGTCGCAGAGTATCCATACTTGATAAAGAGATATAGATTTCGGATTTCCACCTTTTCTGTTTCCGTAAACTCATAGGAAAGGTATTCTTCCAGTTCCTCATAAATCTCGTCATCTTCTTTTTCACCCACAAAACAATCCACAAAGCCTTCATAGAATTCTTCATCAAAGTCTGTCATATCCTTTGTAAAATAGAGAATATAAAAAAAGGACTTGACTTTGATATCGTCAAATCCTTCTTCTTCCAATGTTTCTATTGTCTGATCCAATTCCTCAAAGGCATCCATCATTTCTTCCATGGCTTTGGAAAGTTCCGCATCAATATCCGTTGGAATAGGTCCTCCATCGAATACGATTCTTGCAACCTCCTGACTGAATCCTGCTTGTGTATTGAAGATAGAAACCATAACCAGCAGCGGTATCAGCATCACGATTACAATACCTGCCACGATACTTGCCAGCAGTGTCCGCACTCGTTTGTCTTCTGCCAGCTCCAACGCTTTCTTCGTCATAACGGCAACTGCCATAGGACTTGCCATTTGCCTCACCTTCTTTTATTTCTTAAAACATAACATCCATTTCGTCTTCTGGATTCATTTCCATAAACTCATCCATTGTACAGGTTTCTCCCAGATAATTGATGCCGTCTTTTAATGGATAGTATGCATCATCTTCCAAGGGAAACGGTTTCTTTGAGAGAACAGTTCCCCAATGGTTTACAATAACAACCTTCTCCAGAGTAACTGGATCGCCACTAAAGCCCTCTGACTCTCTGACATCATAGCAGTATAAATCAAAAGGCACCGTATCTCGATCAATACGTGCATTGGTAAAAATCACCACAACATTATCAATTTCTGCCAATTCAAAGTCTTCATCTCTTGCGTCTTTCATCATGTACATCTCTCCCTTTTATATTTTTCTTTTTGATAGGTTTAGTGTTTTTTCTTTTTGATTCCTACTTACCTCCTGCACTTCCAAACAAATCCTCTTTATACTGCGGTGCTTTTACCACCAGATGGTAAACTTCTGAGCCATGGCGAAACACACAGACACCTCTCAATGGGTTGCTGATCAGGTCGAATAAGCACTCATCCAGCCTGAGCATTTCCATATATTCCTTTCTTGGAGATAATTCCTGGTTAAACAAAAACTGAATGTGTTTGGAATGGCAAACATGGGTTTTGTCATTTCTCTCACATCAGCTCTGTTGAAGTCTTCGATATTCTGGCTGGCAATGATGACGGCACTGCCTTTTTTTGACGCACACGCTTCATGGCGTTTCGAATGTATTCGATGGCAGTCATGTTAGTCAAAAACAGATACAGCTCATCAATAAATGCTGCCGTATTCCCTTTGGACAGCAGGGCATCAGACATAAAAGAAAGGACATTGAACAGCATTGCATTTCGTATCGCCGTATCTGCATTCTGTCAAATGCCCTTTTAGTGCCAAAGCAGATTAAATCGATTGCTTGTGATGCTTGGTAGTGTCCGTTAAAAACTTGCTGTCAGCACCAATGCATATGGATTTCAGTTTCAGCATAAATCTCTGACTGTTTCTCTGGTATAGATATTACCCTTTCTTTTCTTCGTATTGGTTCAACTCCTGCTCAGCCAAAGCATATAGGTCAGCCAGCACAGGGTAGTCTGTGTGTTTTAATTCTGAAAAGTCGATATCCTCTGTAATGCCTTTGCTTTCGTACAGCTTTTCCAGAAATATCTCCAGCACATCGATTTCCGCACTGGTAAAGTCTTTGTAGGCACGAAAAAAATTCACGAAGGAATGAGATATGTCTTGGCAGCACCGATCCGCTGTCTTCCTCCCAGCGTTTTGGTTCCAGCACGTTAATGATGTACTCTCCCTCCATCAAGTCGATATAACAGCCATCCATATTGACTGCCAAATCTTTATATTCCAGCTCTGGATCGAGACAGACGATATCCATTCCACTTTCTCTCATGTTGCAAAGAAGCAGTTTCATGAGATAGCTTTTGCCCTGTCCGCTGTTGCCAAGTATTAGTATGTTGGCGTTTGTCTTGTCATCTGTTCTTCTCTGAAAGTCAATGAAAAGGTTGCTTCCATATTTGTCATGCCCGATATAAAAGCCTTGTGGATCGGCTTTCCCTGAATAGTTGAAGGGATAGAGATTGGCAGCACTGGTTGCTGGTATGACTCTTTCGAACTGCTCATGGAAAGCATTGTTTCCGCAGGGCTGTGTACTCTCAAAGCCTTCTTTCTGTCGCAAAAACAGCTTGTCAACAGATATCTTAGAGCGTGTCAGCTCCGCCTCCACTTCTGCCTGCATTTCCTTCAGCTTTTCCAGTGTAGGCGTTGATATTTCAATAAACACAGCACAATGTACCAACGGTTCTCTGTCCCTGTGCATCTGTGCGATCAGGTTCATGACATCGTTTAAGTTGGATTCTGCAATAATCTCCTTTTGTATGTTGCCGGAAGAACGGTTCATTCTGTTCCTGCTGGCTGCATTGGAAATGATTTTTCTTTCCTCTGCTGGTGTAACGTGTCTGGTATAAACTCTTAGTGTAACACCGGAACGGTCACCCAAATGCCTGAGCAATGCCTGTTCTTCTGTGTCCGTTGGATATTCACGCACCACCCATGTGCTTCTGAAACTGCTGCCGCAGATATAGTAATCAGGGTAGAACTTCAGCACAGAAGGTGCACACATATCCAAAAACTCTTTGATCCTGACCTGCTCTTTTTCTTCTTCTGTTTTGGGAATATAGGTTTTTGTTTTCTTTGTTCTGCTGATTTTCAACGGTATTCATCCCCCTTTACAAATCTCTCGCCGTCATAGTCATCGAAATAAACTTGCGTGATGTTCTGCACAAAATAAACGGCATAGAGCCTTTTGATGTCCTCCTTACTTGCCTGGCGGTAGGAAAATCCTGCATCCTTCAACAGCTTCGTCATTCTGCTGATACCTGTCTGTACCTCATTTGTTTCTGGATTATAGTTGCGAAAGCGGAGGATAAACAAAAACTCCCTTGCGGAAGCCGTCTGTATCTGTACTCTGTCCAGATGGATCAGGTCTTTTTCCAATATTTCTCGTACCTTGGGGCTTTCTTCTTCCTCCAGACGTTCTTTGTAAAACATTTTGTTCTGGTCGAAGTTTTCTCTGGAATTGATGCAGGAAAACTCAATGGAGTCCAACCCTTTGATGACACTGGACATCGCCATGATTTTTGTTTTTACTGCCGTTTCTGATAGTACCGCAATATTATCCGGCTGTACCAGAAAGTAAACCAGATACTCATTGCCGTATGTTTCCACGCCAAGTGCATCAATATTTCTGGCACCTATTTCTTCTCTGGTAGATTTCTTCTTTCCAATTCTCATTTTTGTCATCGGCAAACCTCCAATAAAAAATCTGTTGTGTTGTCACAAAAAATCGAAAGGCAAAGCGGATATAGTCTGAGATATTCAGTTCGTTATCAATACGCAGTGTCAAAAAGGCGAACACGCCAATAAGAACACCAGGCACAATCCAGTCCAAAGCTGCCGCAAAGACAGCTGACAGGACTGCACCTATGATGATAATCAGCATATCTCGCAGTGTCCAAAGGAACATGGTGCTTTTACCTTTCAGGTTTTCTGGGTAGATATACATTGCTTCTCACCTGCCTTTTATACCATCTCACAGCACTGCTCTGTTTCTCCAAATACCGCATCTTCTATATCCGCAATAGACAAATCTCTGCCCAAAACAGCAATACCATTCTCATATGCGGTTTTGATTTCCTCACGCATTCCTTCCGAAATGATACTGCCGCAAACCAAAAGTTCATCACACCTGCAAAGAAGTGCTTTCCCCATTTCCTGTCCCAGACTGCGTTCTTCCGGGACTTCATCGTTCAAAAACTGTGTGAAAACACAATGTGGTGCGATGGCACAGTTGCCTTTCATTGCTTCTTCTCTGGCGTATTCGTTCGCCTTTGCTATGTTTTTTTCCGGTTCTCCTCTTAATGGAGAACAGATATATACCAGTTTCATTTCAAAAACCCCCCTTACATTCCCATATTCATGTCCTCATCCAAGTTTTCTTTCTGCTGTTCTTCCAACAATTCTTCTGGTGTGAGCTTTCGGAAACTGTCCTCGCCGTATACCACACCAAGACCTCTGCCGTTATCCCAATCAGGAAATACGGTTCCCATATCATCCACAAACTTGACCGTTCCTCTTGTTCCATCAGGCACCGGATTATATGGATCATCCATATGAATTAATTGAATTCTTGTACCTGGTGGGAACAGTTCTTTTGCTCTTTCCGCCATTCTTCTCCCATTATCTACCCACTTCATAGAACTCACTCCTTTTTATAATAATTTTTCAGGTCATCTGCTTGCGATTCTTCCTACATTACGTGCCATATTGACTACGGAATTTACGGAATATACCGTACTCATTGCGTTGAAACGCATACTGGTATCCAATCCAAAGTTCTGTGCGATTCTCGGTACCTCTGTGCTGGAAAGCATCAATCCGATGCCAAGCAGCATATTTGCGTTATAAGTAACCAGCCCTGCAACCAGTACAATGGTTTGTAAAAACGCTGTCAGGCAGAGAGCTGCCACCTGTTTGCACCAAGATACAAATCCGTCGCTGTATCCTCTTGGCACACTGAACAGATAAAGACTGCCGGTTGCCATCATGACAAGAAGGATACCGCCTCGTTTTAAGTTTGCGAAAAACACTTTGATGACCGCATATCCAATCAGTATGACAAACACGATAGACACCACCACATTGGCACCAGGCGTTTCAAAGCTGCCCAGCACCATAGTGGCAATGGCACCAAGTTTTCCTGGTGAATCCGACATACCAGCAATGGCACCAATCAGTTCATTTGACAGATTAATGCAGAAGACATAAAGGTCGATAGGTACTACAGTAAACAGGCTGACGGCGAAAAAACCTTTGATGATATTTAACGCCAAGTCCTGAAAACTTCCTTTTCCTCTCTGCGCATCAATGGCTGTGTCAAACACAGCCACTACAATACCAACGATATACAACGCCCAGGCGAAATAATAAAAAAAGAGCAGGATTGCTTTGATCCAATCCAGCTCAAAAAGTTCCGCCCCCATCATATTGATCATACTGAAAAACTCACCGAAGAATGTGATCAGTTTACCGTAGATCCAGTCACAGAACTGATCCAGCACACCGTCTACGGCAAAGTCTAAGCCAAACATATTTTTCATCACCTTCGCTTTCTGTTATTCCATGTTCATACCACCTTCTATGTGTTCCTCTGACATCTCTTGTTTTGTCTGTGGTATCAAATCCAGCACCTCTCCGTCTTGCTCCAAAATTTTACGCATGGTTTTAATCAGGCTTTCCATATGTTCCTGCCATTTGTTCCAGTTGGTTTCTTCAAACCATCCGTTCCATTGATTGTTCTGTGCATTTTCCCTGGCGGATTCCAATGTTTTGGAAAGATACTCACGCATTTCTTCAACAGATTCCTTTTCCACAAGAAACGAAACCACTTTTTCAAAGGAGTTTTTCGGGAGATACTCCCATTCTTCTATAGTACCATTTTGAAAGCTTTCCATCAGTTCCGCAATCAGCATTGTACTGCTGTGGGACTCTCCGTTTTCCGCAGAAGGCGGTCTGCACCATTCGTCTAATTTTAACTGATTCAACAATTCCTTTAAGCGCAGACAGCCGTCTTCCGGAATATGGTTTCTGATCCATTCCAAGGCATCCAGACCTTCATCTGATTCAAATGCTTTTATACCCCAGCATCCCATAATTTCAGCTCCTTTCTTTTTCAAATTCCAAGAATATTCCAGATATAAGTCGGTGCTGTAATGGCAAACACCAGACCAAAGAACAGGATTGCCACTGGTGCAAAATCAAATTCGCCATGTTTTTTGTAATCAAAGTAAGCCATAGCTAATTTAACAAAAAGCAGGATTGCCAGTACACAATCCACCACTGAAAGATAACGTTATTGGTTACGGTTTTAATCTGTGTTGCTGCTGTTTTCCAAGTGCTTTCAATGGCTGTGGAAACCTGACCACTATCCGGTGCCGCAAATACTGGTGGTGCAAATATAATCACTGCCATAAGCACAACCACTGTCAGCAAAAATACCCTTTTCCATCTTACTGCCATTGTTCTTCTCTCCTTTCATAGAAAAGGGGCAGCCTGAAGACTGCCCCAGAAATCATATTTTTAATAACCTGTTTTGGGAAGTGTTACCGGCGGTGTATTCACAGTCCACACTGTTGTATTCCAGCTGGTTTTTGCGCTTTCCCATTCGTTGCCGTATCTTCCGCCTACATCTGCTCTATTGACGATACGGTAATCTTTCGGCATATTCGGCATTACCTGACAGAATACAGACATATTTTCAAGCATCTTGAAGCCAGGGCTTGCCTTCGGGAATTCCAGACGCACGTCTGTGACATATTCCCCATTTGCCAAGCCAAGTACATTTGGATGGAGGCTATATTCATAGCTGTTCTTTGTCAGAAGATTTTCCGCAAGCACACGATAATCCCTGTAGTTCGTTTTATAAGTGATCTTATAATACATTCTTTCGGAATATGTCCCTGTGACGATCTTCAACGCTCTTGTGGCATCTGTTGGAATCCTGTCATGAATATAGAAGTTTTCCAAAGTGCCGGAGGAGCCGTTCTGCACTTCATAAATGTCATACTGGATGGTCTGTCCAGGAGATGCGGCGTTTGGTCCTTTTTTCTGAATGGTCAAGTTCAAAGAAATGCTGCTGTTCAGCACTTCAAATCTGACGATATCGCCGTTGTGCCTGATTTCTGCCAAAAGTGTTTTATCATTCAAAGCGTAATATCTTGGTGCTGATACTTCTTTGATGGTGTAGACACCTACGGGCAATCCCTTAGATGCCGCAACACCATTGCTGCCAGAAGAAATCTTATCTACCAGATTTCCTGTGGTGTTATAGATTTCAAATACTGCACCGGACAATGGAGAACCGGCAGGAAGACCTGTCAGTTCATTGAACTCGGAAGAGCGTTTTGTAATAACGATCTGACCGACTTCTGGTGTATTCTCCCACTCGATTTCTGTTGTTCTGCCTTTCTGCACATAGAATGTTTTCTCGCTGTTGTCAGAGATATATCCTTCTGCAGGCTCTAATTCTCTGAGTTTGTACTTGCCTTCTGGCAATTCTTTTCTGATCCAGATATAGCCTTCGTCATCTGTTTCAAACTGACCGATTGGTTCATTGTCACTGTCATATAACAGGAATTTCACTCCTGGAATGCCTTCTCCTGTGACAGAATCGATTTTATGGATCAATACAGAAGACATCGGATCATTTTCCACTTTTAATGTTGTTCTCTTCCCGTCTTTGATCTCGACTTCTTTGGCTTCACTGTCTAACAGATAGCCTTTGGCTTCTTTTGTTTCCTTTACCAAGTATGTGCCTTCTTCCAATCCTTCAATGACGATCAAGCCGGATTCATCTGTTTCATAGTATCCGATCTGCTCACCGTTGAATTTTGTCACAAGGAATTCCACACCTTCGATAGGATCGCCGGTCCTGCTGTTGGTTTTCTCAATGACCAAACCGGAATATGGCTGATTTTCCACTTCCACAATAGTCTGCTTTCCAGACTTAACCTCAACGGTTTTCGGTTCTTTGTCCCAGTGATAATTCTCCAAACCTTCTGTTTCTGTTACAGTATAGTAACCGTCCTCAAGGTCTGAAATATAAATCATACCTTCTTTGTCAGTTTTAAATGTTCCGATTTTCTCACCATTCATTTTTGACACAGCAAAAGAAACGCCTTCAAGCGGTTCTCCTGTTTCGGCATCTGTTTTCACGATTTTGATTCCTGAAAGCGGCTTGTTTTCAAATGTCACCACCGTTGGCACATTTGTTTTTACCTCAACGGTTTTTGGTGTTTCGTCCAGGATGTATCCTTCTGGTGCTTTTGTTTCTCTCACCACGTACCAATCCGGATCAAGTGTCGGAAGCAGAATGGTACCGGTATTATCTGTAGTGTACTCACCTACATGTTCCCCATTTTGCTTTTCCACAGCAAATTTTGCTCCAACAAGCGGTTCACCACTGATGGAATCCACCTTTTTAATGACAAGGGATGTCATCTTTTTATTGGTGAACTCCAATGTATAAGTTTTGCCATAATCCAGCGCGATGGTTTTGGACTGCTCCTCCAACACGTAGCCATCCGGTGCCTTTACTTCTTCTACGATATAACTATCCTTAGCAAGGTAGGAAATCGTAATGGAGCCATTGCTGTCTGTGGTAAAGATGCCATTGTTTCTTCCAATGACATCGCCTTTGGATGTTGTTACCTTAAACTGCGCACCAGACAATGGATTACCGTTATCTGCGTCTTTCTTCAAAATCACGAGAGAGCACATAGGCTGGTTCTGGAAATGCACTTTGTATGTAGCACCATCTGTACCAATTTCAATGGTCTGCGGTTTTGTATCGCAGGCATATCCTTCCGGTGCAATGCGCTCAGTTACTACATAACTGCCTGGTTTCAGATTTGGAATCAGGATTTCGCCATCACTGTTTGTAGTATACATACCGTTGCTGTTTCCAACCACCGTTCCATCACCTGTTGTTACTTGGAAAGTGGCATTGGACAACGGTTTATTGGTCAAGGCATCTACTTTTGTGATGAGCAGAGAGCCGTAAGGATAGTTTCTGAACACTACTTCCACAACAGATGTTCCGTCTGCTTTCATATTGACTGTCTGCATATCTGTTCTGCGATGATGTAATTGTTTGGTGCTTTGTTTCTCTGACCGCATAAGCACCTGCTTCCAATCCAGTGATAACAATAACACCGGAATGATCAGTTGTTGCCGTGCAGATCAGTTTGCCGTTTGACCCACTTGTTTCCCCTGTGATTCGGAATACTTCAAAGGTTGCACCATCCAGCATTTCCCCTGTGTTGGCATCTGCTTTCTTGATGACCAAACTGTTCAGAGGATAGTTAACGATGCCGTCTACGACTTCGTAATCATTCCCACTTGTGATTTCAATACCGTCGGTCGTTGTACCGCCGCCAGTGCCACCAGTACCGCCGCCACCTGCGATATTATCATCCTTCAGGTAAGAATTGTCACCAGGGTTCAAATAAATACGAGTTACAGGGTTGTCGGTTTCTGGTAACCCTGTGCCGGAATGGTTTCTGTTACGATATACCAGCCAGGTTCTACATACGGCAGTTTGATTCTGCCATTTTCATCGGTCTTGAATGTACCGACTGTTGTAATTGCACCATCGTCTTCCTCATGCTCGATCTTGAATGTGGTGTTTGGAATACCCTTGTTGGTTGTATAATCTGTTTTCTCGATGATCAATGTAGGGTATTTGATGTTTTCAAACATTAGTGTTTTTGATCGCCTGCTTCCAGTTTGACTCTTTGCGGTGTACTGTTCAAAATATAGGGTTTCGGCGTAGAAATCTCAGTGATTTCATATGTACCTGCCTTTAGCCCAGGAATTACAATCGTACCATTTTCATCGGTAGTAGCCGTTGTAGGCTGTACGCTGGTATCATCCACTTCTTTGACTTCATACACAACCCCCGCAATCGGCTCTTTGGTCACAGAGTCGATTTTCTTGATGGTCAGCTCCGGCAATTTGATATTGTCTACCTTTACGATGATTTCACCATCGCCAGGTTTCGCAACGATCACTCTGTCAGGGCTTGTTTTATCAGAGAACATATATCCAGGAGGTGGATTCAGTTCTTTGACCAAAATAAGTACCTGGTTTGATATAGCCGGATGTAAATTTACCGTTTTCGTCAGTCATACCTTCAACAACTGGACGTGCGGTATCAGCCTGCTCATAGATAGCAAACTGAGCACCTGGCAATTTTTCGCCTGTTTCTTCATCGTATTTTTCAACGGTGATGCTGGGCATTTCAAGGTTTGCAAATAACAAGGACTTGTTATCACCTGCATTCAGTCTGATATCCTGATGTTCGCCTGTCAGCACATAAGGCTCTGGTACAAAAAACTTCTGTTACGGTATAAACATCGGGATCGAGGTATCCAAGTTCGCCGCCTTCCATACCAATTGTTACTTTACCATCTGCACCTGTTGTTACGGTACCGATCAAAGTTCCATCGGATTTCTTGATTTCAAACTTGGTTCCTGGTACTGGATCACCTGTCTGTCCGTCGATCTTTTCGATGGTAAGCACAGGTTTTTTCAGATTTTTCATAACCACCTGAATATTCTTGTCTTTGCCAAGATATACGGTCTGAGGGCAATCACCCAATGCGTATCCTTCAGGTGCAGTTACTTCTGTGATTTTATATGTACCAACGGGTACATTTTTCAGTGTAGCAACACCATTTTCTGTTGTAACTGTGGTTGTGTAGCTGCCATCTACCTGTTCTACTTTGAAAGTAGCTGGATCAGTAATGACTTCGCCTGTCTGCTGGTCGATCTTGGTGATAGTCAAGCCTGGAAATTTACTATTCAAAAATTTTAATCCGGCAGCCTGTCCATTTCTTACGGTTACATATTGAGGTGTCTGATCCAAGATATATCCTTCTACAGTGGATACTTCTCTTACAAGATAGGTACCGTCTGGTACATCTTGCCATGTGATTTTTCCTTCTGCATCGGTTTTGCCTGTTGCTCTCCATGCACCTTTTCCATCGATCTGCATGATTTCATACTGCACGCCAGGAATAGGTTCACCTGTTTCTGCATCTTCTTTTTCTGTCACCACAATATGCGGCGGATAATCACGAAATGTTGCCGTTGCTGTTTGATCCGGCTCTACTGTAATGACCAAAGTGGTTGGTTCAGTCAGCTGATATCGATTATTGGTAGAGCGTTCTACTACCGTATAGGTACCAGACTCCGTAATATTCGGTTCCCAAATACCAGATTCATCTGTGGTACCTGTATCAATTAAATGCCCCTGTGCATTATAACAATCGAATGTTACACCTGCCAAAGGGGTTGCATTATCTGTGGCATCCAGCTTGATGACTTTTAGTTTGCCATCACCCGGATTACCAGGAATATCTGGTACTCCAATTACCATTTTGGCATTAATAGTAATGGGCTGGTTCGGCATTCCAATTTCCATATCCTGTACTTTGCCATCCAGTCCATTCAAAGGCTTGCCGATCAAGATAACATTGGAATACAGATTTGCCGAAATCTTTACATTTGCTTCCACACTGCCACCAACAGGGACAGAAGTCTTGGGAATACGGATTGCAAATGTTTCATCACCTTTGAACTGTGTTTTTTCGATGCCGTCTTCACCTGTAATGATTGTTCCAACTGGATAATCACCAGTCAATTCGACCTTATACTTTGTGATTTTCTTTCCAGAATTACTTGTTTCCTGCACTTGAAAGCGTTGCACAAAGTAGTTTTCTTCTTCCACTGGTTCTTCATCTACTTTAATTGTGCCATATACCGCAGCTTTTACTGGTTCTGGATTGTTCAATGCTAGATCAACCAGTTTGTTAAATAAAGCTGTCACCTGTGGTTTATCGGGTGCATTCCATTTCCCTCGGTCTGTGTACTGCGATACACCAATCACGCACCAAATGGCTGCCTTTGTAGCAGCATAAGCTTCTTCTTCACTGTTTACACCTAATTCCTGATACGTTTTATATGGAATGCTGTTATTGATGATGGCGGCAATTTTTTCATTTGTTTCTGCGCCAGCCACATTCAAGTCATACTTTCCAGCAAAGTATTCTCCAGGACCAGCCTTATTGGGATCAACACAAAATGCTGGATTTTTATTGCCTTCCTCGTCATACCACCACGCAGAGGAATGCAATACATTCCTTCCATCATATTTTATATCATTGATATCCTTGCCTTTAACAACAGTAATTTTGGTGATATCACTGCCTTCTTCTGCAGCACGAACCGTTGACAAGGAGATTGTTGGAATGGCAATAAGCATCGCCAGCAAAAAAGCAATGATTCTTCTTGATTTTACACATTTTGGGTTCCCTCCTTATTGATTTTTGGCATTAAAAAAATGAGATACAATTGATTTTTGTATCTCTTTTTTGCCTGCTCTATTCACTTCTATTTGTTACCTTGCAAATATCTGTACGCAATAACTGCCATACTCAGAGCCTATATTGTAGTTGTAAGCAACTCCAATATAGTTATAATTTGGATCAAGATATTTTCTCTGTGTCCTTCCGAATTCATCCATGAGCTGACTATATATTCTGCTGTGCTTTTGCCTGCACTGCCATTTTCTCCTACATAACTACCGGAATACCCAGCTTCTTGTGCCGCAGTTATATATTTGCTGCCATCTGGTCTTGTATGTGAAAAACTTTCTCCCATTTCTTTGACTCGCACATCCGCAGCTTTCATTAGAGAATCATCCAGCTTAAGTGGATTCAATCCTGCCTTTTCTCGTTCAGCGTTAGTAAGACGAATGACTTCTTCTGCTATTTCATCACGTTTTGCGTTTTGTTCTGCTGCATATTTTTCTGTTCTTTGACGCTGTTCCTCTTCAATCGTAAGAGTTGGCTTTGTTTCTGGCATTTCCTGTTGTTCTTGGTTCTTCACCGAAGCAACATTTGCCAAGATTTCATTGTATTGTGGCAGTTGTTCAGTTGGAGTAGTTTTGATTGCAACGGTTTTTGTTTCTGCATCCCACTGAGCATCTGCATACATACAATCTGCCAAATCTCTGATTCCTACTAATGTACGATCATTGATTACTTTTGCGGGAGCAGAAACTGGTAAATCTTCACCTTGTGTCAAAATATGTGTTGCACCCCAAACTGACTTTGTTTTTGTTTTATCTTCGATGTTCAGACTGCTGTGATAGCCTGCCATATATCTATCAGTAGATGCAATCGGCTTTGTAAAGATAGCTGAATGTTCTATTTGGAATGTGCCATCTACAACCGTATCTCCGTAATATGTGAACCATTCCACTTCCCAGCCCATTTTTTCTGCTACATCTCTGATTGGAACCATGATACGACCATCAATATTCACTGGCTGCTGATCCTCAAAATTGACCTTTTCCCCATCAACTGTAACTGTGATCTGGTCAGCAGCGAAAGCACTTGGTGCTGTACCTAATACCATTGTGGCTGCCAATATGGCTGCTAATCGTTTTTTCATATTTTTCACGCTCCTTTTTCTTTTTCACTGCATTTTGAATCAATTGGAAACCGTATCTCTGTCAAAGTCTTTCTATATTTATTTCGCCTCCTTCCCCTTGTTTTCCTTTCAATATCATTTATATTGGAAAACCATTTACACTGCAAGCAAAAGATTATTTCTGCACTGCCTGCACGCAAAGACGCTGATCGCCCACATCTTCCACACAGGTGATCAATGTCAGACGGTTGTCACTGGTGTACTGAAGTTTTGACCAGTCTGTATCGGCAATCTTTGTAATGGATTTTACCACATAGGTTCTTGTACCAAGTTTTGTGGTATAGGTCATTTCATCGCCAATATCCAGTTTTTTCAGTTTTCCAAAGTAGTCATTGGTTCCTCTGTTATGTCCTACCAAACCGATATTTCCATTCCAGCAGGAAGTGGAAGTCAAATGTCCCACACCTTTTTTCATCGCTGTGAAGGTATCGCCATCATAGGCGGTTACAGTCAGCCCAATCTCCGGAATCTTCAATACGCCAATGCTTCCATCGCTGTTTCGCACCTGCTCAATGGTGTTAAGGGATACTGCAGAACTTCGTCATATACCTGTTCTGGAATCTCATTTGTCACATAGCCGTCTGAAGAAATATCTGCTGTGTAGCTTCCACTAGTACCACCACCATAGGCTGCACCTGTAATCAGACTGCTTGGGCTTTGGGGTATAAGGATTGATTGGTGCATTGGTTGGTGCGTATGTAGTGTTGTTAATGGATGGTGCATTTGGGCTCCACTACATTAGCACCATACTCTGAATCATAGACTGTCTGCGGTGATACATCATAAATATCCCTGAGATAATCCGGAATCTCTCCTTGGATATTGATATTAGATTTTCCCACGATAACAAACTCCTCTTGATTCTCTGTTTTGTAATTGTAGCTCAAATCCGAATCAAGAGCATAAGCTGGCACGCAGAAAAAACTCCGCAAATCATAGGGAAAACCATTGCTGTTTTTTATAATGCTTGGGACAGAAATTTTAAACTTTTTCACTCTATTCCGCATCCAACACACCTCCCAGATCCAGTTCAAATCGATATTCTCCTTTTTTCTCATTGACTCTGTGCTTTACTGTCATGTCTTTATAGGTCACACTGATGTTCCTGCCGAAAAGCGCCTTTGTTGTTTTCTTGTCCAGCACAAACTGGAATACATTGCTTTGAATCAAGTCCTCAAACTCATTCAAATCAATCACAGGCTGTTTTGGATTGACATTTTGTCTTCCAATGCAGATATACTCTTTGTCAATGAGATTATACACATCCGCCCCTTGCCTGTTTTTCAGATAAAGCAAAAGCATGGCAATGGCACAGCCCAAAAGCAGTACTGCAATAATACCTGTTACTGCTTTTAATACTGGCGGCATTCCATTTTCTATCAGCTTTCCTGCGTAAGTAATGGTAAAGGTTGCCGTATCCGCCGTTGTCTTCGTTACATTGCCTTTGTATCTTGCTGTGGACACATAGCCCGTAGGCACCTGCGAGCTGAATGTTTTTGAATAAGTAGCTACTGCCTTATACTCTGTGGGTACCAATGTATCTCCGGCAAGGGATGTTCCCATAACGGTCCAGCTGACATTGGTCAAGGGCAATGTATATCCATCTTTTATTGTTGACTGAGCAACGTAAGAAGGATCAGCATACATCAAGCCTGGATATTCCTTTGTGGCAGATACCGTATAGTTCTTGGTGGTATAGCCAGCCACCTCTGTAACGATACTGCCGGTATCCAGTGTCAATGTTCCTTGATATCCGTCTTTATCATAAGGTTTTGTTGCTGGAAAGAGTTTGATGACATCTTCCAGATTTTTGGAACCGCCTTCTGCCTTAGCGTCTTCTGTGACTTCTTTTGTGTCCTTATTCTCATTGAGCTGTTTATCCGCAGCGATATAGCTGAACAGGAAATCTTCCAATACAAAGTCTTCTTCCACCAGCTGCTCCTGTGGTGTATCTGCTGGCAGATCATAAACCTTGACCAGATATTCCACACCGTCTATGTTTTTCCTTTCCACGGAGATTGGTACAGGCATTGTGTTTTCAGTTGCATTTTCCTCTTGTATCGGCATTTCTACGCTCACCGGAGCAGCCGCAGCCGATACAGGCAGAAGCAATGATGCTGCCGCAATCAGACATAAGATTGCTTTTTTCATACGGATTCCCTCCTTTCTTCTAATTCTTTCCTTTTCTCCTCCAGCACCATGCGTTCTATGGTCAGGTCATCGGGGAGAACATGAAAATCAGCAAAAAGTTCTGTTTTTTTCCTCTGGCAGTCATCAGAAAAATTCTTTGTTCTCTGATACTGCCTCAATGCTTTTTCAATGTCCATGCTTGTCACCTCTTTTCAAAACAAAAAGCGAAGGACTTCGTCCAATACTTCATCCAAGGACTTTCCTTCGCTTAACAACTGCTTGATTCTGTTTTTGATCTGATCTCGTTCTTTTTCCGCATCCTCCTTTTCTTTCTGGAAATCTGCCTGCAGCACCTCCACAGGATTCTCCGCAGTCACTTCCGCCTTATTGATTAAAATGATCCCGCCCCTTCCGGTTATCTGCACCACATCATCCTCATGGATTCCAACGAATCTTCTAAGTGCCACAGGCAGATAAATCAACCCCTTCGCACTGACGGTTTTAAAACAATTGATTGTCATCTGAAACCCTCCTTTTTTATACAAAAAAGCCATCCTAAAAGGATGACTTTAGAGAATTATTTTATAATCTTCTACTTTGCCTCAACGAATTGGAGTATACTCTATCTCAGCTATTTGATTTGTTGCTTCTAATTTGAAAATAACTGGACGTAATCCATCATTGCAACTGCATATTGCAACTCCAGGAGTTTTGATCCAATCTCCATAATAAAAAACATCATTTCCCGCACCATGTGCTAAAGCAAATACATATTGATATATCGCTTTCCATGCCTCATCGCAAAAACCTTCTGGTTTTGCATAATCTGCGTAAAACACCTGTCCTTTTTCCATCATTGGACAAGCTGTAAGACCTTCCACTCCATATTCTTCAGCTAATTCATGATCCAAAGTTGTTTTTAAAACTGTTATTTTTACTTTCTTCATACTACAATCACCTCAGTTTTTTTGATAATTCATTTTATCAAATAACTCTTTCTTTCTCAACCATTTAAAGCAATGTCAATTGTTTTGGCTGACTGTTTAATCTCAGATTTGGATCGTAGTTTGTAATCACAAGTTCTTTGAACATCCCCCCTGGTGTATATTTCTGTGCTATGCTGTTGAGCCGTTCAAAAGGCGTGATATAAAAATCTTTATACAGCTCACGAATAAACTCGCAGTCATTGTATGAAAGCATAAAAAATCCTTCTATCTTCCCCAGCACTTCACGGAGCAGATAATGCAGTTCCAATGTAAACAGCTCCTCATACTGCTTTTCCGTTCCATAGTACGGAGGATCAAGATAAAAGAAAGTCATTGGACTGTCATACAAAGCGATGATGACCTCAAAACTTTTATTCTGTATGATCACGCCTTTGCCCGGATTTCCGCCAGCCATCAAAATCTCACTGTCACTCTTCACGCCGTTTTCATTCAGCCTGCGGTTGGCAAGCCATATGGTGCGGTATGTCTGGGCGATATTTACCGGCTGACCATTGAAGCTGTTTCCACCTGCCGCATAGCTGTAGCGGATCAGCTTATAAAATGTAGCTGCTCGCCTGACATCGCCCAGTTCAGCCTGTGTTGTGATCAGTTCTTTATACTCCCGAAAATCTATAGGGGAAAGATAAATCTTTGCCAGTGCCATTTCTTCTGTCTGATATGGCAGTGAAAAATCCTGCTTCCTATGCCAATCCAGCATCAGATCAAACTCTGCTCTGCTGTTCAGCGGCAAAAAGCCCAGCTCCTTTACAAAGCTCATGGGCTTATGTTTTACCACATGGAACATATTGGTCAGATTGGAATTGGCATCGTTATACACCTCGAACCTTTCCGGCTTTTTGGCGAAAAGAACCCAACCAGCACCACCGAATACTTCTACATATTTATCATAATGCGGTGGGAAACGTGCAATGAGGAACTCACGCATCAATCGTTTTCCACCAATCCATGGAATCATACTGTTTACCATATTTCATCGCCTCACTTCTATGAGCCTTTATCCATTTTTATCCCTTCCTTTCACAACTTCATTTCATAATCATCGCTTTGGTCATTTTCTTCGTTTGATTCTTGGCTGAATTGATTTACATTATCAGCAGAAGTATCTTCCACATACGCACCTTGAATAAGTTTCCCCTGATGTGTCTGCATATGTTCCCTACCGATTTTTGCGTAATCCAGATATGGCAAAACTTCATCGGGAAATGAAACATCAAAAAGTTCATTTTCCACCAAAAACTCGCCTAACTGCCTTTCATTTTGGATGCCGTTTACCACGCAGACTTCCGGAAGATGTTCCATAAGATCAATCATTCCCTTTATATTTCTCGGTTCTTTTAATCGAAGCGTCAAATCATATACACGCTGCATTTCTTCCGGCAGCTTATCAAACCTGCAGAATAGCTCGTTTAAGTTGAAATACATCCATTTCTTCTTTTGGCAGTTTTTCAAGTATTTCTCCTATGGTATATGCTTTTTTCATTTTCGCAATAAACTCCATAAACCGTATGCCCACAGCTTTCAGGTAATTTATTGTCTACAAAAAAACCTTTCAACCAATTCTGCCGCATGGGAAATAGACAGTCATATACCTTTCTCTGTTTTCCACGTTTTTTCTTTTAAATTCCGCATAACCAAGAGCTTTATCTCTTTCTTCCTCACTTAAGTTCGGCGGATAGCAACTATACCAGTTTTCCGTATACTGCCAGAAATAACTAATATCCTGATAGTGCTGATATATGATTCGATTTTTCGGCTCTTTGGCTGCAATATGCTCTAATCGTTTCCAAAACCTGTCTTCTGCTTGTGGTCCGCCGCCATGCTCTGCTAAATCCTTGATGCTTTCCTGCAGTGCTTGTTCCACATCTTTTCTTAACTGATTTTGCTGTTTCTTATCTGGAAGCTGTATGCCTTCCACAATTCTTTTCTGCATTTGCTTTATCACTTCATTCAACGGCTACACCTCCTTTGCAATTTTTTCTGTCTTTGTCAAATCTCATAAATGGCTTCTTCGAGATTTTTAGGCTGCTGATCTTTTAGCTTTTTACGGTAAAGCATCAATTCATCTTCTGGCAATGCGGAAAGAAGACCGGCAAAAACGTTTAGCTCAAAGATATTTGCTTTGCTGATCTCCAAAGAACACAAAAACTCCTGTGCTTCTTCCACATCACACTCTACATCTGAAATCTCGCAGTCATCTAATGATTCCATTTCTGCTTTCTGAAGCGCAATCCAGATTTCATTTTCTTCTACCGGAAGCACCAATCTGACACAGATGTCTTTTTCCTCTTTTACCAACTTTTCACTTGCCACATACAAACGAATCATATAATATTCCTCCTTATAATAAGTAATAAAAAAAACAGACCCTCTGTCTGTTCTCAGCTTTGAATATGCTGCTGTGCTTGATCTTCAAAAACTTCTTCTGTCAGAATCATATATTCCTCTGGAACATTCACTCCGTCATAATAACCATATCTTTCCTGCTCCTTGTGACTATCACAGATACAACCATTCTCATCGACTTGCATCATGCCAGCGTCTTTCGAATGTTTCATGGTATAAAGATAAAGCTGTCCCACCTTGTTATAGTCCACAAATGATTTCATATCTTCTGGAACCACAAAAAGATTGTTCTTTACAAGGTGTTCTCCCAATTCCTGATTGCTTCGAATTGCAGGATCATAAGATACTTTGTCGAAACCATAAGATAGATTGATCATGTCAGCAGCACTTTGAGGCTGATGCATTTCCAATAAATCACAGTACAGCTCATCCTGGTCTTCCTCAAACAATTCCTCAAGTCTTGTTGCCAGATAGTTCAGCTCGTTAAGATCAGCTTTATCCCATTCCTGATATTCTCCACAGCTCCATGCGTAGAGCTCATGGATTCTGAAATCACTGATCAGAAGATCATCCATATCCTTGACGCCAGCTGCTTCCAGATATCGTTTCATGGTTTCTGCATCTGCAGGAAGTCTGAGAGAAACATCCACCTCATTTTTTCTTTTCAAAAAGTTGTTTACTGCAAAAAGTCACTTGAATCATATTTTTTCTCCTTTCAAATGATATACTCTGTTATTTTTTTTTTGCTAATTTTATAACTGCATATCCAGATCAGTTTCTTCTATTTCATCGGCATCACCTCTTTTCATGCTTTCTTCTGCTTCATTATTGAGCTGTTGTTTCTCGAATACTGTTAGCAAATAAATCCAACAAGCCGCTATGGGTATGGATCGTATATTCCGGTTTGGGGTTGTCTTCGCCTTGGTTCATTTGGCTCTGCAATGCCCAGGTCTTATTCTCTTTGCTGATCCTTCCATCGTTAAGCTTTTGCTGGATGTTATAAGCAACAACATATTTGACTCGCTCCATGCCATAGGTTTCGATAAGTTCTTTCTCAAAGCCTGTATGGTAATGAAAACCATCGAAATGACTGTTGATGGCTTTTCCGATGTCTTCGGCACACTGCACATTAGCTTTATGGGATGCTTTTTCCATATGGATTACCTCCCGTAAATCTGATCTGATCGCCTGTGGTACTTTACTTTTTTATGAGGCTGAACTCTGCTCTCCGGCGGAAGCTTTTTCGCCGGTCGCTGTTTATTCTTCTGCGGATACTTTCTTTTCATTTCTGCTCCTTTCTGGCACAAAAAAGAACATGAATGTTTCATGTTCCTGCCATCATGTTTTTATAACTGTGGTTCTTCCATATTTTCTTCCATAGCTTCTGATAACTGAAGTAAGTGATCTGGTTCCACAATCACCTCCCACTCATTTCTTCCTTTAAATAACGCTAAAATATGTTCCTTTGAAATTTCCGCCTCATAAACAGTACCGTTTTCTCCAAATCGATTGGCAAACCATTGGGCAACCTTTTGATCCAGTGTCCAGGACAAGGCTTTGACCTTGCCTGCATTATATGAGGTCACGCCTCGATAAACCGATACTGTTTCCGGCAGGCTTCGCAGTGTTTCTATTTCATCTTCTGTCATCATCTCCTCCTGTTTTGATTTACGGAACAGATCCAGCAGTTCCTGATAACCTTCTCCACCCTGTACCTTTCATGCTGACATGTACGGGATTGGAAAAATTTGTCCACAGTTATATATACGCTACCGCCTTTTGTCGTTCCGTTCTGTTCATTTTCCATATATCAAAATTTAAATGTTTATACTCTGTCCCTTCTTTTTAAACGGTATCCTCGTCTTCACTTCCATATCCGGAAACCGCACATTATCCGGTCGTGTAACCAGCATCGAAACAATCCGTTCCTGCTCCTTTG
>ENA-OQCB01000239-OQCB01000239.1-human-gut-metagenome-genome-assembly--contig:-NODE-239-length-26641-cov-3.274232_pt1 | contig 26641 bp, 27 predicted proteins | sample MGYA00242493_ERZ504568 | MGnify/ENA primary metagenome ERZ504568 (study PRJEB26092, sample SAMD00036229) | human gut metagenome | host: Homo sapiens | study: EMG produced TPA metagenomics assembly of...
AGTCTGCCGTCTGTTTCCTCTGGGAAGATATTATCAAGGAGAGACCTTTCAATACTTTGTCCAGAAAGGGGAATGTCACCATCCTGCCAAGGTAAAAGAGAAGATTCACAAGTGGATTGGGATACCGAGTCTGAGATTGTATGAGAAGTATATAAGAGAATGGCATGTCTTTTTGAAGGAGGCAGAGGGCGTTGCCGAGCGCCTGAAAGACCCACAGTCGACGAAAAATCTGTGCCTCTATGTCTTGAATCAATTTTATCGAAAACCCTATGGAGCCGAGAGGGATTTTTATGGACAGTTTGAAGAACGTCTGCGAGAGGCGAAGGCACTGTTGGCTTTAGAGAATTGAGAGAGGAAGGGCATGACGAAAAGAAAGCATTGCTTTTTGACCGGGGAAAAGCAGGTGGGAAAGAGTTATTTGCTGAGGAAGGTATTTGAGGAAAATGCGTTGCCTCTTCGTGGATATGAGACTAGGCCGCTGATGATCGAGGGAAAGAAAAAGGGATATTACCTTCATGGGCTGACAGAAGGGTGGATGCCAGAGAACGACAGTCCCATTGTGATTCGTATCGGAAGTGAGAGAAAGATACAGATACCTGAGACCTTTGAATCTCTGGGAGTGAATCTATTAAGGGGATGCAGCCCAAAAGAGGTCTTGCTGGTGGATGAGATCGGCGCGGCAGAGGACAGGGCCTATGAGTTTCAAAGGGCGGTCTTAGACTGCCTGGACCGGCAGAGACTGGTACTAGGTGTGCTGCAAAAGGGCGGCGGAAGACTGGTTCAGGCTGTCGAAAAACGGGAGGATGTCTGTGTCTATGAGATCACCAGAGAAAACAGGGATGATATGGCGAGGTTGTTGGTGAATATAGTCAGAGAAATGATTGTGTAATGGATGAGGGTGTCCCAAAGTCATGAAATGACTTGAGGGATACCCTCATTATGTTTTAGGAAAAATTCTGCAGCGGCACGAAAAGTGGCTTGCTCACTTATTTCAGAAGCCCTCTGCGTTTCATCTCATCCACGACGGAGGGGTACTGTTCGAGATTCGTATGAGGAATCGCCGTCGCTGCAGTCATAAGATGGATGAAATTGTCCACGGCTCCAAACTGGACGTACTCCATATTTTCAATAATTCGATCTAAGTATTCTAGAATGCTTCTGTCCAGAAGCAGCATCTGCGCTCCGGTCAGAGAAGAATTTCCAACAGGCACCAGTTTTTCGCGCTCCACATCAGGGTACATACCGATGGTGACGGCGGATTCTTTGGAAATATGAGCTCCGAAAGCGCCGGCCATGTAGAAATGCCCAATCTCGTCTGCGGGCAATCCTGTCAGTTCCAACATGTAGTAAATCATGGTGACGGCGGCAGCCTTTGTCTTTAGAAATTCGTCGATGTCGCTTTGATAGAAATTTAGGCCGGGGGCATAGGTGACGCAGTATTCTTCCTCCTCTAGATGAATCAGAGGACTTTTTTCCGGAAGGAATTTGCCCTGAATGCTAATCCAGCCATTGAGAAAGAGCTGTGCCAGCATGTCCACGATTCCAGACCCGCAGATTCCCAGGGGAGGTTTCTGACCGATAGTCGAAAGATGAAAATGACCGTCTTTTAGCTCTACCCGCTCTACAGCTCCTGGTACTGCCCGCATTCCAGTTTTGACAGAACCGCCTTCTAAGGCAGGGCCGGCGGCACCGGCACCGCACAACAGAAATTCTCGGTTGCCGATGATGAGCTCACCGTTGGTGCCGATGTCAAAGAATAAAGAAAGCTCTTCTTTTTCATAGATACCAGTGGCGATGGCACCGCTTATGATGTCTCCGCCCAGATAGTTTGCCTTCCCTGGATAACAATATACGTATCCGAGCAAAGGAAAACCAAGCTCACGGGCGCAGAGAAATCCAGGATTCAGCGTGTGGACCGCATAGGGGGAAGAAAAGACGCAGAATGCATCTATTCCCAGCAGAAAGTGAACCATGGTGGTGTTTCCGGCGACAATCATACTGATACACTCGGAACAGGAGATGCCGGTCTTGTCTTCTAGCCGTGCAAAGACTTCCAAAAAAAGTATCGACAGTGGCACAGCGAAGTTGCTCTAAGTGTTCAGGTTGGTCCTTTGCGTGAAAAATTCTGGTGAGAATGTCTTCGCCGAACTGTATTTGATGGTTGTAGGCGCTGGCCTCTCCTAGTATCTCACCGGTATTGCAGTTTAACAGGCGAATCACCAAAGTCGTGCTGCCTAAATCGGCGGCGTAACCGTAGTGACAGACAGTGGTGTCTTGAGGTTCTAGGTTTACGGCTGTCCACTGGCCTCCGTCATAGGCCAATGAGATGGTAAAGTCCCAGTTTTCTTTTGTGCAGAAAGGATAGAGTTTTCTTAGAATAGGCAGAGGCAGTACTGCATCCACTCCCTGTTCTTTTAAGGCCCTCTGAATCCGTTCCTGGTCAGATACACAGTCTTCCTCTGTGGGGCTAGGAAGGGTTAAATGTATTTTTTTTCGTAATTCCGCGCATAGTAAACTCCTTTATTTAAATTACGAAATGAGATATCATTCAGCAAATTTGACAATTCTGAAACATTATAACACATCTTGAAAGAAAAATCATTCATTTGCAAAAAAGCCAGTGGCGGAGATTCCGGCGGATATGCTTGCAGGATGGAGACAGATACTATATAATGTGAAAAGTTATAGTTCACCCATTCGAGTATTTCCAATAGACTTGGAGAAGAAGGCCGTGTAAAAATCGGAAGAGTTTCAAATATAAAGAGGAGAAATGCGATGGAAAATGTGACAGAGTATCTGAAGCTAGTCTTGGAGAAGTTAAGGAGGCGGATAGAGAAGATTGACAGCTCTTTGAAGGAAGGGGAGCGGGAGATCGAACAGATGCATAACTACTACTGGGAGAATTACACAGAGATGGACCAGTATGGCTATGAGGAGTTCGACAACCGCCAGGCATTGCTGAATCAGGTGAACGCAAACCAGGAACAGAAAATTCTGCGGCATCGGTTTCGAAGAATGCTGGATTCCCCGTTTTTTTGGAAGAGTAGATTTTCTGTACGAGGGGGAGGAAGAAGCGGAGACCTTTTATATTGGAATTGGAAATTTTGCCGAGGAGGCGGGGAGGATACCTCTGATCTACGACTGGAGAGCCCCGGTGAGCGGTCTGTTTTACGACTATGACAAAGGGCCTGCCGTGTACCAGGCTCCCGGCGGACTGCTGAGCGGAGAGATTACTTCCAAATGGCAGTATAAAATTCAAAAAGGTAAGCTGATTTACGCGTTTGAGAGTGATCTGAAGATTGATGATGAGGTCTTGAAGGCAGAATTAGGAGCCAATGGAGATGTCAAGCTGAAAAATATTATACGGACGATTCAAAGAGAACAAAACGCGATTATCCGAAATACTCAGGATCGGATTCTGGTAATTCAAGGGGTGGCGGGCAGTGGGAAAACCTCGGTGGCTCTGCACCGTATCGCATATCTATTGTACCATGACCGGGAACATCTGAAATCGTCGAATATCCTGGTATTATCTCCGAATCAAGTGTTTTCCGATTACATTTCTCATATTCTGCCTGAGCTGGGAGAAGAAAATATTCAGGAGATGAGCTTTGATCTGTTTGCCTATCGAGAGCTGAGAGAAGTGGTCTCAGATTGTGAGGAGAGATACGATCAGATTGAACGGATGTTTCTGGAATCCGAGGAACAGCAGGCAGGTGATCGAAAGCAGTCCGAGGCTTTCATGGGAGAGCTGGACCAGTTCGTATTGGAACTAGAAGACAGACTGATGCGTTTTGAAAAGGTGGAGTATAGAAGTTTTAGTGTATCTGCCAACCGGGTTATGGAGATGTTTTATTATAAATTTCCGGACTTTCCCCTGCTGTCTAGAATGGAGGCGGTGGCCGAGTATTTGATTGATGAGTATGAGACCAGTCTTGGACGGGATTTATCGGACGATGTCAGGGTGAATCTAGAAGAGCAGTTTCAGGGGATGTATGTAACGACAGATCTCTATGATATTTACAACTGGTTTTTGGAAGATTTTGGTTATGAGACGCTTGCCAAGGTACCCTGGGAAAAACGCAGGTTGCAGTATGAAGATGTCTATCCAGTGCTCTATTTGAAATATCAGCTGTGTACCTGCCCAAAGCGTGGGCTGATTAAGCACCTGGTGATTGATGAGATGCAGGACTATTCGCCGATGCAGTATCGAATTTTGGAGAAAATGTTTCAGTGTAAGATGACGATCTTAGGCGATCGGGCACAGACAATCGGTGAGCGTGCGCGGGATGTCACAGGATTTCTGCCTAAGATTTTCGGACGGGGAATCCGTAGGATTGTGATGAATAAAAGTTACCGGAACACTATGGAGATTGCTGGATATGCCAATAGCTTGGCAGGAATCACAGATATGGAACTATTCGAGCGCCATGGTCGGCCCGTGGAAGAAATCTGTTTTACAGACTTGGAGAAAGCCTGCGGCGAGATCTGGGAGCGGTTAAAGCTGGGAGAGGAAGAATTCGAGACAGCAGCAGTGATCACTATGACCCAAGAGGAAGCTAGAAGAGCGGCAGCGTATTTTTCAAAGAGGCTTCGCCAGGAAGAAAAATTTTCCTGCACTTATGTGGACAAGGAGAGCACGAATTTTCACAAAGGGCTAACAGTTACTACGTTCTATCTGGCTAAGGGGTTGGAGTTGACCAAGTGTTTGCGCTCTGTGGGGTAATGGCAGAGCCATCCTCCTGTACTGCCAGGCGAAGTATATCATGGCGACTAGAGCGCTTCATGAGCTCTATGTCTATGAGACTGTGCAGAGCTGACAAAGAGGGTGTCACAAAAGCCGTGGAAGACTTTTGTGACACCTTCGTACTATCTACACCAGCTTCCATCCAATGGCCTCTTTGCGGGCATTGAGGAAGTCTAGATAAAGACCTGGCTGTCCGGCGAGCTCTTCGTGGGTTCCTTTCTGGATGATGTGGCCCTGATCTAGAACTAAGATCTGGTCTGCGTGGCGGACTGTTTTCAGGCGGTGGGCGATCATGACGATCGTTTTGTCATGGGTCAGCGCCTCGATGGCCTTTTGAAGCTCCGCTTCATTCTCAGGGTCTACGCTGGCTGTGGCTTCGTCTAGAAGTATAATCGGAGCATCCTTTAGCATGGCTCTGGCGATGGATATCCGCTGTTTTTCACCTCCGGACAGGCTGCCGCCGCCTTCGTTGACCACAGTGTCGTAACCGTCGGGGAGAGCACAGATGAAGTCATGGCAGCAGGCAGCCTTTGCGGCGGCGACGACTTCCTCGTGAGAGGCGTGCGGTTTGCCGAACTTGATGTTGTTCTCTATGGTGTCCTGGAATAAGTAGACATTTTGAAATACCATGGAGATATTTTTCATGAGACTGTCTAATTTGTAGTCCCGGACGTCCCGGCCTCCCACCTGGATAGAACCGCCGTCCACATCCCAGAATCTGGCGATCAGATTACAAAGGGTGGTTTTTCCACTGCCAGAAGGGCCGACGATTGCGGTGGTTGTCCGGGCAGGGATACGCAGGCTGACGTCGTCTAGAATTTTACTCTTTTGATAGGAAAAACTCACATGCTCAAAGACGATGGAGCTGTCCTTGGAGGTGAGATCGTCTCCGTCGATGTCCATGACAGGGGTCTGGTCAATTTCGTTGGCCTTATCCATGGAGGTATTCAGCATCTGAAGCATAGAGGAGATATTTCCGGCGCTTTCCAATTCTCTGTAGATCATAAAGGAGGCAATCAGCATCAGCAGGCAGCGGGACAGCTCCATGGTGCCTGCCGCGTAGAAGAACAGAGTGGAACCGGCAATGACAATGCTGAAAACTCTGAGAATCAGCTCCTGCAGCGCCATCCATGGAACGACGGTATATTCTACTCCTAGAGCTTTTTTGCTGCTGTCGTCTATGGACTTTTGAACCTTTTGATTGTTGTCTTTTTGCAGACCGAAGGCTTTTACCACACTCATGCCCTGAATATATTCCAGTACAGCCTCCACGAGAGTCTCCTGGGCTGTCTGTCTGGCAGGGCTGACTTTTGCGGAGTGCTTCTGAGAAAGCTCCGTGATAATCAAATAGAGCAGCAGGCCTGTAAGAGCGATAAGTCCAATTCGCCAGTCGGCACCGGTGAGCATCAAAAGCAGCGCCAGTGTGTTTAAAAATCCTCCGAGAATCATCACCAGGCACCGGGCGGCTGTGTTTTCTACGTCTGTGAGAGTCGTTGTGACTACAGCAGTGATATTGCCCAGGCTGTTTTTGTTGAAGTATCCCATCGGAATATAGCGCAGACGGTCGCCGATATGGATTCTTTTGTCAGCGACCATGAAATATCCGGTTTCTGTCTGCTGGTTCGTGGAAAAATAGGTGGTGGCGCCTTTGCCAATGATGGAGATCAGCATGATTCCCAGGGCATACCATAGAGTATTCCAGGAACGATCTTGGGTTACGAGGGCATCTAGTACCAACATCAGCGCGAGAAATTGAAAAGCAGAAAAAAGCGCTCCCACAAAAGAGATAACGATGGATTTGGTCAGCAGGCCGTTTCGCCTGCCTGCAAAGGCCTGAATTTTACGAAGTACTTGATACATTGCGGTTCCTCCTCTTAAATCTGATCTCGGGCATCTGTGTGAGCCTGCCACATCTGTCTGTAAAGGGCACAGCTCTGAAGCAGCTGCGTATGGCTTCCCTGAGCTGCAATCTGGCCATTGCAAACGACGGCGATATTGTCGGCATCGGTGATTGTGGAGAGCCGATGGGCGATGACAATCAATGTCTTTCCCTTCGTCAAAGCTGAGATTGCCCTTTGAATGGCAGCTTCATTTTCTGGGTCAATGTAGGCGGTCGCCTCATCCAAAATGACAATCGGCGCGTCTTTAACATGGCCCGGGCAATGGCGATTCTCTGCCTCTCTCCGCCGGACAGGTGGGCTCCTCCACCTCCGACGACAGTCTCGTAGCCATTTTCGAGACCGCGGATGAATTCGTCACAGCCAGCAGCTTTCGCCACTGCTTCCACCTGCGTGTCGGTGGCATTCATACGTCCCATACGAATGTTTCCCGAATGGTCTCGTCGAAGAGATAGTTGTCCTGGGACACAAACGCTACCTGGTCATATAACTGCGTCAGAGGAATCTCTTTTAAGTCGCATCCTCCCATAGTGATTCTGCCGTCTTTCACATCCCAAAAGCCGGCGACCAGCTTTGCAACCGTGGACTTTCCGCTTCCGCTCGGCCCCACAAATGCAGTCATGGTCCCCGCTGGAATCTCTAAATTGACATCGTGCAGAATCTCTTTCTCCTCATGATACCCGAAAGAGACATGCTCCACACGGATGTCGGTGCCCTGAAGGTTCACCTCCTGCTCTGCATGTACCTGCTCCTCTCCGTTGATGATGGAATCCACCGACCCCACAATCGTCCCCACTCTGGCGAGGCTGTCGGTGAAATTCATGGCTTTCAGTAAGGGACCTGCGATTCCGAGAGACAGGATAATCGTAGTGATAAAGGTTTCCATAGAGAGACTGCCTGACTGGTACAGCAGCCATCCCACCGGCAGAATCGTAATCAGTGTCGTCGGTGAGATGGTTGTGGACAGCGATATCGGAAACTGGCAGCTCTTCATCCAGTGATAAAAATACGACGCGTTCGCGCGGATGCTGTCCGTGTACTTCGCATAAGAATTCTTTCCCTGATTAAATGCCTTGATAACCTCAATCCCGCTGATATATTCCACAATCGTGGCGTTCATATGCTGCGTTGTCTTCACAGACTCCTCGTATTTCTTCGGATATTCCTTCATCACAAGCATCATGAAAATCATTCCCACGGGAATGGACACCAAAGACAGCAGCGCCATTCTCCAATCCAATACAAAAAGGTAAATCAGGATACAAATTGGAACCAGCAGATTAGAGGTCATCTCAGGCAGCAGATGTGCCAAAGGCCGCTCCATACTTTCCACTTGGTCCACGATAATCTGTTTCATCTGTCCACTGGAAGTGTCCACCACCGTTCCCAGCGGCATCTTTGGAAGCTTTCCAGCAGCCTCTCACGGATATCCTTCAGAATCGAGAATGTCGCCTCATGGGAGGAAGACAGCGCCAAAGCATATAAAACTGCACGCACCAGATATCCCGCCAACGCGACGGCACACCAGCTCAGATAAAACGCAGTCTGCCCTTCTCCCTGAATCAGCCCAATCACAATTCTGGCGGCCGCATAATAGGGCAGCATACCTCCCAGCACTCCCACAAAAGCATAGGTCATCGCCCGAATCAAACCGCCATGCTCTTTCTCTCCCAGCTCCCAAAGACGAAGCAATGGGTTCTTTGCCTGCATACAAATCCCTCCTTGATATTAGTTTAGCCTAACCTGCATCACAAAAAAATAAACGTTTGCTAACTGCCTGTGAACTGTCAGACGCCGCCTTCTCTTTGCGGCGTCCCGTCAGTCTGCAGGTTCAATATTTCTCCGGTGAAAAAATGGTGTCAAAGCCGGCAATATGGTATTTCCCCAGCATATCCACATAGCGCAGTGCGGCATCCATGTCCATTTTATGGCGAATGATCTCAAACACACCGTTGAAATAAGCAGTGGTCACGATATGAATAAAATCTTCAGTCACCAACCCGCTTTTTACACTCTCACAGCCGATGGTCTCCATATATTTGTAAGTGTAGCTCACCTCGATGTCCACCATCTCGTCCACAAAGTTTTGAAATTCTGTACCATAGGAAGCATCCAGCAAAAGGTAGAACTCATCAAAATGTTCATACATAAAAATCACGATTCCCCTCATGCCCTCGGCGCTGTAGCTTTTCATATCGGCCATCTGCTGTTCTTCGTCCATCTCATGAAAATCTTCCTGTACCTGGACAAACCTGCTGCGCATCTCCTGTACTACTGGCTCCACAATCGCTTTGAACAGACCTTGCTTGTCACCAAAACGAGTGTAGATAGAACCCGTGCTGGTCCCGGCGTTTTTTGCAATCGTTCTCAGAGACGCGTCCTTGTATCCATTGAGCAGAAACTCTTCTTTGGCACATTCTAAAACCCGCTCGTAGACTCCCTCGATCTGCTTGGCCATATTTCCACCTCCAATTCATAACATCGTTTCGAAACGCTGTTATAAATATAGCACACTGTTTTTTCTTTTTCAATACCTTTTGTGGAAAAAAAAATGGAAGAAAATATGTCAGAACACCAAAATCTTCCTTTTTCAGACTCTCCTTCAGGGAAGTCTTTTTTTGTAAAAATGCACAATAAACAGCTATTATATTTGTAAATTTGCCATTTTTTCTATTTTATATTGACAATTCATCATAAATCCTTTATAAACAAAGTATGCACAGTGTACTACGCACACTTTAACAAATGGAAAGGAGACCGATATGAGAAGTTTAATTACCCCTATGAAGGCCGAAGGGCTGACCACCTTGAAGATTCGCTATGATTTTAAGACTGATATTTTCCGCATGGAAGCTATGAAACAGTGGGAGCAGGATCTGGATTTTTCCAGATATAACAAAGATTTTTATGTGGAAAGCATCCTGACTGACGATGTCGTCTACTATAACACAAAACAAGTAAAAGAACTTTACCGCAGATATGGCCTAGAGAACTACCTGGACGAAATTCTGGATCTGATTCGCCAGGGCAAACATTTCGGAATTGAATGCTATTATAATGACAAATGGAATATCACCTTCATGAGCCATCAGCACTCCAGAAAACTAGGACTGCACAACCGCCGCCATGCCACCCTCGCCGGCGGAATCCGCCGTCACAGCCTTGATGAAGAGGAAAAGGAAGTCATCATCGATGGTTTGAACCTAGGCCGCGGCATGAGTTTTAAAAATGTGGCCGGACGTCTGGATTTCGGCGGATGTAAACAGACTGTCACCATGGATGAACTGAATTTAAACAATATGGAAATCATGGGCTTTTTAGGCTTTGCCATTGACAGCTGCCGGACCATGACCGGTCCTGATATGAACTTCCCCACAGAGATGGCAGATGTGGAGAATGAAAACTTCTCCATGAGCTACACCAGCGGCCCGAAATCTCCTCTGGGAGAGACCGGAAAGCCCACGGCCTACGGCGTATATGTGACCTTAAAACAAGCTGTTAATTTCTTCGAAGGTACCGAAAGCCTGGCCGGCAAGACTGCAACTTTGGTTGGCCTGGGAGCTGTAGGCTGGTACATGGGCGAACACCTGACGGAAGAAGTAGATAAGCTTTATATCTCTGACCTGAGCGAGTCACGCTGCCAAGAATTCATTGATAAACATCCAGGAAAAAACATCGAGGCCATTCCTCTTGAAACGGCTTATTATCAAGAATGCGATATCTTGGTTCCTTGCGCCATCGGCGGCGTATTCTCTGATGAGACCATTCCAAAGTTAAACTGCAAATATATTTGGGGATCTGCCAATAACCAGCTGAAGGCTTCCAGCCAGGAAGAAGAAATCCGTCTCGCCAAGATTCTTCAGAAGAAAGGCATCATATTCCAGACCGAATGGTGGCACAATACCGCCGGAGTCATCTGCGGTGCTCAGGAATACATTATGGGCAAGAACGCCACTTACGATCATCTTATCAGCGTTATCGATGACATTATGCCTTCATCCACCTACAATAACCTGAAACAGGCCAAAGATTTGGGAATTACCCCCTGCGAAAATGTATATCGTATTTGTCAGGAAGTCATCTACGGAAATAAGACTCTCAAAGATATCTGATTTTTTATTTAAATCCAGAGGAACTCTTTACCAGGAGTGCTGAGTACAGAACAATAAAAAGTGAAAGCAGCCAAACAGGTGTTGTCTGCTACCTATAATACAGAAAAAGGAGGAGGAAGGGATGGAGAATAAGAGAGAAGGTTTTGGATCCAGATTAGGATTTTTGCTGGCGACAATTGGATTTTCTGTGGGCGTTGGAACTCTTTGGCGCTTTCCCTATTTGTGCGGGGAATACGGCGGCGGATTGTTTCTCATAGTCTACGCGGTGCTGATGGTTGTCATCGGAATTCCGCTGTTTTCAGCGGAGGTGTCTCTGGGACTGGCCTCCAGAAAAAGCCCAGTTTTAGCCTATCAGAAGCTTTCCGGCAAAAAAGGCTGGGGAATCGTTGGGATTATCAATATGATTGCGATTATTCTGGTCGTTGGCTACACCCTTCCTGTGTATGGATGGGTTATCCACTATATATATTCCACGGCGCTCGAAACTTATTCACAGATGAATGCTGAGGAAATAGCCGCTTATTACGGAACGATGACCGGAAATTATCCCCATGTATTTCTGATGATTCTCATTAACATTGTCCTTACCATGCTGGTGGTCCGGAAAAATCTTCAGTCGGGTATTGAGAAAATTGCCAAAATTCTGCTTCCGTCCCTGGCTGTCATTATGGTTATTATTGCCGGTTATGGTCTGACTATGGATGGAGCCGGCGAAGGACTGAAATTTTTCTTTACTCCGAATATCAGCAGTTTTTCCATGGATACCGTGCTGACTGCCCTGGGGCAGGTGTTCTTCTCTCTGGGAATTGCCATGGCGGTGGCACTAGTCTTTGGCAGTTATCAAAAAGAAAGCGAGCTAAATGTGGTGAAAAATTCCACGATCATCAGCCTGTCCGTAATCTTTGTGGCCGTTCTGGCCGGAATGATGATCTTCCCCATGGTCTATTCTTTCGGGCTGGATGTGGCAGAAGGTCCTGGCCTTATATTCGTTGTGATGCCCAATGTGTTTAATCAGATGGCAGGAGGCGCAGTCTGGGGAACCCTGTTTTATATTGCATTTTTTATCGCAGCTTTTTCCTCGGGGATCGCAGGCTGGGAGGCAGTTATGGGATTTTTGATGGATCAGTTTGAAATATCCCGGCAGAAAGCATTATGGGGAACTTTGGTACTTGTGTGCATCGTGGGAATCCCGGCCACCATATCAGATCCGGCGTTTAATTTCTTCGACATGCTTACGAACAACATTTTTCTGACCACCGGGGCATTTTTCATGTCCATATTCGTCGGCTGGATATGGGGAATCCCTAACTTCCTGAAAACAGTGGGGATGAGAGAAGATTCTCCTGCGGCGAAATTCCTGGGTATCGTAATCAAATATTTATCGCCACTGGTGATTATCGTATTTTCACTGACTTTGTTTCATATTATCTGACCGAGAAATTCCTTTTTCTCATTACTTTCTATATCTTTGTATCTAAGTTAAGACCACCGGCTGAGCCGGTGGTCTTGACTTATAGTTCTTTATTTATCAAGAAAGCTCCAACTTTCCAGTATATAGCTGGTAATAGGTACCCTTCATGGCCAGGAGTTCTTCATGGTCTCCTCTCTCTATGATTCTTCCATGCTCCAGTACCATAATCGCATCGCTGTTTCGTATCGTGGACAGCCGATGAGCGATCACAAATACCGTCCGCCCTTTCATCAGATTATCCATACCCTGCTGAACAATACTCTCTGTTCTAGTGTCAATGCTAGAAGTAGCCTCATCTAGAATCAGCACCGGAGGGTCCGCAATCGCCGCTCTGGCAATCGCCAAAAGCTGACGCTGTCCCTGGGAGAGCTCTTCCCCGTCTCCGCTCAGATATGTGTGGTATCCTTTGGGAAGCATCTGGATGAACTGATCCGCATGCGCCAGCTTTGCCGCCCGGTAGACTTCCTCATCCGTAGCGTCCAGCTTTCCGTAGCGGATATTCTCCATAATCGTGCCGGTAAACAGATGCGTATCCTGAAGCACGATTCCCAAAGACCGGCGAAGATCTGCTTTCTTAATCTTATTGATATTAATTCCATCGTACCGGATTTTTCCGTCCTGCACATCGTAGAAACGGTTGATTAGGTTTGTGATTGTGGTCTTTCCTGCTCCGGTAGAGCCCACAAAAGCCAGTTTCTGCCCAGGCTTCGCGTACAGTGACAGGTCGTGAAGAACCATGTGATCTTCATCGTAGCCAAAGGTCATGTCGAAAAATCTTACGTCTCCCTTCAACTCCGTATAGGTCACAGTGCCGTCCGCCTGGTGGGGATGTTTCCATGCCCACATACCGGTTCGTTCCTGAGTCTCTGTGATTGTGCCGTCTGGATTCTTTTTGGCATTCACCAACGTGACATACCCCTCATCCTTCTCCGGGTTCCTCATCCATCATATTAAAAATACGCTCCGCTCCCGCCAGTGCCATGATGATAGCGTTAAACTGCTGAGCCACCTGCATAAAAGGCTGGGTAAAACTCTTTGTAAACTGCAGATAAGAAGCCATGACACCCAAGGTAATATTTCCGATTCCCATAATCGAGAGAAACCCCTCCGAGAATCGCAGTCAGCACGAATTGGAGATTTCCAATATTCCCGATGATCGGCCCCATCATACTGGCAAACGTATGAGCTCTGGATGCACTGACGAACAGACTCTCATTCAACTCATCGAACTCTTCTTTGGAGATTTGCTCATGATTGAATACTTTGATGACCCGCTGCCCATTCATCCTCTCCTCCACAAAGCCTGTAATCTTTGCCAGGTCCAGCTGCTGCCGGATAAAATATTTTCCACTGTTCCACCAATTTTTCTGGATACCAGAAACATAATACCGATCATAACTACCGCCAACAAAGTCAATGCTGGACTCAAAACCAGCATGGCGATAAAAGTGACCACAATCGTAAAAGATGACATCAACACCTGAGGAATCGACTGACTGATCATCTGTCTCAGCGTATCGGTGTCATTCGTGTACAAACTCATGATGGAACCATTGGTATTCTGGTCAAAATACCGGATAGGAAGAGTCTGCATATGTTCAAACATCTCGTCACGGACCCGCTTCAGCACGCCCTGGCCAATTATCACCATCAACCGCGTATACAGAAATGTCGCCAATACTCCCAGCAAGAAAATACATCCCAGCACTCCGAGGGCTGTGTACAGCTCTGAGAAATTCGGACTCTCCTGTCCGATCAGCGGAATGATAAAATCATCCAACAGATATCTCAGCGACAAGGAGACTGAGATCGTCGCGATGGAACTGACTAAAATACAGATCAAAACCAAGACAAACTGAACCTTGTAAGTGCTGGTCACATACCCCAGCAGGCGTTTCGCGGTCTTAATCGTGTTCCTGTTCATGGAAGCTTCTTTTTGCTCACTCATTCTCAGCGCCTCCTTTCACCTGTGACTCATATACTTCCTGATAAATCTTATTGGTTCTTAGCAGTTCTTCGGAAGTACCGATACCATTGATCTCACCGTTTTCCATGACGATAATCACATCTGCATCCTCCACAGAAGAAATTCTCTGAGCAATGATAATCTTCGTAGTGTCAGGAATCTCTTCCCGGAAAGCCTGACGAATCAGCGCGTCCGTCTTCGTATCTACCGCGCTGGTAGAGTCATCCAAAATTAAAATCTTTGGTTTTTTCAGCAAAGCCCGGGCAATGCATAGTCGCTGTTTCTGACCTCCTGAAACATTATTTCCGCCTTCCACAATCATAGAATTATACTTTGCCGGAAATTCCTGAATAAAACCGTCCGCCTGCGCAAGCCGGCACACTCTTTGGACCTCTTCGTTGCTGGCATTCTCATCTCCCCAGCGGATATTATCATAAATACTACCCGTAAACAGCACATTCTTCTGAAGCACCATGGAAACCTGATCGCGCAGCGCCTTCAGATTATATCTGCGCACATCAATTCCGCCAACCTTCACACTTCCTTTTGTCACATCATACAGCCTGGGAATTAGCTGCACCAGCGTAGACTTTGCGCTTCCCGTACCGCCGATGACGCCCACGATCTGCCCGCTTTTGATATGCAGGTTTACATCCTTTAAGGAGAGATTTCCGTCTTTTCCGCTGTAGCTAAAATCCACATGCTCAAAGTCGATATCCCCGCTCGGCACTGTATCCACTGCATCCTCTTCGTCTTCCATCTCCGGCACTTCGTCAAATACCTCCTGAATACGCTCTGTGGACGCCTCTGCAATCATAATCATCACAAACACAAAAGATACAATCATCAAAGACATGAGAATCTGAAGCGCATACACAATCACGCTGGTCAACTCTCCCGTCTGCATGGAACCAAAGATAATGCTCTTTCCGCCCAAATATACCATAATCAGCACGACCACGTACATGGTAAACTGCATAACCGGGGAGTTAAACGCCACGATTTTTTCCGCTTTCGTGAACAGCTGAAAGACCTTCGTGGAAATCTTTCCAAACTTCTGATTTTCAAAGTCATCTCTCACATAGGCTTTTACCACACGGGCAGCGTTGACATTCTCCTGCACGGTATTGTTTAAAACATCGTACTGGTTAAAAACCTCTATGAAATGCGGATGAGCCTTCTTCGCAATATAAATCAAAAGCCCGCCCAGCACAGGAATCGTAATCAGCAGCAACAATGCAATTTCTTTATTGATCGTCACTGTCATCACCAGAGAAAGCACAATCATGATTGGCGCTCTGGCCAGCAGACGAATCGTAAACATATACGCCATCTGCACGTTCGTGATATCTGTCGTCAGTCTCGTGACCAGACTCGACGTAGAAAAATGATCGATATTTCCAAAGGAAAAATCCTGTATCTTGTAGAAAATATCGTGTCTGAGATTTTTCGCATAGCCGGCTGCCGCCACAGCCGCAAGCTGACCGGCCTTCGCGCCGAAAAACAACGCCAGCATGGCCATAACTACCAGCATCAGCCCTACTTTGACAATATATCCCATATCGCCCTGAACCATCCCGACATCAATGATCTTGGCCATCATAAGCGGAATTAATACTTCCATAAACACTTCAAGAGCCACCAAAATCGGCGCGAGAATGGACTCTTTTTTGTATTCCCGGACAGACTGGATTAATTTTCTATTCATGCCTATACCCCTTTCTTTTTTCTTTACCCAACAAATTTTCGGACATTTGACTTAGTACTTTCACACAAACTGCCAGATCTTCCCTGGAAATTCCCTTCTTCAGCAGTGCCTCCATTCTAGCTATATTTTCCAGGATTCCTTCTCTTAGATTCTGCGCCTTACCCGTGGGCACAATTCTTTTGAGTCTGGCATCCTGCTGTACGCTTTCTCTACGGATGAACCCGTTCCTTTCTAGAAGCTGCAAAGTTCCCGTCGCCGTGGACCTGCGGATTTGAAATTCTCTCTCCAAATCCTTCTGATAGATTTCACGGTGAAGCGACTCCAACAGAATATAATGCAGAACATGCTTCTGCATATTTGTCAACCCATCCTCATCTTCAAAAAAGCACATCTGTCGCCTGAGCTGGTGAGAGACAATGTTAATCAGTTTTCCAATATCCTCCTCTGACCACTCTTTTTTCTCTTCCATCTTGATTCTCCTTAATTGTTCGGTATCTAACAGTATTTATTATATGAATTTCTTTTTTATTGTCAATACCCAAAATTCCAGAAATATTATTAAAAAAGCGGCGCTGCGTGTCGGGCTTATTGCAATCGAGTAGGGGAGATTTTCTCTCCCCTCTCACACCACCGTACATGCCGTTCGGCATACGGCGGTTCAACATAACTTCAAAGCATGTCGCTCCTCGTAGTAATCATAACAGCTGATAAGCCCTGCTTGTTTTAGTTTCTCCTTTGAGATTGCTCTGACTACGCAGGTTTTGGTTACTATCCACTGGTAATGGTCTCCCATGTACGACGTCTGTTTGGCAAGGTCTTTCCCTATCCCTAGTTTCTGCAAGCCCCATTGCCTCTTACTCGGTACTTTCCATTGCTTCCAGATGATTACTCGTAAGCGTGTCCGCAAATGAGCGTCTATCTCTTTCATTGCTGTTTTCATTGAGCCTATCGCAAAGTTGTTTATCCACCCTCTAATTACTCGGTTCAGTCTTTCTACCCTTTCTGTAAATGCCATGCTTTGACTTCTCTTCGTCAGTTTCTTTAGTGTCCTTTGAAACTTTTCCATGGATTCTTTATGCGGTCTGCTTTTCCATTCCTTTGCTTTTGTATCTTTGTAGAATCCAAATCCCAGATATTTTAGTTTACTTGGTCTTGTAATTCGTGTCTTTTCCGTATTTACTTTCAATCCAAGTTTTCTTTCTATCCAACTCGTTATCGAATACATCACCCGTTTCGCACTTGCTTCACTTCTCACTGCGATTACGCAGTCATCCGCATATCTTACGAAACTCAGTCCTCGTTTCTCCAGTTCTTTATCCAGCTCATTCAACATGATATTGGACAGTAACGGGGATAGGTTCCCACCCTGCGGCGTTCCTTTTTCCGTCTTTTCGTATCTATCCTGTATCATCACACCTGCTTTCAGATATTTCCGTATCAGGGATTCCGTATCTCCGTCTTTTATGATATTGTGTACCAGGCTCATCAGTTTGTCTTGTGGTACATTGTCAAAGAACTTCTCTAAGTCGATATCCACTATCCACTCATATCCTTCATTTAGGAATACAAGCAGGTCTCTGATTGCCATTTCACAGCTTCTGTTCGGTCGGAACCCGTAGCTATGGTCTGAAAACAAAGGTTCACACATCGGACTGATGACCTGTGTTATTCCTTGCTGAATTACCCTGTCCATGACTGTTGGTATTCCGAGTTTTCGTTTGCCTCCGTTGGGTTTCGGGATTTCTACTCGCTTTACCGGTTGGGGGTTTATATTCCCTTGTTCTGATCTGCTCTTTGATACTGTCCCAGTTCCTGCGGATATATCCGTCCAATTCCTCTAACTCCATGCCGTCTACACCGCTGCTCCTTTCTTGGCGCAGACTTTCTTGTATGCTTCGTTCATGTTTTGTTTGTCCAGTATCTTTTCTAACAGCTCTGACATACTTTGTGTGCTTCGCTCCTTTCCGCTCCCTGTGCTCAACCCTATGTTACGCGTTTACGGCTCATTTACGTTTCGCCTACATCCGCTTGTCGGATATACACAGGTACATACATTCGTTTGCACGGTTACATTGTTCAGCCCTTCGGTACATTTTTTTTTTCTGCCTACTATGGCCTCTGCTGACTTCTCACAGTTCGTTGTTACTGCGGCTAATGGAACCGTCTGTGAGACCTCACGGAATAAGTCTATGCTCTTTCCTCGTCTACCCTCCTGATCTACGCACATGGGTTACGGCTACCTTTAGGGCTTCGTTGTTTCTGGCCAACTTACCCGCCATATACGCCTTTATATCAGGTTTCTGTTCGTAGGGCTACGATTTCGCTATCCCTTCTTCTCGCCTGCACCTCACGATACAAAGCCTTGGGAGTCGCTTTAAAGTTCGTTGGTAGCTACGCCTATGTGGACTTTCACCACAGAACATAAACATGTCCGTCATACCAAAAAAGGCCACAGCTTCCGTCTATCAAGCTGTGCCATCCTTTTTATAAGACTTCTGTAATTTCAGCGCAGTAGCCGCACCACTGACTCCGCTAAAATCTGCGTGGGGTCTGCCACGGGATAATCCCATCCGTAACGCCTCACCGCCACTGGCAGTTCCGTACACCCCAATATCAGTACTTCCGCTCCTCTTTCCAGCAGCTTTTCCATCGCTCTCTCAAATCGCCTTGTGTCTAGATCTGTTTTGCCTGCTTTGACTCCCTGATAGATCATCTCCATGACGGCCTCCTGGTCTTCCCCGTCCGGTGTGAGAAGCTCGATGCCCTCCCGCTTCATAGCTTCCCGGTATACCCCGCAGTTCAAAGTACCACTGGTGGCCAGCAGCCCCGCCTTCTGGACTCCCTGCTCTTTTAAATGCCTGGCGGTCTCTCGAATCATATGAAGCAAAGGTATGTCAAAATACGGAACAATGCTGTCGTAGAAATAATGTGCCGTATTACAGGACATGACCAGTACATCCGCTCCCATCCCCTGCAGCTTGATACCACTTCGCACAAGCTGCGGAACCGGTGAAGCCCCAAGCTCCAGGATTGCCGCAGTCCGATCTGGAATGTCCGTATTGCAGTCCACCACAAGATGCAAATTTTCCTGATCGGTCCTAGCCTTCGTCAACCGGATAATCTTTTCCATCAGATCACAGGTAGCCAGAGGACCCATTCCGCCTATGATTCCCACAGTCTTTTTTCCATTCCGCTTCATAGATAAACTAGGCCTCCGAATCCATAAAATCTCTTCTCCCGATTCCTAAGAAAATCGTGGTGAACATCACGGCAGTCATCGCAAAAGTAAAGAAACAGTACGGAGTAATCTGAATACCGCTAAGCGGTGCCTCCGTCCCAATGGTAAAACTTAAAATGTACATCATCGTACAGGTCCAAGGCAGGCTGTAGCACCAGGTACAGGATCTGGGCGTCCATAAGATTTGCCATTCGTAAGGGCTGATTCCCTGCTTCTTCGCGAGAGGTCTGGCAAAAGACGGGCCCACAGTCAAAATGGCCGGCGCGTTCAGTCCCATGATAGAAGATAAAATGATAATCATAAAAGAAATTACCGTCTCAGAACCTCTGGCTGTCTTGGTCATAAAGCTCAGAGACTCCAAAATCTTAATATCACCATGCCCCATCTTCATAATATGAATAGCGCTGAACAAAAGCAGCACCAGCACAATCATCTGCGTCATACTGGACAGTCCGTCAAAAACCACACCATTTACCACACGGTCCATCCCTTCCCCGCTGACTGCAAACAGAGCCGGCCTCGCTGCATCTGCCTGATCAATCTGAATAAAGTCCATCAGACCAAAGACTACCGCCGTGGCGCCTGCTAAAAGAGAACCGGCTGTAGTGGCCAAAATCAAATCGCCTGTGCGCACTGCAATGTACATGGTAATTATCACCGGAACAATCATCAGAAGAGTCTTTGGGTCGTAGGACAGTGTCTCTTTCACATTTGCCGACTGATCTAAAAGATTCCCCACTGTGACGGTAATCACGAGGGTGATTCCCGCCGCCGGCAGAGAATATTTCAGACGGCTGCGCACACATTTCGGCACATCCACCTCCATGGCCGTAGCGGAAGCAATGGTAGAATCCGACACCGGAGCCAGATTGTCTCCAAAAGCCGCTCCGCCCAGAATCGCCCCAGCTAAAAATGCAGGTTCCACACCCAACTCCACACCGGTAGGATACAAAACACCCATACAGGCTGCAATCGTGCCGAATCCCGTACCTGTCGCCGAGGAAAACAAGGTCGCTGCCAGAAATGAAATGACGGTAAACAACACAGGGCCAACTCCAAAGGACCCTGCCAGACCCGCCAGGCCTGCGGAAAATCCAGATTCTCTTAAAATTCTAGAAAAGACACCTGCAAAAATCCAGGTAGCAATGGGAAAGGCGGTATCCTTGCTGGCCATTCCAGCAATCACTGCGCTGCTGTATTCCTTTTTATTTTTGGCCAGAAAAAATGGAATTACCACTCCTAAAAAAATGGGAATCCATAGCGCTCCATCCGATGTGGAGCCCCACCAAAAGGTAGTGACAAAAATCAAACCGATAAAAATAATGATCGGTGACAAAGAAACCCATTCTCCCCCATAAAATTCCAATTTCTTCTCCATACGTCTCCTCCTTCGTTCTGACATGTAAGTCTAATACTGTTCAAATATTTCCCCAATTTCATCCTGGTCTGCCCCCATAGCCAGAGCAAGTGTCAGCAAAATTCTGGCCTTCACCGGCGTAAGAGTCCCGCCTGGTATCGTTCCCAGCTCCTCATCACAGTGGTCTTGGCTCACCATTCCGTTCCCCACCCGTGACGAGCGCACCACAGGAATTTCCCTCGCTATCCTCCGAATCTTTTCTTTCCAAGGCTTCGAGAATAATCCGCTGCCTGCGCCTGCGATCACCAGCCCCTTTGCCGTCTTTCCATAGAATTCCAAGATCTCAGGGTCTGCGTCCGCGCTGAAATAGGCAATCTCTACTCGCGGTATCCTCTTTAATGCCTCTGTGGTAAACCTCGTATGTGTCGTGTGATTTTCCACAGTATACTGTAAAAATTTCGGTACCGAATCCTGCATATATCCGATACAGCCGAAATCCCTGCCCGAAAACGCATCTGTACGGAAGCAGTTTACCTTCTGTACTCTGTCCGCACTTAAAATCAAATCTGAGAAAACTGCCAATACCCCCTTGCCCTTCGCTTCCTCGCTGGCTGCCAAAGCGATCGCCTCATATAAGTTCTGCGGTCCGTCTGCACTGTTGGCAGTGGCCGGCCTCATGGACCCAGTCAGCACTACTGGTTTCTCCGTTTTTAGCACCAAATTTAAAAAATAAGCCGTCTCTTCGAGAGTATTCGTGCCATGAGTCACCACAAAACCATCAATATCCGATCTCAGAGAAAGCTTCTCTATCTTTCCTGCCAGTGAGAGCCAGTCTCCCCAAGTGATATCATCACTGGAAATATTCAATACCTGCTCTCCTTCCAGCATCGCAAGCTTTTCCGCCCCTTTCACACGTTCCAACAAATCCTTCAGCTTAAATTTTCCATCGTGATACCCCGTCGTCTTCCCCTCGCACCCGGCGGCCGATATGGTGCCTCCAGTTGCCAGAATATACACTTTTTTCATAGTCTTCTCCTTTTCTACAAAAAAGGGATTTAAAAGATTTCTCTTCTAAATCCCTTTTTTGAATATTCACTCTCTTTTATCCTTACCCCAGGGATTCAAAGTATGCTTTTCATGCCTTTATTATCCCATCTGTCCTGCTTTGAAACTATTAACTAATCTCTCACTTTATTTCACAGATCAGTCCTTCTTGAATTTTCTTTGAATATATTCCTTCGGAGGAACCTGATACTTCTTTTTAAAGATTCTGTAAAAATAATTCAGATTCCGGTACCCTACGCTGGCCGCTGCGTCCTTGATCGGCACTCCTTCTTCCAGCATTTCTTTTGCCTTTCTCACTCTCACATCATTATAAAATTCCGTAAAACTCATATTTAAATACTTTTTACAGAGTCTGGCTATATTGCTCTGACTCATATGAAACTTCCTGGCACAGTCCGCACAGCTAAGCTCCTCCATATAGTGTTCGTCAATATATTCCATCAACTGATTAAAAGAGGGATTGTCACAGTATCCATAACCGACGACTCTTTTCATCGTCTCACAAAACTGCTCATACATGACCGGTTTCAGCAAAAAATCCTTGGCTCCCAGACGAAGCGCCTGCTGGGCGTAGGCAAAAGTGTCAAACGCTGTGATAATAATAAAATCAATTTTATGGTTTACTTCCTCATTGATCTTTTCCATCACTTCCAAGCCGTTCAACCCCGGCATCTCAATATCTAGAAACACAAGATCAGGCATCCATCTCTTAATCTTTCTCACCGCGTCTTTTCCGTTACGAGCCTCACCGATAATCTCCAACGGGAATCTGTTTTTATGAATCAGAAAACGTATGATCTCGCTGGAGGCCTGCTCATCGTCTACCAAAAGTACCCGTTTCATCTGTTCTCCCCTCCTGATGCTGTGATTCGTATACTCACCTCAGTGCCTTCCCCTGGCTTAGACTTCACATCATACCAGAAAGAATTTCCATAGACTGACTGAAGCTTGCGGACAACCATTGAGGTCCCATGGGGTTCATTGCCCCGCTCGATCTTATCCCTCAAAAGTTTCATGGTCTTCTCTGAGATTCCGCAGCCATTGTCTTTTACTTGAATCAAACACTGTCCTGCCTCGCTGTAGGCCCGAATTTCAATTTTCATCTTTCTGGTACGGTCCAAAAAGCCATGTTTAAAACAATTCTCCACAATAGGCTGCAAAAAATTAAATGGAACTTCCTGAGACTCCATCAGCTCCTGTGGAATTTCATAGACCACCTCCAACTGATCTTTGAATCTCAGCTTCTGAAGATTCGTATAATTGCGCACATAACTGATCTCATCCGCCAACGCCACAAAAGGGGCTGTTCTCCCTCAATGTATAGCGAAACAACTGCGCCAAGTCTCCCACCGCCTGATAAGTGTTCAGAGCATTCTCTTTCACAGCCATACCGGCTATCGTGTTCAGAGTATTGAACAAAAAATGCTGATTAATCTGCAGATTCAGCATCTTATCACAAGTGGTCTTTAGCCTGCCCTGCAAATCTGTACTCCTCCCTGGTCTTGTCTGACAGTACCCTGGCATTCTCACTTAATTCACCTGCATCCGGCAGTACTGGTAGTGACTGCAGATAGACTCCGCAATATTATGAATCATATTCACCATTCCACTGGCCGTGCTCTCCGGCACATTAAATAGCAATCTGTCCTCCTCACCCCTGCCTAAGCTAGTGCGGATATGTCCCGTCTTGATAAAACCCAATAGCTCTTGCTCATACACAATCGGCAGCACATACAAAGACAGCCCATGTCGGCAGACATAGGCGGAAGCTCCTTCCCAATAAGGAGGCATAAAGGTGGGCAGATGGCGGTACACCTCACAATTTTCCAGTTTCTCTTCAATCTGGCAGCATTTTTTACAGTACTGCGGAAATTTCTGGTTCGTATAGACCAGGTTATGGTTCTCATCAAAAATAGACAATGGCACCTTCAAGGGTTTTAAATTATGGCGCAGCAGTTCTTTGACCGTCTCCTTTAAAAACTCCTTTTTGTCAATACTCTCCATCTTCCGGGTTTTCTCCCTGGTATCTGGCGCTACCTTCGGTGGCACGAACACCGCTGGCAGAGAAATCAACAGTTTCACGATCGGTTCCGTACCTGTGTTAAATGTCTCATGGTCCATTCCCGCAGAGATATGAAAATACTTCCCGGGTTCTATCGAACATTTTTCTTCCCCGATTTTCTGCCACCCATGACCACTGATGATGTACATAAACTGCTCGTCTCCGTAATGAATATGACGCGGCTGAAACGCCTTTGGATACATCACACTGATTCCCACCTTCAGGTGATCTGACGAACCCTGTTCCGGCTCATAAATCCACTCAATCACTCCCCAGTCCAACTTCTGAATTTTCCCCATATCTGCCTCCTGACTGTCCTGGCTTTTCTTCTGCACTGCCTACAAATACTCATCTTTTCCTGTACGTTTTCGTATATATTACAAAACGAACTGCCTATGCGGCAGTCCGTTTTGCTTTTTCTCTAAAAAATAACGAATTACACTTGGTCATTATAGCAAACCCAAATTCGAATATCTATGAACAAAATCTTCTAATTTTTGCACTATCTTCCAAACTTTAGGCTGGAATCCACTCTTTCGCAAACATCGGATACCTCATAGCTTTCTCCCTCACCTTTGCGGAGATCTCCTGTAATTTTTCCCGATCGTCACAGTGTTTCAGCGTCTCTGCCAGAAGTCTGGCTGTCTCCCGGATGTCCTCTTCTTTAAACCCTCGAGTCGTCAGTGCCGGACTGCCGATTCGGATACCGCTGGCAAGGTTCGCCGGCTGAGGGTCATAAGGAATCATATTCTTGTTTACCACAATTCCCACAGATTCCAACACCTCCTCTGCCTGCCGCCCCGTAGGAATCAACCCCCGCACATCCACCAACACCAAATGGGTCTGTGTACCGCCAGCCACCAGACGCAGCCCACACTTTTTTAACTCATCTGCCAGAGCCTCGGCATTTTTCGCCACCTGCTGCTGATAGGCTCTATATTCAGGCGTCATACACTCTTTAAATAGCACCGCCCTAGACGCAATCATGTCCATCTTTGGCGCCCCTTGCATTCCTGGAAAAATTTGCTGATCTATCCTCTTTCCCAGCTCTTCCTTGCACATGATGATTCCGCAGCCTCTCGGCCCCCGAAAAGTCTTATGCGTGGAGGTGGTCACCACATCCGCATAGGGAATCGGAGATGGGATAACACCCGCCGCAATCAATCCCACAGGATGAGCAATGTCCGCCATCAGATAGGCACCGACCTCTCTGGCGATCTCTCCGAATCTCTTGTAGTCCACCTTCAGAGGATAAGAAGAGGTCCCACAGATAATCAGTTTTGGCCTGTGTTCCTTTGCCAGCCTCTCCACCTATTCCATATCTATCACCTCTGTTTTGGGATTCAGCCCATACTGAATCACCTGATAGCTCTTCCCACTGTAGTGGAATTTTGCCCCGTGACTCAAATGTCCTCCCTGATTTAACTCCATGGACAATATCGTGTCTCCCGGCTTTAAAAGCGCACGCAGAACTGCCACATTGGAGAGAGTGGAACTCATCGACTGGACATTCGCGTGCTCACAGCCAAAAAGCTCCTTGCACCGTTTTACTGCCAGCCTCTCTATCCGGTCTGCCAGTTCACAGCCTCCGGCAAAGCGCCGTCCAGGGTAGCCTTCTGCATTTTTATTTGCCCAAACAGTTCCTTCCATCCCAATCGTCATTGGGGACGCATAATTTTCTGAGGCGATCAGACACAGCGTTTGCAGCTGCCTAGTTTCTTCCTCCACAGTCATCTGTGCGATCTCCGGGTCAAATTCTCGAATAAGTTCAAAACTTCCATCCATGTACATAGGTACAGTCCTCCTTATAAAATGTTAATATCAGACGCTTTCTTCAAGCATTGTCTTCTTTGCATCCAGCTCCCCTTCACTTCTTGCCACAATGGCGGAGCACATCAAATCTCCAATAATATTCACAGAAGTTCTGGGCATATCAATTAATTTATCTACACCGGCCACAATCGCTACGCCTTCCATAGGAAGCCCTACGGAAGTCAGAACCACACTCACCATAATAATGCTTGCCCCAGCCACCCCTGCAGTTCCGACAGAAGCTAAAACTGCCGTGGCAATAATCAGAATTTCCTCTGTGAGCGATAAATCCACTCCAAATAAATTCGCCACAAAAATTGCTGTCACACCCTGGTAAATCGCTCCGCCATCCATATTCACCGTAGCCCCCAGCGGAAGAGTAAAGCTGCGAATCGGAAGTGGAATACCCAACCTTTTTCCACACTGCATGGTGGCAGGAAGAGTCGCTGAACTGCTGCAGGTAGAAAAAGAAATGATAATTGCCTCCCAGCTTTTTTTCACAAATTCCAGCGGATTCATACCTACGCCAAACCGGATTCCCGTGCCATAGATCAAAATCAAATGTAGAGCCAGCCCAGCATACACCACCAATACAAAGCTCAAAAGCGGAAGCAGAACTTCTTTTCCGTTAGACGCAATCACCGGGGTAATCAAGGCAAACACTGCGTACGGAGTAAAGCTCATAACGATATCTGTGATTTTATACATGATATCCGAGAAACCATCGATAAACTCCTTTACAGGCTCTGCCTTTTTCCCTACAATAACAATTCCTGCCCCTACGAACAGAGCAAATACAATGATCTGGAGCATATCTCCATTTGCCATAGCTTGAATAGGGTTAGACGGGATTATATTCGTCAATGTCTCCACGAAATTAGGTGTCTCCACAGCTTCAACTGCGACATCTGTCTTCAGATCAAGTCCAGTTCCCACATCCGTCAAATTGCCTAAAATCACACCGATAGATGCTGCAAAAAACGTAGTCAAAAGATAAATTCCCATGGTCTCAAGCCAATCCTGCCGAATTTTTTTACATCTCCCAGACCACAGGCTCCCATCACCAGAGAACAAAAAAATCCAATGGTACAATCAGCATCTTCACTGCATTTAAATAACAGCGTTCCAAAATGGCTGTATAAACGTGGAAGCAAAATTCGCATAAGGCTGAAAGAATAATACCGATTACAACCTGCTCCAGGTCC
>ENA-OQCB01000240-OQCB01000240.1-human-gut-metagenome-genome-assembly--contig:-NODE-240-length-26624-cov-3.259652_pt1 | contig 26624 bp, 31 predicted proteins | sample MGYA00242493_ERZ504568 | MGnify/ENA primary metagenome ERZ504568 (study PRJEB26092, sample SAMD00036229) | human gut metagenome | host: Homo sapiens | study: EMG produced TPA metagenomics assembly of...
ATCCGTTGGAATCATGTGGAGAGCTACGAAAGGGTATGAACCGCTTGAGGAGCAGGCAGCAATAGAAAAATTTAGTATTCGCAGAACGTTCAGCGGGATTGTCAGTCTTATGAAAACGAAGCCCTATGTGCTGATTATCCTGTCAGCGTTGTTCTGTAATGTTTATATGACGCTGTTTAATTCGGATCTGATGTATTATACTTCTTATGTGATGAATATCTCGGAATCCAGCACTTCTATTTTATATGCGATTCAGTCGGCATGTTCTATCTGCCTGATTCCGTTTATCACAAAGATGGCGTTACATCATGATAAGAGAAATGTATATGTTGTGTGTATGGCAGGAACAGGGGCGGCAATGATATTGGCGAAATTTATAGGAATCACGACGCTGCCGGTAGCAATCGCTTATATCATCATTGTCGGAATCGGAACATGTGCGTACTGGCTGTTTATTTTCAATTTTCTATATGATGTTGTTGATCTGGATGAGTTTAAGTCAGGAAAGAAAAGGGACGGGATTATCATGTCATATTATTCTCTTTTGCTGAAGCTAGGAGGGTCGGCAGCCTCTCTGATATTGGGGCTGTTGATGCAGGCAGGAGGCTTTAATCCAGATGCAGCCGAACAGGGAGCAAAAGCGCTTGAAACAATAGAATCCTTATTTACAATCTATCCTGGTGTCTTCATGTTACTGGCGGGACTTGTCATGCTGCTGTCACCAGTTACGAGAAAAAGGATAGAAGCATTGAGGGAGGCACAGGCCAGAAAGGTAAAAGGCCTGCCATATGATACAACTGAATTTGAGGAGGTATTAAAGTGATAATGAATGAAAAAAGAAAACCAGCAATTGTGATGCAGACAGATTTTTCCAAGGATGTTTCCACCTGTACGATGGAGGGCGTCTGCATGAAAGTGGACCCAGAATTACGGATCTTTGACAGTACGCATAATATTCCTAATTTCAGTACATATACAGCGTCTGCTTCGTTGGCGTTTGTAGTAGATTACTGGCCAGAAGGAACTGTGTTTATATCAGTCGTAGATCCGGGCGTAGGTACGTCAAGACGCGGCTGCGTAGCAAAATTAAAGAACGGCTCTTATGTAGTGACTCCAGATAATGGTTCCTTGACCCATATGCTGCGTCATCCCGGAATTGATTCGGTAAGGGAGATTGACGAGTCAGTCAACCGTCTTCCGGGAAGCGAAGGGATAAATATTTTTCATGGCAGAGATGTCTTTGCTTATACAGCGGCGCGGCTGGCTTCGGGTGTGATTAGTTTTGAAGATGTCGGAAAGGAATATCCGGTAGGGGAGATCGTGAAGCACACAATCATAGAACCGAAAGTGGAAGGGAATGTTATCACAGGTATGATTGACACGATTGACTATCACTTTGGACTGGTATCGTCGAATATTCCTATGGAAATGTTGGAATCCTGCGGAGCAAAATATGGCGATGTATTCAATGTGACTATCAAAAATCAAAATCAGATAGTCTATCAGGGAAAGGTACCATATGTGGTCAGCTTTGGTTCTGTAGCGGTAGGGGAACCGCTTTTGATGAATAGTGAAAGCAAGACGATTGAAATTGCGGTAAATTCAAAGAATATGACAGATTTATATCATATCGAATGTGGACCAAAATGGAATATCACGTTAGAGAGAGGGGAAGTGTCATGAAATCATATTTAGTATTTTTCTCGGATTTTGGGATTGATTCAGGCTTGGTAGCTTCTATGCATGGAGTTGTGGCATTGGTAGATCAGGAACTGAAAGTATGTGATGCGACTCATCTGCTCCCAGCATTTGATATCCGCGCAGCATCCTTCTGTCTGCAATATACAGTTCCATACTGGCCGGCAGGAACGGTATTTGTGTCCGTTGTGGACCCGGGAGTAGGAACCAAAAGAAAGGCAAGTGTAGCAAAACTAAAAAATGGAAGTTATGTAGTGACGCCGGATAATGGAACACTGACATTTTTAGCTGAGAGTATCGGCATTTGCGAGATACGGGAAATTGATGAAAGTGTGAACCGTTACCAGGGAGGTGAAAGCGTAAATGTGTTCCACGGGCGTGATATTTTTGCATACTGTGGGGCGAGACTGGCGGCAGGCATCATTTCTTTTGAGGAAGTAGGAAAGGCTTATCCGGTAGGAGAAATCGTGCGGCATAAAGTTTATAAGGCGGAAGTAAAAGAAGGATATGCAAAAGGTGTGATCGAAAGCCATGATCCATTTGGAACGGTGGAGACGAATATTTTAAATAAAGAATTTGCAAAGACAAAATTCCAGTATGGAGAGCCTCTTAAAGTCAGAATTAGTTTGGGTAATGAAGAGATTTTCAGCGGAAAAACTGTGTATGAAAAGACATTTGGAGCTGTCCCGACAGGTGAGAGTCTGATTTTCCAAGATCTAGCCTCTTATATCTCTTTCGGAATTAACGAGAGAAGCTTTTTCAAGGAGTATGGATTAGAAGAGGGAAAAGTGTATGATATCGAGATCACAAGAGCTTAGAAGTGCGGAGAAGATATCGAAGATAGACCTGCACTGCCATTTGGATGGTTCTGTTCCATTTGCGTTTACAAAACATGTCTGCAGGATGCGCGGAGAGGATTATTCGGATGCGGAGATTATCAGACAGATGCAGGTAGACGAAGGCTGTAGAAGCCTGACACAGTATTTGGAGAAATTTGATCTGAGTATTCGCTGTATGTCTGAGCCGGATTTGATCGAACAGGCTTCGGAGGCGTTTATGGAGAGTCTTGTCCCGGATAAGGTAAAATATGTAGAGGTGCGGTTTTCACCCGCACTTCTACAGACAAAAGATATGGGGGAAAGACAGATTTTGAAATGTGTGCTGAAAGGTCTGGAACGCGGAGGAAGAAGGCATGGGATATTTTATCAGGTGATCGTCTGCGCAATGCGGCACTTCAATGAAGAGGCGAACCTTAGTACATTCCGGACTGCTGCAGAGTTCCTGGGAGGGGGAGTCTGCGCTGTGGATTTGGCGGGGGATGAATCAAGATATCCAACGGAAACCTTCCGAAATTTATTTCGCCGGGCAAGTCAGATGCATTTCCCAATCACGATTCATGCGGGGGAATGTGGAGATGTCGAGAGTATCCGTCATGCAGTTGCTATGGGGGCCGTGAGAATCGGACATGGGATTGCTATGCGCGGACATGAGGAGGTTGAGAAGATTTGCCAGGAGAAAAGAATAGGAATAGAAATGTGTCCGGTCAGCAACATGCAGACGGGAGCGGTAAAAAGCATTTCTGAATACCCGCTCAGGGAGTTCATGGAACACCAGCTTTGCGTCACTGTCAATACGGATAACCGAACCGTAAGCAATACGTCTCTCGTAAAAGAATTGCAATTTTTGGAAAAAAATATAAATCTTACCAGACAGGAGATGTTTTGGCTGCAGCGCAATGCGGTATTCGCCAGTTTTGCGCCGGAAACAGTAAAAAGAACACTTTATCAGATTCTGGATGAGGAGGAAAAAGGATATGGCGACACCACACAATGATGCGGCACGTGGCGAGATTGCCGGATGCGTATTGATGCCGGGGGATCCGTTGAGAGCAAAGTTTATCGCGGAGACGTTTTTTCAGGAGGCCAGACTCGTGAATACAGTCCGCAATATGTATGCTTATACGGGAACCTATAAAGGGAAAGAGCTGACTGTCATGGCAAGCGGTATGGGGATGCCGTCTATGGGAATTTATTCCTACGAGCTTTTTTCGCAGTATGATGTGGAACAGATTATCAGGATAGGTTCAGCAGGGGCATATGTGCCGGAATTAAAGCTCAAAGACGTTGTTTTGGCGGAGAGTGTCTGGAGTGAGTCCAGTTTTGCGAAAACGCAGAATGGGTGTGAGGATACAGTTCTATTTCCAGATGCCGGATTGAACGAGAAATCTTAAAGACTGCGGAAGAGGGGAAGAAGCATTTAAAACTGTGTCGGGTCCATTCAGGAGATGTATTTTATTATGACGGAAGTGCTGGCGATTATCATAAAATTGTCAGGGAACATCAATGTGCATGTGTGGATATGGAGAGCTTTGCGCTGTTCCATAATGCAAAAGTACTTGGGAAAAAAGCTGCTTGCCTGCTGACAATCTCTGATTCTTTCCCGACAGGAGAAAAGGCGTCTGCGAAAGAGCGGCAGACATCATTTACGGCTATGATGGAAATTGCATTGGATGCAAGCATTTGAGAAAAATAGGAAGGCGGAAAGGGAATAATGACAGAGTTTATGGGATATGCCGGCGCTATGTTGGTCGTGTTGTCTATGCTGATGCGTTCTGTGACAAGGCTAAGAGCAGTTAATACGGCAGGATGTGCGATATCCGCGATTTACGCTCTGATCGTTCAGGCATTTCCAACGGTATTGATGAATGTGGTGCTTGTTTTAATCAATAGCTATTATCTGGTACAGATGAGAAAAAATGTGAATTCTCCTGAGCGAAAAGAAGATTTGGAAACATGAACTCAATATCTAGGGGGAAGCATGATGGAAAGGTTTAAAAGAGTATTTGTAATCGTTCTTGATTCGCTTGGAATCGGAGCGATGCAGGATGCGGAGAAATTTGGGGATAGCGGAGCAGATACGTTTGGGCATATTTTAGATAAAAATGGGAAACTTGATATCCCCAATTTAAGAAAGCTAGGGATGCTGAATCTTCATTCGGGCGGCAATATGATAGGCGTAGAGGAGCCTCTTGGATGTTATATGCGTTTAGCGGAATGCAGCAACGGAAAGGATACCATGACGGGACACTGGGAGATGATGGGAATCAAGACAGAGAAACCGTTTCTTACGTTTACAGAACATGGATTTCCACCAGAACTTATTGCAGAACTGGAAGAGAAATGCGGTAAAAAGGTAATAGGAAATAAAAGTGCCAGCGGAACGCAAATTATAGAAGAATTAGGCGAAGAGGAGATTAGCACAGGTGCGATGATCGTCTATACGTCTGCCGATTCGGTGATGCAGATATGCGGAAATGAGGAGTCTTTTGATCTTGCTAACCTGTACCGTTGTTGCAAGATAGCAAGAGAGATCACGCTGAAAGATGAGTGGAGAGTTGGGCGTGTGATAGCAAGACCATATGTGGGAAAGAAAAAGGGAGAGTTCAGACGGACGAGTAACCGGCATGACTATGCTCTCAAGCCAACCAATGCAACGGTGCTGAATGCCCTTAAGGATGCTGGGTACGATGTAATAGGAGTCGGAAAGATCAACGATATTTTCTGCGGGGAGGGAATTACGGAGGCATACCACTCTAAAAGCTCAGTACATGGGATGGAACAGACAATAGAAATCAGCAAAAGGAATTTTCAGGGGCTTTGCTTTGTCAATCTTGTTGATTTTGACGCGCTGTGGGGCCATAGAAGAAACCCTGAAGGATATGGAAGAGAGATTGAAAAGTTTGATAAGAATCTTGGATTGCTTTTAGAACAGATGCGCGGTGATGACCTGTTGCTGGTGACGGCTGACCATGGAAATGATCCGACATATACCGGTACAGACCACACGAGAGAGTATGTTCCTTTTCTTGCATACGCCAAAGGAATGAAAAACAGGGGAAACTTAGGAGAAGCTGATACATTTGCGGTGGTTGGAGCAACTGTGGCTGATAATTTTTGTGTAGATATGCCGGAAGGCACGATCGGAACAAGTGTGTTAGATAAACTGATATATAGAGTCTGACTCAGGAGTCAGGGAGAATATAAATGTCTCAGATTGTAGACAAAGTCCTGGTTTATACTAGGGCTTTTCTGTTATAGGAAAGACCTTATCACGCTAATGCGTGAAAGTTCTTTCCTAACAGCGGTGCTGCGATGGCGATCAAGAATGAGAGAGGCTGGATTAACGAAATCTTTTTGGGGTGGTGATGTCTGATTCGTCGATCTCGGTAAAAGGATAAAAGCGTTTCGGCAGGTTGCGGAATGGGAGCGCAAGCAGATTAGAGGAGGAGGCGCCGGGAGTGTTTGCTTCAATGATGTCACTGGCTACGGGCAAGTAACTCGCTCGAAAGGAGGTACAGGTTTTTACTGCAACCATCTGGTAGAAAAGGGGCTCCATTCCGTGATGGCGGTATAGCTGCAGATCGCCGGCTCCTAGGAGCTGCTCGGACACGAGGATGGAGGTGTTTCTGAATTTGAGGACGGCGGTAGGGCCCAGGTGATTGACAAGGCCGCGCTTAGCGGGGCCTTCTTGTGTGTAGATTCCATCGTGTAAAGACTGTACATATGCCTGGAGTGTGACGGGAGTGCTCATGCTGGAATTAATCGAAGCGCCGATGGTGAAAGTGCCCGTCTTCCCGACTCCCGTCTGAAAGGCCTGTCTTACTGCGGGAGCACATCTCAAAGAGAGCGCGGCTTTTACCGGTGAATTCAGGCGCAAGATTTCATGGAGTATATAGGCACTGTCGCCGTTAGCGCCGGCGTTGGTGGAATCTGCGGAGTCCACCAGAACGAGAGGCTTGCCTGTGGAATTCTTTTCTGCGACGTGTACGATTTCCTGTACACTTCTTATATCAGAACGGAAACTGTGTCGCAGGTTCAAATAGCGCCGTGCCAGTTCCAAGAGAGGCTTGGAGCTGGCAGATTCCGAGACAGTGAGTACCGCACTTCCTCCGACACTGACATCCAGCCAGGGCTGTCTTTGAAAGATGGAAAAATCGGCAATCATTTTCTCTTCTACGAAATGTTCGGCATAGCGCATCAGCTCGGAAAAAGGGCCGAAGAGGGTGGTATAAGAACTTGCAGGGGCGATCATGGGCAGGTGTATGCATAGTGTATGGAGAGGTTTCTGAGGATTTTTTAGGCGCTGAAGACACAGGGAAGCGGCTCGGGATCCAGTTTCATAAAAAATCCACATGAGGATAAGTGTGATAACCGCAGAGAAATTCAGCGTTCTTTAACATTTTTTCAGTGATGTTTGCGTGTAAATCCAAAGAGGCAGAGAGAATCGTACTGGGGCCTACGAGCTGGCGAATTTTCTCCAGCAGGTCTCCGCATACGTCCTGAGACGCAGTGGACTGAGTAGCCCCGTGCAGTGAAATGCATACGCCATCTAGAGGAAGTGCTTCTTTTAGGCGGCGGGACAGATTTTTCCAGTAGTCCTCTACGACTTGGGCCTCTACCGGTCCGGCGGCGTTGGCCCACATGCGGCAGGTGGGGACAATCTGAACTTTGTTTTCTTCCAAAACGTGAATCATTCCATCTAGTGCACTGGAACCATTTCCATTTTTTAACAGTTCCTCACCTTCCCACAGGCCAAAGACCAGATAGTCTTCTAGGGGACTAGGAAAGGGGTTGAAGGAATTGGTCTCCTGATGGAATTCGCAGATTGCTATTTTCATAAGCAGCTCCTTTCGTTGCCGATGACTGCCCTGCCGGATGGCAGGGCAGAAATATTAGTAAACACCGTTGATACTTCCATATAAATTGTGAAGAGCAGGGTGAAGTTCCAAGTAGATCTTATAAAGCTTATCGTAAATTTCAGCGTTTTCGTTTCTGGGTTTAAAAACCCTCTGTATCTTGACGGTATCATAGATCGCGTCATAGTCTTTGATGTGTCCGAGACCAACCATCGCGCAGTAGTAGGTTCCCATTGCGCCGGTGTAGCGTGGGCTTTCGGGAACTTCTACGGTAATTTGCAAAACATCGGAAAGCATCTGCATCCACAGATCGCTGACTGCGCCGCCGCCTACGACGCGAATGCTGTACAGTTTTTTGCCGGCAGCTTTTTCATAGTGTTCCAGATATCTGCGATGGGTGTAGCAGATGCTTTCCATAACCGCATGAACCAGATGGCGGCGATCATGATTGGAAGTTACGTTGAAGAAGACGGACTTAGCGTTTTTTGACAGAGGAGGCAGCTCCCCGTTTAGCCAATGGGTCGCGATCAGATTGTCAGAACCGGCAGGGATGCCGGCGAGGTCTTTGTTCACAAAATCGAAGACTTCTCCACCTAGGATTTGGCGTTCTGAGTGGTAGAACTGTTCAACTGCCCAGTCGAAGGCAAAACAACCGGTCTGAAGTGCGAACAGCCCTCCTTCATATTGAGAGTTAAAGGTAAAATATTGTGGGGCCTCAATGTCTTCTCGGCTTCGGATGATATCTACCAGCCAGGAGGAGGTGCCAAAAGTAGATATGTACCATGTTTTCCTGGCAGCATCCGGTTCCTATGGTGATTGCCGGGAGGTCTCCAAAACCTCCGAAAACGGGATTCCCGTCGGACCAGTCCCATTTCTTCTGCTGCCTGTATTGTGACTTTGCCGACTTCTTCGGTTGCCAGCTTCATCGGTGGAAACTTATCCAAATCTTCATCCAGGCCGGCAGCGTGGATGATTTTGTCATAAGTGGATTGAATGGACGGATTGCAGGAGTGGAAAAAGTCATCGGAGGGTTCCGTGGCGATCTGTCCGGTAGTTTTCCATTTAAAATAGGTGTTCAGTCCCATGATTACCTTGGCGTTTTTCCAGATTTCAGGCTCATTTTCCTTTACCCACATCAGACGAGGCCAATACTCCTGCCCAGTACCTACGAAGAATCCGGCTGCTTGGTTCAGACGTTCTGCCTGGGCGCTGGCTCTGGCATCCATCCAGATTAGACTGTTGCGCAGTACGTTTCCATTTGCGTCTATGGGGATAATGTTTTTCCACGGCGCAGCGTAGATGAGTCCGATGATTTGATCGGGCTTGATGCCGGCTTTTGTGATTACGTTTTGGGAAGTCTGGCAGATCGCTTTCCAAAGCTCTTCAGGATTTTGCTCAGCCCAGCCTGGGTGAAGCTGAATTAGAGAGTATTCAGCCTTGGCGTTGCAGATGACTTTTCCTTCAAAGTTGATTAGAACTGCCTTGACAGCGGTGGTGCCGCAGTCAAAAGAGAGAATATATTTTTGAATCATGGTTTTCCTCCATTCTTTTTATCAGCTTTATAACGGCTGAGGTATAAGTTGATGAGCATTCCTAAAAGTGCAAATCCGCCGGTTACATACCAGGCGATGGTCCAATTAGTCTGTCCCGCCAGCCAAAGGAACGAAGATAGGGGGAGATAATTCCGCCTGCACCTGCGATCAGCAATACCAGACCGACGCCAGGACCGGCAGCGGCGCTTCCGAATAAGTCAGCTGGCAGAGAGAGACCAGGGCCATTTGTGGCAGGCACACCCCAGCCTACTGCCAAAGTGATAAAGAAAGCCATGCCTAAACTCATAGGAGCAAGATGTGGCAGCAGGATGCAGGTTATGAAGGCTACAAAAAGTGCAGGCCACATATTTGCCCAAGTTCTTGCCTTCAGAGCCCCTTTTTTGGCGACCATTTTATCAGAGATCCATCCCACAATCGGTGTGGAAAAGACGGCGATAAAGCCATTCAAGAAGACCATGGTTCCCACCTGCGAGGAGGAATAGTCCAAGGTATAGAGATACTCTGCAAGGTATGCGTACATACCGTAACAGCTAAAGAAGCAGCAGAGGGTGGCCAATCCGAGCATCCAAAGAGCTGGTTCTTTGAATATATTTTTTTGAAGCTCTTCGCTGTGACGGACGACGTGTTTTTCCTCTTCCAGGGGTGGGGCTTCTTTTACCATCGCGTAGAAGATGAGAGCTCCGATGGCCGCCAGGGCGCTGATGAGCCAGAAGGTATTCTTCCAGCCGATCATTGGTGTGAGTAGACCGCCTACATAACCGCCTAAAGCGGAACCGAGTCCGATGGCCCCCAACAGAATTCCGAGGGCTAGGCCACGTTCCTTGGTGGGGAACCAGGAGCTGACTACCACATTGGTCAGTCCCACCATACAGCCGCATCCCTGGATGAAACGCAGGAGAAGGATGATGTAGTAGTTAGTCATTACAGGAATCAGGGCAGAAGCCAGAATATAAGCGATGATTACGACGGTAAACACTTTTTTCCACCCATGTTTTGCGATCAGTTTTCCCTCAATGAAGCCGCCGATGACGTAACCGGCGATCTGCATAGAAGAACCGGCCTGTATCATAGGTGTTGTCAGGGAAAAAGCAGAGGCTAATTCGTTGACGGCGACAGACCAGGAGGTCAGTGACATGTAGACGATAGAAAGCATTAGTGTGCATCCGATAAGCGCGGATAGTTTTCCGCCTTTAGTCTGGGATTGATTCATATGTTTCCTCCTTGAGTAATTTGCGATGGTATTTGCGCGCCAAATAGCATCGTGTGTTTCTTTGTGCAATTAATTGCAGGTTCGATTCTTATGAGTGGAATTATAACATGGGTTTTGTGTGAATACAACAAAAAAATGTGGAAAATATGAGGAATGATGTGTGATTTGTGAATAGTATCTAAAGATTTTTGTGCGTTTATGTGCAAATTTATGATTTGAGAGGAAGAACAATGCAACAAAAAGCAAAAAAACACAGAACGCGACGATTGGGGCGAAGCGATCTGTGTTTTTGAACAGGATGAAGAAAAATAGGGTTGCGTTTTAAAAGGAGTTCAGACAGGATTTGAACACTTCTAACATGTTATAACAATCTTGTTCATAGATTTCTCCCATATTGGCCACTTGAATCATATTCATGTCTGCGTAATTTTCCTTTTCCCAGATAAAAAATATAGCCTCTTTTTTCCATTTTAGCCAAAAAATCAGCAGCGGGTACGTTTTCTGGAAGAAAGACGGAGGTGACTGTGTTGGAAAGATGCTCCGAGAGGAGCAGACGCAGTCCCATGTTTTTGGAGGCCGTTGCGTATAATAGAGGCGCATCGTTGGTATCGGGCAATACGCTTGTCCAATCCTTCCTCTAAAATGTTTGTCAATGCTTGATTCAGAGGCCAGAATAAATTGACATTTGGGGTGTTCGGAGTCTGATGGGAGGCCTTTGCCGTATCGTAATGTTTATACAGACTCAGATAGACATTCTTGCACTGGCCGGCCGTGAGGGTATCTAAGATCTCTTTTTTGGCGCAGATATAGGCAGAACCAGGAAAAGCGCCCACACATTTTCCGCCTACAGAGGTGGCAATGGAAATGTGGTTAGCTGCCATATCTATGTATTCACCACCAGCAGCGGAAACCGTGTCGGTGAAGAAAATTTTGTGGTATTTCTCGCAGAGACAGCCTACCTCATGGACTGGATTAATCATCCCTGTGCTGGTCTCGTGATACACCATGGCCACGACTTTTATTTTGGGGTTGCTGGCTATGATGTGTTCGATTTCGGTCATGTCCGGGTAAGTTCCCCAGGGAAACACAGCCTCTTCCTTGGGGAATCTGATATTTTTCGATAATCTCCAGCAGCCGTTCACCGAAGACTCCGTTGCGGACCAAAATGCACGGCCTCATCTTTTTGGAAAAGTGAGGAGAGAACGGTCTCGTGGCGGAAGTCCCGGAACCTGAGACAATTAGGCTGTAGTAAGTGTCGTCTGCGCCAAAAAGTCTTTTGATTTTTCCTGGGTGTCTGTGAACATGCCTTCGAATTCTGGACTGCGGTGACAGATGTCGTAGTGGAGCAGGGCACTTCGCACATTGCTTTTGACCATCACGGGGCCAGGACTGAAGAGTTTGGGTGCACTCATAGTAGAACTCCTTTCTTTGAAGTGTGTTTAAGTGTTTCTTTGTGTGGATTATAGATCCAAAATGTGTGTTTGTCAATAGTAAAAGCACAAAAACACACAAAATTGTTGCGAGAAAAGCGTGGAAAAATTGTGTGATGATGAGAGAAAGTAAAAAGGAACAAAGTATTGAAAAAAATGGAATATAGACGTTAAAATAAAGACATCGGGTCCGGGATGACTGGAGAGAAATGAGATAACAGTGTAGGAGAAGAGGCATGTTAGCGACAGAGAGACAAAATAAGATTATGCAGTTGTTAAGAGAGAATAAAATTGTAAAGATTGCAGATATTGTGGAAATTTTTGATGTTTCATATGAGACTGTGCGCAGAGATATCAAGAATTTGGAAAAAAATAAAATGATAAGGAGAGTCTATGGAGGGATTTTGGCTAATGAGGAGGAAGAAGTAAAATCCACAGATGAAGAGGTGATTTCTTCTGACATGGACACTTATGAGAAGTCATTGATTGGTGAGAAAGCAGCTTCTTTGGTGGAAGAAGGGGATACAATTTTGATCGGTATGGGGCAGACCCTTTGGGAAGTGGCGAAACAGATTAAGAATAAGAGGAATATAACGGTTCTCACCAATTCGGTATACGTCATCAATGAACTGATAGATTCACCGGTGAATTTGTATATTTTAGGTGGTCATATTAATTCCAGAGCGAGAGGAGCGTTTGGACAGGTGACTTGTCAATCCCTGAAAAACTATTATGTGGACAAAGCTTTTGTGGGGGCGGGAGGAGTCAGCCTAGAGGGCGGTGTCACCGACTGGAATGCAGAAGCCACGGAGCTTGCGGTCGCGATGGTGGAACAGGCAAGACAGACCATTTTGGTAGCTCAGAGCAGAAAATTTGGGAAGAAAGCCTTTTCTGCGACTTTTGATTTGAATTGTGTGAATATCGCAGTTACGGATTCCGATTTGCCGGAAGAATATGTTGTCGGGTTGAGAGAACGTGGTATTGAGCTGTTGTTGGCAGAGAAGACTACTGATAAGGAGGAAATTCCTACAGCAAAATAAAAACTGAAAATACTGCCTATGCAGTACTTTCAGCTTTTAAAAAGCAGATGACGGGAATCGAACCCGCCTCCCCAGCTTGGGAAGCTGGTGTTCTACCGATGAACTACATCTGCATGTATTCAGTATAACATAGATTGAATGAATTTTCAAATAAAATCGAAAAATTTATTTGTGACAGAATTTAAGCCGGAAAATCATAGGTGAAAAGAGGAGAGAGCGATGGACTATAATCGAGTGAAAGTAGCGAAATCTGCGAATGTGGTAAAGGAGGCGGTACTGCTGGGAGATGTGACGGTCGGGGAGGATTGCTGTATTTTATTCCACGCGGTGCTTAGAGGGGATGAAGATAGGATTGTGATAGGCAAGTGCAGCAATATCCAGGATAACTGTACAGTACATGCAGATGTTGGGTATCCGGCAGTTATAGGGGATTATGTGACGGTGGGGCACAATGCGCTGGTACATGGCTGCGAGATAGGAGACGGTACTTTGGTAGGGATGGGCTCGATCATTATGAATGGGACAGTTGTCGGCAAGGAGTGCTTGATTGGCGCGGGAAGTCTGGTATTACAGAATCAGAAAATCCCAGATGGAAGTTTAGTTCTGGGAAATCCAGCGAAGGTAGTTCGCGCTCTGACAGAGAAGGAGAGGAAAGAACTGTATGAAAGTAGTGACTGTTATCTGAAGGTGGGCAGGGAACTGCGCGAAGGTGGGTATGTGAGAACGTTTGAGGAATAAAAGGGCTTTCTTGCATTAGCGTGACAAGGTCTTTCCTGTTAAGAGAAGACCCCGGTAGGGGAGCTACCGGGGTCTTCGAGGGGAGTATAAATAATTAAATAAGGGGTTAATGTAAAAAAAATTTTTGAAGGGTAAATTCTTTTTACATGCCAATTATAATATATTCTGGAAAAAAAAGCAATATGCTTTCTTGAATATTCCCTCTTGTTTTTTGGAATAATAACGAGTGTAATACAAAAAAAGTTTACGAAACAGGAGGAAAACTTTTATGGCTAAAAATTCTAAGAACGAATATCAGAGTTCAAATGTAAAAAATAGCAAAAACAGCACAAACAGTAAAAACCGTATGACAAACAGCGAGAACAGCAAGAATTGTCATAAGAATAAGACCAGCGACTGTGGTAAGAACTACAGCGAAGATTATTCTGAGAACAGCTACGACTCCAAATATTGATTTTTCTAAAAATGCCCGGGCCTTGTGCCTGGGCATTTTTTGTTGATAGGAAATTTTGCTCCCTATGCAATAAAAAGCCCTCCGGGCAGGATGCACACGCCGCAATGAGGAATTTCACCGCAAAGCGGTGTTGCGGCGGCGCGCAAAGTGGACCTGCGTCCCTCGAGGTTGAGGGCATGGAGGAACTGAAGTGGACTTGCCCGCTTTGTTCGGTGAGTTGACGGATAGAGGAAGTCTGCATATTTTAGTAAGAAAAGGGGGTTTAGTAAAATGCAAGAAATAAAATTGATTTCTCCCAGAGATATAGACCGCTATGTAGATGATGTAGATTCTATTCTCGTTGATATACGCGATTCAAAAGAATATCGGGCTGCCCATGTAAGAGGCGCGGTAAATGTACCATATGAAGAGATAAAAGAGGCGTACTTTCCGGAAGAGAAATTCTTAGTCTTATACTGCGACAGAGGTGGGGCTAGTATGGAGGCTGGAAGATATCTGGCGGAACGGGGTTACCAGGTCTGTTCTGTCGTTGGCGGATTTATGGCATATCGGGGAAGAAATCTTGTATTTTCCAATTAGCCATAGTAAAATAGAGTGCAAAAGATTTTAGTTGTGAAAAAAGATTCGTCCGGAAGGGGATTTTCGATTTGGGAAATTCTCTTCCCGGTCTTTGGCAAGTCATAGTATTGTCCAATGGTATGGCTTACAGAACTTGGAGAGGGTCTAAAAATATTACTATACTATAATATGAGGAGGATGCAGTCAGATGAAATATATGTTTGCTTCTGATATTCACGGTTCTGCTTATTACTGCAGGAAAATGCTGGAAGCCTATGAAAAGGAAGGAGCCAAGCGGCTGGTGCTTTTGGGGGACTTGCTGTATCATGGACCGCGAAATGATCTGCCCAGAGAGTATGCGCCGAAAGAAGTGATCGCGATGCTCAATGCAAAAAAAGATGAGTTCTATGTGGTGCGTGGCAACTGCGAAGCGGAAGTTGATCAGATGGTATTGCAGTTTCCGGTGATGGCAGACTACTGTATTTTAGAGCTGGAAGGTCGAACTTTTTTACGCGACACACGGCCATATATATAATGAAGGAAATCTTCCGCCTATGAAAAAGGGAGATATCCTAATCCATGGTCATACACATGTGCTGCGGGCTGACAGGACCGAGAATTATACGATATTAAATCCAGGTTCCGTGTCCATTCCCAAAGAAGGAAATCCGCCTACCTATGCAGTGTATGAGGATGGGATTTTTTCTATTAAGGATTTTGATGGAAATGTGATAAAAGAGATTGCACTATAGAAAGAGGATTGCATGGAAAAGTGGGAATTGATTGCCCCATGTCATTTTGGGCTGGAGGCAGTACTTAAGAGAGAGATTCTGGATTTAGGATACGAAATCAGTAAGGTGGAGGATGGGAAAGTCACGTTTTGGGGAGACGCCCAGGCGGTTGCTGACGCAAATATATTTATCAGAACGGCAGAGAGAATTTTAATTAAAGTAGGAGAAGTCCATGCGGAGACTTTCGAGGAGCTTTTTCAGGGAACCAAAGATTTGCCCTGGGAAAATTACATTCCAGAAGATGGAAAGTTCTGGGTGGCTAAGGCGAACTCCATCAAAAGTAAGCTATTTAGTCCTTCTGACATTCAATCTATTATGAAAAAAGCGATTGTGGAGAGACTAAAAGGTGTCTATGGCATTCAATGGTTCGCGGAGGAGGGAGCGTCATTTCCCATACGTGTCGCCTTTATGAAGGATGTGGCCACGATAGGCCTGGACACTTCCGGGGTATCTTTACATAAAAGGGGATACCGTCAGATGACGGCGAAAGCTCCGATCACGGAGACTTTGGCGGCGGCATTGATTTTGCTGACTCCGTGGAAGGCAGACCGAGTCTTAGTGGACCCATTTTGCGGTAGCGGGACATTTCCCATCGAAGCTGCAATGATGGCAGCAGACATCGCTCCTGGTATGAACCGTTCATTTTTGGCGGAGGACTGGAAGCATTTGATACCCAGAAAGTGTTGGTATGAGGCAATCGATGAGGCAAATGAGAGAGTGAAGTTGGAGACCGAGACAGATATTCAGGGATTTGACATAGATCCCCAGGTGCTGAGAGCAGCCAGAGAGAATGCAAAGCTGGCAGGTGTAGAGCATATGATTCATTTTCAGCAAAGAGCTGTGAAAGATCTGCACCACAGTAAGTCCTTTGGCTTTGTAATAACGAATCCGCCTTATGGGGAACGGCTGGAAGAGAAAGAATCCTTAGCACAGCTGTACAGAGAAATTGGGGAGAGTTTTCAAAGACTGGACCGGTGGTCCATGTATTTGATTACATCTTATGAGAATGCACAAAGAGATATAGGACGGCAGGCAGATAAAAACCGAAAAATCTATAATGGAATGCTAAAGACTTATTTTTATCAGTTTTTAGGGCCGAAACCGCCTAAGAAAAATACAAAATAGAGGATGGCGAGGAGAGGGAGGCTTATGAAAAGAATTATTTTTGCTACAGGAAACGAAGGAAAGATGAGAGAGATTCGCAGGATTATGGAAGACCTGGATGTGGAAATTCTCTCACTAAAGGAAGCAGGAATTCAGGCAGACATTGTGGAAGATGGCAGCAGTTTTGAGGAAAATGCGGTCATCAAGGCCAAAACTGTCTGTGAGCTCACCAACGAAGTGGTGTTAGCGGATGACTCGGGGCTGGAGATTGACTATTTAAATGGGGAGCCGGGGATTTATTCAGCCAGGTATATGGGAGAGGACACTTCTTACAGAATTAAGAATCAGAATTTAATTGATCGTCTTGCGGGAGTGCCGCAGGAGAAGAGGACAGCTCGGTTTGTCTGTGCGGTCGCGGCTGCGTATCCAGATGGAACGGTGAAGACGGCCCGGGGTACCATGGAAGGTATCATTGGATATGAAGAACGAGGAGAAAATGGTTTTGGATATGACCCCATCTTTTTTCTGCCGGAGTATGGCTGCAGCTCAGCAGAGCTTAGTATGGAAGAAAAGAATAAGATTAGCCACCGCGGGAAAGCCTTGGAGGCAATCAAAGAGGTTTTGCTATGAAAGTATTGATTGTCAGTGATACACATGGAAAAGGAAATACGTTGGATGAGGTTTTGCTGAGGGAGACACCGTTTGATGCTCTGATTCACTGCGGGGACGTGGAAGGGCAGGAAGACTATCTCGAGGCTGCCTTGGACTGTCCAGCTTATATTGTGGCCGGAAATAATGATTTTTTTTCTGATCTGGACAGAGAATTGGAGATTGATCTGGCCGGTACGAGAGTATTGATTACCCATGGACATAACTACGGCGTCTCACTGGACCCGGCAGAGTTAATTGATGAGGCAGCATCCAGAGGGATTTCTGTGGTGCTTTTTGGACATACTCATAAGCCGGTGATTTTAAGAAGAGGAAATGTCACTGCGGTGAATCCAGGAAGTCTTTCCTATCCGAGACAGGAAGGGAGAACGCCTAGCTATGCTGTTTTGAATATTGATCGGCAGGGAAAATTTCATTTTGAGATTAAATATGTGACGGCGTAGGAAATGCATTCTTAGAAACGGCATAAGGAATTTTTTAGCAAAAATATGAAAAAAGGTGTTGACATTTGTAAAACCCTATAATATAATATGTCTTGCGTCAGCGGGAGCGGCGCAGGACAAAAGTATAGAGAGATCGGGGTGTGGCTCAGTTTGGCTAGAGCGCCTGGTTTGGGACCAGGAGGTCGCAGGTTCGAATCCTGTCACCCCGACTGCTGTTTCGCATCATTACCGTTTCAGCGACATGCGGGTGTAGTTCAATGGTAGAACACTAGCCTTCCAAGCTAGATACGTGGGTTCGATTCCCATCACCCGCTTCTCTGTTCTAAAGACGGAGAAATGTGCTTGTAGCTCAGCTGGATAGAGCAACGGCCTTCTAAGCCGTGGGTCGGGGGTTCGAATCCCTTCAAGCACGGTATGGTGGGTATAGCGCAGTTGGTTAGCGCGCCAGATTGTGGCTCTGGAGGCCAAGGGTTCGAATCCCTTTATCCACCTTCCCTATTGGGCTATCGCCAAGCGGTAAGGCACAGGACTTTGACTCCTGCATTCGCTGGTTCGAATCCAGCTAGCCCAGTCTACATGGAGCATTAGCTCAGTTGGTAGAGCACTTGACTTTTAATCAAGTTGTCCGGGGTTCGAATCCCCGATGCTTCATTGAGAACACTGTCTTCAAAGATATTTGAGGTCAGTGTTTTTTGTGTGATAAGAAAGACCTTGTTACGCTGAAGCGTGGAAGTCCTTTCTTATTACATACACTTCGCCAAATAAAATTGATGTGTGTATTCTTACGTTAATGCTTGACAGACGAAAAAGTAGAATGTTATAATAAATATCGCTTTATAGGAGCAGGCGGATATGGCGGAATTGGCAGACGCGATAGATTTAGGTTCTATTGTCGATAGGCGTGCAGGTTCAAGTCCTGTTATCCGCATAAGGTTCATAAAATCCGAAGCCGATTCCAGTTAGGAACGGCTTCGGATTTTGTGTAATAGGCCCAGCAAGCGGCGGGCTTTTGGCGTATGTCTTTTTGAAATATGGTTGTCACTCTTGTTTGCCTACTTGTTTGATTATCTGATGCACATAAGTACTCAGACCAGCGACCAGGACTCCTTGTGTAAAAGCGGTGAAAAGAGCCATGACCACGTCTCTGTATGTCGAGATCGGGCACCCGGCAAATACCCAGGCAGCGCAGACTACGACACCGATGGCGCCTAGAATTAATGGTATATACTTGTCTTTTACAGCTTGGGACTTCTTAAGTCCTACGCCGATGAAGTACAACACAAATGCTACGATCAAAAGTTCTGGCTTGATATAGTTTGTTATCTGTTCCATCTTATTTCCTCCAATAATAGCCTGACTTTATTATATGTTTTTGAGTTGGAGATGTGCGTCCACAGGAGGAGTTGAGAGGGATTTTGCTGGTGGGCTTTGAGACAGTTCTGTGTGAATAGTAACAATCGTTGCAAAGAAAGCAGGGTTTTATGATATCTTACCTTGTTTTTTTAAAATAAATGTGATACAGTTAAGCTAGTTTTCAAAAATAAATATAAGACTCCGAAGTGCCAAGAGAGTCTTCTTTGGCTTAGATAATTGGTCGATTCAGAATTAGTACATCTATTGAGTCATTGTCAATTCAGACAGGAATCCGAATACTTAAGTAAGTGAATAGGCAGAAAGGATTAAGAATATGCGAGAAAAATATGAGTCACTGTCTCTTAGTGTACTGCGTGATTTAGCGAAAGCGCGGGGATTAAGAGGGATTTCTACGTTAAAAAAGGCAGATTTGATACAGAAAATGTTGCTGGAAGATGAGAAGGAAAAAATACAGAGTCAGGAGCCTAGCATGAAAGAGGAAGAGGGAAGGCAGCAGCAAGATGAACACGTTCAGCCTTTCGATGGCCAGCGCTCAAATGAAAGTAGCCGAAATTTGGACCATGGGCGTTATAGTGAAGGTGGCAGAAATTATGAGAACGGCCATAACAGCGAGCGAAAGCCGGCCTTAAACAATGAAGTTTTAGACAGCGGGGAGAAAGCAAACGGAATACTAGAAGTGCTGCCAGACGGCTATGGTTTTATCAGATGTGAAAATTATCTGCCTGGCGAGAATGATATTTATGTCTCACAGTCACAGATACGAAAATTTAATTTGAAAACAGGGGACATCGTACAGGGGAATATCCGTGTAAATCAGGGAGAAAAGTTCCGGGCGTTGCTGTATGTGACGTCTGTCAATGGTTTTCACCCTAACGAGAGTGTGAGACGTCACAATTTCGAGGATATGACGCCGGTATTTCCCAATGAGAGATTGATCTTAGAACGTCCAGGTGGCAGTACTGCCATGAGGATTGTAGATTTGATTAGCCCTATTGGTAAGGGGCAGAGAGGAATGATTGTCTCCCCGCCGAAGGCAGGAAAGACGACTTTGTTAAAAGATGTGGCGAAGTCGATTCTGAGAAACAACAGGAGGATGCACTTGATTATTCTCCTGATTGATGAGAGGCCAGAAGAGGTAACAGATATCAAGGAGGCAATTCAAGGGGAGAACGTGGAAGTTATCTATTCCACTTTTGATGAACTGCCGGAGCATCATAAAAGAGTTTCAGAGATGGTGGTGGAGCGTGCACGCCGTCTTGTGGAGCACAAAAAGGATGTGACGATACTGCTGGACAGTATTACCCGCCTTGCGAGAGCCTATAACTTAGTGATTCCGCCTAGCGGAAGAACCCTATCTGGTGGCTTGGATCCTGCGGCTCTTCATATGCCGAAACGATTTTTTGGAGCTGCCAGAAATATGAGAGAGGGAGGCAGTCTGACGATTCTCGCCACTGCCTTGGTGGACACGGGGAGCAAGATGGATGACGTGATCTACGAGGAGTTTAAAGGTACTGGAAACATGGAGTTAGTGTTAGACCGCAAGCTGCAGGAGAAAAGAGTTTTCCCTGCCATTGATATTCAGAAGTCTGGAACTAGAAGAGAAGATCTGCTGCTGAGCAGAGAAGAGCAGGAAGCTGTCTACAGTATGAGAAAAGCGCTGAATGGTATGAAGGCAGAAGACGCGGTGGAACAGATTTTGAATATGTTCGCGAGGACAAAGAACAATTCGGAATTCGTTCAGATGATAAAAAAACAGAAATTTTTCTAAATAGGTTGCTTTTTGATTTTGAATATGATATAATTCAAAAGCTGTTTAGAATTGAGATCGGCAAATGAAACGACTATAAAGACTATAACATAGAGAGGTGAAAAACATGAAAGAAGGAATCCATCCAAATTACAAAGAAGCTACTGTAACCTGTAACTGTGGAAACACATTTGTGACAAGATCTGTAAAAGGTGATATCCACGTGGAAATCTGCTCCAAATGTCATCCGTTCTATACTGGTCAGCAGAAAGCAGCTCAGGCGCGCAGGACGTATTGACAAGTTTAATAAGAAATACGGTATTAAATAAGAAAAAAGCAGAAGTGGGGAAGCTGCCGTTCTTATAGAACAGGCAGAGTCATGCATACAGTAAAACATAGGGAAGTCAGAACAGGTTGAGGTTGGAATAAATCTCAACCTTTGCTTTAAATACCTGGATATGCAGCGATTTATTAAAGGAGAACATATGAGATCATCAAATATTGGCGGACAGGCAGTGATTGAAGGAATCATGATGAGGCATAAAGACGAGTACGCAATAGCTGTGCGCAAGCCGGATGGAGAGATCGAGGTGAAGACACAGGAATACCGGAGTGTCTTTGGCAAAGCGAAGGTGATGAGACTTCCAATATTGAGAGGTGTTGCGAGCTTTGTGGATTCCCTGGTGATCGGAACAAAATGCCTGATGTATTCGGCAGCCTTTTTCGAAGAGGAGGAAGAGGAGAAGGACAAGTTGGATGCGATGACTGAGGAGGAGAGAGAGAAAAGCCTGAGAAAGCAAGAAAAGCTAGAGAAATTGCTGATGACGGTTACGGTTGTAATTTCCATGCTCCTGGCAGTGGGGCTGTTCATGGTACTCCCCTATGTGCTGGCCAGCCTGCTTCGGAAGGTAGGAGCCACGGAGACAGTCGTAACTCTGGTGGAATCCGTGGTCAAGATTGTGCTGTTTTTGGCATATATGGGATTGATATCCCGGATGAAAGACATCCAGAGAACCTTTATGTATCACGGTTCAGAGCATAAATGCATCAACTGTATTGAGAATGGACTGGATTTGACGGTGGAGAATGTCATGAAGAGTTCCAGGCAGCACAAACGTTGTGGGACGAGTTTCTTGCTGTATGTGATGGTGGTGAGTATTATTTTTCACTTCTTTTTTGTATTTGTGCCAGTGTTCTGGGTGAGGTTGATCGGAAGGCTGCTGTTGATTCCGATTATCGCCGGAGTATCTTACGAGTTCATTCAGTGGGCGGGCAGGAGCTCTAATCCCGTCGTGTGCTGGCTGAGCAAACCGGGGCTGGCGCTTCAGAAGCTGACGACGAAGGAGCCGACGCCGGATATGGTGGAAGTGGCGATTGCAGCTGTGGAGGCTGTCTTTGACTGGAGGCCTTATGTGGAGGAAGTTCAAAAAGAGAAAGAGAGTAGACAATGAGTACTTACCGTGATCTGCTGCGATGGGGAAGAAAAGAATTAAACCAGGCTTATATCCCTGATGGGGATTTGGATGCCTGGTATTTGATGGAATATGTATTTGAATTGGACCGGGCGCACTACTTTTTGCGGGAGAGCGAAGAGGCCGGAGTCCAAGAGGAAGAATACCGCAGATTGATTTCCCTCAGGTGTGGGAGAATACCACTTCAGCATCTGACCCATCAGGCTTGGTTTATGGGTTTGGAATTTTATGTGGATGGCAGGGTTTTAGTGCCCAGGCAGGATACCGAGATTTTGGTGGAAGAGGCGGTCCGCAGACTAGGAGATGGACAGAGACTTTTGGATATGTGTACGGGTTCCGGGTGCATTTTGTTGAGTATTTTGAGTCAGAAGCCTTCCTGTAAGGGAACGGGTGTAGATCTGTCTGCGGATGCTCTGGAAGTGGCCAGGCTGAACGGTAGGCGGCTGAAGATCACAGCAGATTTTCAGCAGAGCGATTTGTTCGCGGACATTGGGGGCAGATATGAGATGATCGTGTCGAATCCCCCTTATATTCCCACCGGGGTTATTTCGACTTTGGAAGAGGAAGTGCGCAGCTATGATCCAAATCTGGCTCTAGATGGAGGAGAGGACGGACTTAGTTTTTATCGGAGAATTGTGGAGCAGGCCTCCACTCATCTCGAAGATGGAGGATGGCTGCTATTTGAGATCGGGCACGATCAGGGAAGATGTGTCCGCGATATGATGGAGAATGCGGGATATGGAGAACTTCAGGTAGTCAAAGACCTGGCTGGTCGAGACCGTGTAGTTCTGGGACGAAGAATGTACAGGAGGAACAGAGATGTTTGATAAATTGGAAGATTTGCTTATTCGCTTCGAAGAGGTTTTAAGCGAGCTTGGAGAGCCAGGTGTCGCTGACAACCAGGAACGTTTTCAAAAACTGATGCGGGAGCAGAGCGAGTTGCAGCCCATTGTGGATACGTACAGGGAGTACAAAGAGAATCAACAGACGATTAAGGACAGTGTATCCATGCTGGAAGAAGAATCAGATGAGGAGATGCGTGAGATGCTCAAAGAAGAGCTCTCTGACGCGAAGAAACGAGTGGGAGAACTGGAAAATGAGCTGAAGATTCTGCTTTTGCCAAAGGACCCCAATGACAGTAAGAATGTAATTGTGGAGATTCGTGCCGGCGCGGGAGGGGATGAGGCTGCGCTGTTTGCAGCAGAGATTTACCGTATGTATGTGAAGTACGCGGAGAGCAGGCGTTGGAAGACGGAGATGCTGAGCCTGAATGAAAATGGAATCGGCGGATTCAAGGAAGTAACCTTCATGATTCAAGGCCAGGGTGCCTACTCTCGTCTGAAATATGAGAGCGGAGTGCATAGAGTGCAGAGGGTTCCAGAGACGGAGTCGGGCGGACGGATTCACACGTCCACGATCACTGTAGCAATTATGCCAGAGGCAGAGGAAATTGACTTCCACCTGGATTTGAATGACTGTAAATTCGATGTTTTTCGAGCGTCGGGAAATGGAGGACAGTGTGTCAACACCACGGACTCCGCGGTACGTCTGACTCATATTCCTACGGGGATTGTGATTTCTTGTCAGGATGAGAAGTCTCAGCTCAAGAATAAGGACAAGGCGCTGAAAGTGCTGCGTTCCCGTCTCTATGAGATGGAGCTGCAAAAGCAGCACGACGCGGAGGCGGAGGCCAGAAGAAGCCAGGTGGGAACCGGAGATCGGTCTGAGAAAATCAGGACCTATAATTTCCCCCAGGGACGCGTCACCGACCACAGGATTAAGTTGACTTTGCACAGGCTAGAAGGAATCTTGAACGGTGATTTAGATGAGGTGATTGACAGTCTGATCGCGGCAGACCAGGCGGCGAAATTGAGTAATCTACAGAATGAATAGAAAAGTAAGAGGCGGTACCGGAAGGGCCGTCTTTTTTGTGTTACAGGAAAGACCTTGTCACGCTGATGCGTGAGTTATATCTCCTTTAAAAACGGAAAAAGTTTACGCCAGCTATGGGGAAATAGGATATAATAGGAGTAATATTACGGAAGCGGAGGTCCACGAGGTGGAAAAGACACAGATGGATGAAGACCATATCGTTGATTTTTTGAAGAGCAAAGTGGAAATCTGGTGTTTTCCGAGACTGCTGCGGGAGTTATACAGAGGAACGCAGAATTTGCAGGCGCTGTTGACGGAGAAGCTGACAGTGTATGAAGCGGGGAAAGAAGAGAATAAGGAACAGATATCCAGAAAGGTTCGGAATTGGCTCGGCGGAAGAAACCAGCCGGCGAATCGGGAAGAAGTATTCAAGATTTGTTTTGCCCTGTCTCTGGGAGAGGAGAGGTCAGAAAAACTCCTGTTATCGACAGTGGAGAGCGGAATACACTATCGAAATCCCAGAGAGTTGATTTACGCCTTTTGTCTCAGGAAAGGCTTTGACTATCCGCAGGCTCAGGGGCTGATTGAGGATTTGGAACAGACCCGCGCTCCGAGGAGCTCTCTGGAACACCAGAAATTGGTCCGGCAGACCTGGGCTGAGGAGTCAACGCAGTATCTGACTATTTCCATAAAAGATGAGTTTCGAAATATCGTGGAGACGGAGGAGCTGAAGAAATTTATCCGGGATAACCAAGGTGTGTTTGGAATCCACCACAACACTGCGTACCGGGAAATTTGTGGTGATGCTGGAGTATCTGCTGAGGGGAGTTTCTGAGAATGATACTTTGACGGATGTACCCAGGGAAAAGAAGTACAGTATCGAGAGGGTGACAGAAGAGTATTTGAGAATGGGGGTTCCGTACCAGAAGAAAAACCGGCAGTGTACAAAGGTGGAAAGGTTTATCAAAAAGCACTGGCCATCTCCGAAGATGGTACAGGAGATGTATTCCAGGAAACGGGATGTGAATCGAAAGACGCTTCTGCTTTTGTACCTTGTGACGGAGGGAATGGGCGTGGAGGTGCCGGAAAAAAGTTTTGTGCTGGAGCACTGTAAGAGAATGGATATGATGATGACATCCTGCGGAATGGCACTGCTGAATCTGCACAATCCCTTCGACTATCTGATTGTACAGTCTTTGAATTTGGAGAATGACGATGATTTTATGAGCTGGAAGCTGGAGCGTATGCTGAGAAAAATCTTTCGAAATGACGGAAAGACGGTCTATCTGGAAAAACAGGACGATTCCTGTACATAGAAGAGACGGTCGGAATTTATCACTTAGGATGAGGGAGGTATCTATGAGTCAGAGAAGTTTTCTTCCCAAGGGCTATACGATTACGTCAAAAAGCTGGACATACACCATTGAAGAGTATGTGGGAGCGGGGTCTAATTCTATTGTCTACCGGGCCTACTATTATGACACTTTTATGCCGGACCGAAAACATATTGTGCTCTTGAAGGAATTGTATCCATTTGACCCTCAGAGGAAGATCACCAGGGATGAACACTGGAACCTGGTGGTAAGTGCTGAGGATAGGAATTTTTTTGAGTATCACAAGAAAAGTTTTATTACCGGAAACTATGCGCATTTGGTTTTGGCGGAGACAGAGAGCGAGCACATCGCGCAGAATCTGGACTCCTTTGAGGCCAATAATACGATCTACACAGTCTTGACTTCTAAAAAGGGACAGGTTCTCTCAGAGATGGAGGAGAAAGGAATCCATTTTCCGACACTGACTGACACCATTCAGTTTATCATGAATCTCCTTCGGGCACTGGAACCTTTTCATGACCATCATATGCTGCATTTGGATGTTAGCCCAGACAATATTTTTTTGCTGAGTCCGGAGAATCACGAGACTTTTTCTGTGAGACTGCTTCTGCTGGATTTTAACAGTGCATATTCTATGGATGGAAAAGAAGAGTTTGGGAATCAGTATTATTTCGGAAAAACCACGTATATGGCGCCGGAGGTGATGCTTCACAGGCGCACAGAGCTTGGGCCGTGGACGGACCTGTATTCTGTGGCGATTCTTTGGTATGAGATTTTTAGAGGGAAAGAAATTTCCAGACGACAAGGAGCTGGTAAACCTAGAGGGACTGGTATCGCCTTATTCCAGGCTGCTGCTCCATGAGAAGGAGAGGTCTGCGGTCAAACTCAATGAGATTTTGAAAAAAAGGCCTACAGTTTCTTCCGCAGAACCGGTATCAGAGCATCGGTGAAATGCTTCAGGATGTTCAGGAGCTGTACGATATCGTGACCGGAATTAACCGGGCGCCGGTTTCGGTCAAGGAGGCTCCTTTGATGGCAAGGAAGAGCAGAAAGAGACATATTTTTCACGGCAGGGATTTTGTTCTGTGTTTTTCTGACTAGGGGGAGCGAGCAGCGTCTTTTTGACGAAAGCCTTGTACACAGGGGAGAAAGAAGAACAATCTATGGAGCATACGGAGCTGGACTTGACACAGTTTCCTCTGGAGACGGATGACTCGGTGGTTTTAACCGAAAAAAATATCCGCCACCCTCTGGAGGACAATATCATGGAGATGCCAGTCCAAAGCTCCATGTCCGCCAGGATTAACCTGAAGGATTATACCCATCCCAGGGACACCTCGGAGGCTTTTGAGACCTACGGCATTTTCTCTATCTATAATGGAGAGGGAGACAAGAGGGGATGGCAGTTTGCCGATCTTACCTATGATTTTTTTTATACCGAG